>LSQX01353420.1_pt1 | contig 33666 bp, 29 predicted proteins | sample 654561 | NCBI WGS metagenome assembly LSQX01 (sample SAMN04489861, study PRJNA283612) | anaerobic digester metagenome | isolation source: 4 biogas reactors fed with cattle manure at either 37C or 55C with and... | place: Denmark: Kongens Lyngby | collected 2014 | reverse complement strand
GCAACAAAGCGGAGCCCAACCTGTCGGGCAACAAAGCCCGTTTCACCGATTGCAATGAAGAGACGGCTATTTGGAGTGGTTCTTTATGAAAAAAAGGTTTTATATTGCAACAATCCTTATCCTCATACTTTTCTCTTCCCTGCCTGTAACTGCGGAAGTGTTACCCACACCTTCCTACATCAACGCATTTGTGTACAGCAGTGGCAGGATAAGGTTGAGCTGGGACAATTCCTCAGGAGGTTCCAACCGATATACGATCCAGAGAAAAACCGATTCCGGCAGTTATACAACCCTCACCACCGTACCCTCAAATGTATCCACCTATGATGATACAAGTATTACAAACGGACATACCTATACCTATCGGGTTTTCATCACGGGGGGCGGTTTTACCGGTCAGCCAGCGGAATCGTATCCAGTTGAATATCTTCTTCCCACCGGCCTCAGCACAAAGGCCCTGTCCAGTTCTGAAGTTCAATTGACCTGGACATATCCCACTTCCAACAAGATCCCTGAAACAAACTTTCAGACGGTTATTGAACGGAGGGCTCATGGCAGCAATACATGGCAGGCAGTTGGCACCATTCCAGGCACCGAAACTTCCTTCACCGATACCGGTTTAAAGGAAGCAACCCGGTATTATTACCGCGTTCGTGCCCTAACTGCCACATCTGCAATATACCTGTATTACCCGAACAATACTTCCGGCCAGGCTGCATTAACATTGCTGGAGGCTCCTTCGAATGTTACCGCAAAAATCGTCTCTACAAAGGCAATCGAACTCTCCTGGAACGATGTCTCAACGATGGAGACAAGTTATTCCGTGTATAGAAAAAAAGGAAACGGTACTTTTGCCCATTTGAAGACGCTGGGTGCAAATACCGAAAGCTTTATCGACAATTCGGTGGTAAACGGCGAGCAGTATACTTACATGATCAAACCAATCAGCTCTTCATACATCGGATCACCCAGCGAAGAGGTCACTGTTCCCTTCCTGTTCCCGGATTCACTCGAAATGGAAGCCCACAGCAGGCAAATCATCCTGTCCTGGAGCTACCCGGGGGATGGCTATGTCAAGCCGGATTCAAGCGTTGTGCTGATCGAACGGCGAGCGGCTGGCACCCTTCAGTGGGAGCAGATACATACAACACGGCCAGGGGAAACCGAATATACCGATAATGGCCTTGACCCCGGCATACGATATTATTACAGAATCCGGGCCCGTTATCCCGGAGGATTTATCACCGATTACCTTCCTACATCCGTCGGTATTTCGGGCTTCACCAAGCTCGATTTGAACACCAGCTTTTACGGATATGCGCTATCCGATACCGAGATCCGTCTGGAATGGAATGAACAGGCCGCGGGGAATGCAAACATTATTCTGGAGAAGCTCGGCAGTACCGGCTCTTATCAACAACTTGCGTCGCTGAAAAATGCCGGGCACTATATTGATACCGTGCAGCCTGGTTCGTTAAATTCATACCGGCTGAAGTTCAAAACCACCACCGTCGAATCCGATTATACCCCTGTGATCGATGTCGCCGCTGAGACGCTGCCTGCAGTCACCGATTTGACCATTAAAGCCATTATCACCGACCGGATCTTTTTAACGTGGGAAACCGATGACCCGCTGGAATCCGGGTTTGAAGTGTGGCGACTCGCAAGTTCGGAGGGTGTATGGAAGCTGATCGGCCGAACTGGAAGAGGTCAGCCGATGTATTCCGATGAAAACATCAACAATAACGAAAGCTACCGCTACCGGGTTAGAAGCATGAAAAGCAACACGATCTTTTCGCCGTTCGTCGAAACCGATCCTATACATGTGTATTTCACCGACTCAGCCGGAAATCTGGTAATATCCATGTCGGGTGACACGCTTTATCTTGGATGGGACGACTTCTCACAGATGGAGAAATATTATATCGTTGAATATAAAACGTCGGCCTATGATGCCTGGCATGTGCTGGAGAAGCTACCGAAGAATACAACCCTGTACCGCTTTAAACCAGCTCCGGGTATTGATTATACACTTCGGGTAAGAGCGTACAGTGATTATCCTATTTTTGAAAGCACCAGCAATGTACAGTTCTATTCCACAAAGCTTCCGGCGAACCCCAGCCTGAAAGATCCGTCCATTATCGGAGCCAAACGGGTTGTCCTGACATGGTCCGATTTGTCCGACAATGAAGACGAATTTATCATCTACCGGAAGGATGGCATGAATGGCGAATTCAGGGCCGTGGGGTCTGTAGAGGCAGATAGTGTTATCTTTGATGACACATCGGTTAAGCCCGATCAGGCCTATACCTACCAGGTTCGGGCAAAAAATGCTGCTGGTGAATCCTTCGGCAGCAATGAAATACTGGTCCAAACACCGGTGAACATGGAGTTTTCCGATTTAGACTCCCACCCTTGGGCTGTGGAAGCCATTGAAACCCTGGCCCAGATGGGCATCGTCAATGGTGATGGAAGGGGGCATTTCAATCCATCGGGCAATATCACCCGTGCCGAATTCATCAAGCTCTTGGTGGCAACCTTCTCCTTCCCTGAAACGTCCGTTGGAAGCTTTAAGGATGTTAATGTGGGCGACTGGTACCATCGCTGGGTCATTACCGCATATCGGAAAGGCATTTTCGAGCCCGATAAAAATGGGTTTTTCCACCCCGATACCCCAATCACCCGGCAGGATATCGTTTATTATACGTCCCGGGCGGTTAAAGCTGCCGGGCAAAGCCTTGAACAGCCACCGCTGTATATTCTGTACAGGTTTACTGATTACAATCAGGTTGCCGGTTATGCTCAATCCGCATTCGCTGCGATGAATTATGCCGGGATCATCAACGGCATTGGGGATGACAAGCTGGGTCCGCTAAACCCCGCAACACGCGCCGAGGCTGCGACTATCATCCATCGGTTGCTTCAGGTTCTGGAAAAGCAGGAACGGAATCCACTATTGCATTAGGGTTTTGTGTGTTTCCGGATTGATTTTGTTGACACAGTGAAACTATAAATTCATTGAAATGGGTATACTGTAGCCGTAAAAGGATCGTCAGCGCGGCAGTAGAAAAAGTACTCAGGCAAAGGAAACGTGTATGGATCATAAATTGGATGAATATCGGGTTGAAGCAATCATTTCCGGGTATGACAGAAATCCACATGAGATTTTGGGGATGCACATTGCACAGGATGCTGTTATCCGTGCGTACATACCCAATGCGGAAAGCATTCTGGTTATCAATGAAAAGGACGGAACATGCGCCAGCATGGACAAAAGGGATCCACGTGGTTTTTTCAGCGTCGTTTTCAACGGTGTAACCTCGCCATTTCCTTATAAGTATTCCATCACCGATTCTACAGGCCACCGTTATGAGGCCTATGACCCGTATTCCTTTTGGCCAACCATATCGGAATATGATCTGTACCTGTTCAATCAGGGAAATCATCACCGGATATATGAAAAGCTTGGCGCTCATATCCGTGAAATCAACGGAATCCCGGGTGTCTCCTTTTGCGTTTGGGCGCCACATGCCAAGCGTGTCAGCGTCGTCGGTGAATTCAACCAATGGGACGGACGCCGTCATCAGATGAGAATCATGGGAAGCTCTGGCGTGTGGGAGCTGTTTATCCCCGGCCTTGTAAAACGGGATTTATACAAATATGAAATCCGCACCCCCTCTGACGAAATCTATCTGAAAGCGGATCCGTATGCATTTTATGCTGAAAAACCACCACAAACTGCGTCCAGGGTTTATGATCTGGACAATTACACATGGCAGGATCACGATTGGATGGCACAGCGTGGGCGGGAAAACACCGCCTCCAAGCCAGTGAATATCTATGAGGTCCATTTAGGGTCGTGGCAGCAGGAACCCGATCCATCGCCGGAATCTGAGACGGGGTTCAGGCCGCTTTCCTATCGGCAACTGGCACAGCGGTTGATTCCGTACGCAAAGGAAATGGGTTACACCCATCTGGAGCTGCTTCCAGTGATGGAACATCCCTTTGACGGCTCCTGGGGCTACCAGGTAACCGGGTATTATGCCGTAACAGCCCGATATGGCTCTCCGGAAGATTTTAAGTATTTCATCGATACCTGCCATCAGAATGGCTTGGGGGTCATACTGGACTGGGTTCCGGCACATTTCCCGAAGGATGGCCACGGGCTTGCACGCTTTGACGGAACCGCCATTTATGAGCATGCTGACAAACGTCGGGGAGAGCACTGGCAATGGGGCACCCATATTTTTAATTATGGACGGCATGAGGTGCGGAATTTCTTGATCTCGAATGCGGTATACTGGTTTGACCAGTTCCATGTTGATGGTCTTCGTGTAGACGCCGTTGCATTCATGTTGTATCTGGACTACTGCCGGGAAGAGGGGGAATGGATCCCCAACCGATACGGTGGAAGAGAGAACCTGGAGGCAATCGAATTTATCAAGCAATTAAATACCGTTGTTTACCAATATTTTCCCAATGTCATGATGATTGCCGAGGAATCCACCTCATGGCCGCTGGTCACAAGGCCTGTTCACGATGGAGGGCTTGGCTTTTCCCATAAATGGAATATGGGTTGGATGAATGATTTTCTAAAATACATGAGCATGGATTCTGTGTACCGCAAGCACAACCAGAACCTGCTCACCTTTTCCTTCATGTATGCGTGGAGTGAAAACTTTATTCTTGTTTTGTCCCACGATGAAGTGGTTCATGGAAAATGCTCACTGCTGAATAAAATGCCCGGGGATTACTGGCAAAAATTTGCCGGCCTTCGAGCTGCTTTAGGATACTTTATCGGTCATCCCGGCAAAAAGCTGATGTTTATGGGCGGGGAATACGGGCAGTTTATTGAATGGAAATACAAGGAGAGCCTGGATTGGCATCTTTTAGACTATCCCATGCATGAAAAAATGCATAAATATGTAAAAGCGTTGAACCAGTTATACTGCACCGAACCCAGCCTGCATGAGGTAGATTTCCATTACGACGGTTTTGAATGGATAGACTGCAATGACACCGAGCACAGTGTTTTTTCCTTCATCCGTAAGGGAAAAGACTGGCGAGACATGCTGATCATTGTGTGCAATTTTACTCCTGCAGCGCACGAAAACTACCGGATCGGCGCGCCTCTGGATACAACCTACGAGGAGATATTCAACAGTGATCGTGAGGAGTTCGGTGGTAGCAATGTGATCAACGTTCAAGCCGTTAAGGCCGACAAGATCCCCTATCATCAGAAGCCTTTCTCCATTGTTTTAAGAATTCCGCCCCTTGCAACACTTGTTTTGCGTCCTGCAATTCATAAATAGATCATATTTTTCCATAAAATCAGAATAAAATTCATGTTCGTATGATCTGTAACACAATTGTAAATAATAAAGAAAGAGCGTTCAATACATGAGCGAATGAATCAAGGAAATTCTGTACCCGGAGTGGTTGTTAAATCATTTAGGGAGGGGCTTTTATGGTGTTGGATCATATCTCCATATCCGGCTCGATGCCTGATTGTCCTGACAGCTGTGTTTACCGGATACGCGCGGAGCTGAAGGAAATGCCTGAAGTTAACTGGCAGGAGGGTCTTCGTTTTATATGGTGCAACTCGCCTTTTTATTTGTGTAAGAAAAGTGATTTAATCATGGGAGGAAATGAAATACAATTGCTGCTCTACGACAGCAACGATATTCAAAATGCCATTGACACCCTGGAGAACGCAATAGAAAAAGCAGATAACCTTGCCAGAAACAGTAGCATAAGCCACACTTCCAGGTATCGGAAGGTGGTCACCCTGTTCAGTTAATAACATATGCGATGAAAATCAAAATGACTCTTTTGAAAAAAAATGGTCGGGGTGACACGACTCGAACGTGCGACCTCATGGTCCCAAACCATGCATTCTACCAACCTGAACTACACCCCGAGGCTGCGTTTTTTATTGTACACCATATCTGTGCTTTTTGCAATGGTTTTCTGCAACAAATTCACCTGTTATAAACTGTAATATTACGGTTCACACCCTGTATACTTGAGATATAGCTGTGCATACCGGAAACTGCGCTGGTGGGGGAAACCCGCCAACAACCGGGTTTCCCCCACCGCGCCATGCGTTTAATTCAAATGCTTGAACTGTGGAAGCCAATCCTTATTCTTTTGGAACATTTCATCCACCATCTGCTTAATTTCAGCGAGGCTGAGAACAGCCGAGGTAAGCGGGTCAAAGCATATCGCGTGGAATACTTTTCGTGCATCCCCTTCCAATGCACCTGCCACTGCCAACTCTTCACATCTTGCGCTTGTGTTTACCAATACCGCCAATTGATCGGGCAGTTTTCCCACATGCATCGGGTTTAGCCCTCTTTTCGAAGCAAGAACCGGTACTTCAACACAGCAGCCCTCTGGCAAATTGTCTATCAGCCCGAAATTACGTATATTCCCATTGAATTCAAACAAAGTTCCGTCCCCTATCGTCGCATTGAATATGTAGGCGGCATATTCGTGCCCTCTGGCGATATCAATATTTTCCTGATTCAACCATGCATCGATTTCACCCTGCCAAGACTTTTCTCTTCTGATGTATTCCTTTAAAATGTATGCATACTCACCAGGATTCCACCCCGTTCCATGGATACAGTACTTTTCAATAAGGTCTGGCCTTTTCCTGAACCAAGCATTGTATTCTGAATTATGGCCGCTGGATTCAGTAACATAATAGTCCAGATGCAAATACATTTCATTCCTTACAATCTCTTCGTTATAGATTTCGGGGCGTGTTGTGATCGCTTCTTTGATCAATGGGTAAGCATCTTTTCCATTCCATTTATAGTCAAGATAAAAAGCCTGATGGTTGATGCCTGCACATAGGTAAGTGATTTCATCCATGGGCGCGCCTATCCATTTAGCAAGCATGGCAGCCGTACCCTGCACGCTGTGACACAGCCCCGTTACGGCCACTTTTGTGTTCTCCTGCATGGCTCTGCACAGCATCGCCATTGGATTTGTATAATTCAGAAAAATTGCATCGGGGCAGTATTTTTCAATATCACGTAAAATCTCAAGCATAACGGGGATTGTTCTTAATGCCCTGAATATCCCTGCAGGGCCTCTTGTATCGCCTACATTAATATCGACGCCATACTGTTTTGGTATCTCAATATCATACCGCCACACATTAACGTCCCCAGCGAGGATGGTGCAGACCACGCCATCCGCTCCGTCCAAGGCTTCTGCCCGATTTGTCGTGGCGATTACCTTTGCAGGGTAATTTCCTGCCCGGATTATCTTTTCTATTGCTTTTTTGATGACCTCCAAACGATTTTGATCGATATCCATCAGCGCTATCGTACTGTCCGCCAAGGCGGGAAACGTGAGGATATCTCTGACCAAAGTTCTTGTAAATTCAAAGCTGCCGGCCCCGATAAACGCAATTTTTTTCATTTTGTTACACACTCCTTTTTCAGATTGCTTTAATTTACTTATTCAGCCTTGTTTTCCAGGTTTTCAATGCTCTGATCCTATTGTACTATTTACTTCGAGTTAGTCTATAGGAAAATTAATTTTGTTCATGAATTAAGGTTTTAGGGCTGTTTCCCCGTCACCATCGGCGCGGATGATGAAGGCGGAGGCCAGCAGGCGTTCCTTTCCGGTAGAAGGACTGTTTACGATTTCATCATCAACGATCATTTCACTGGAGGCTCCACCATCCAGTAAAGCCGCTTCGGTAACACCGACAGCGATCAGCACATCTGCAAGCTGTTTCCCGGTAACGCCTTTGCTGTACCTGGGTTGCCTTCCGTCTATCACAAGAAACACCAGTGTGTTTTCATCCTTTATCCCGACTGCTGTTCTGGGTGTACGGATTCGCATATTTCCTCCCCAGGGATCATAATCCTGTGACACATTCTGTCCGTTTTCAACAAGAGATCCCGAGCATTGGTAGCCCTGGTCGGCATTCTCTTCCCACCTCATATCAATTTCCTGTTCGTCAGAGAGTTGCAAAAGCGGGGAATCCTCTGTGCGTAAATCAACCACAAGAAACCCATCTTTCGGAATCCCGGCTTCCCGTGCTTCCTCTTTCACCGACACAACCCGGTTATTTCTGACAACACAGGCAATGTGTTTCTCTTCGATTCGGTTGGTGGGCCCAAACTCTGGCGTAAACACCAATATCCCCTCATCGGCTGGATACGGGTTTACCCGATCAACAGGCAGCTGCGTTCCTTTGTACTCCAGCCAAATCCTCGTCGGAGTATCCTGGAACCAGGCTTTCCGATTCTGAATCATCAGTATTCTGCCGTAACCCATACTCCCTGTCAGAAGCTTACCGTTTTGTATGACCAACCCGGCAGGCTGACCGTATGCGTAGTTAAAACCGCCGTTTACCGATGCCTGCGCATGATACCTGTCATTCATCACGCTCAGGTGTTCAAAGCCGAAAATGCAGTCGCCAGAGAGAACAGGAAACACCGTAAGGCCGGGTTCTGTTAAATCCAGCTCTAAAAAATGCATGACCTGGGGCTCTCCTTCAATTTCGGTTTCGATCTTTTTATAGGTAATCGGTTTCTTTCGGGGAGTGACAGATTCAGAAGAGGATTCAGCAGAATTTTCTGCAGACAAAGAAGACCCACCATATGGAGTCTGCTTCTGTTCAAAGGATGGGGCTGGAAATGCCAATAGGGTTAGAAGAAAAAAGAGCGGCAATAAAACCGCTTTGGCTGAAAAAGAAGGTATTTTCCTATTTTGCTTTTTCATCATTGACTAAAAAGGTTTTATCCATATTCATACTTAGCTGGCGATACAAAACCTCACTAAGGCCTGTCCCGCGCTTGGCAGCGTTTTTGATTAATTCGTCATCCAGCATGTCTTGAAAGATTTCCCTCCCGGTGCTTTCAGGCAGAAGCTCGCTTTCGGGAACCGTTCTTTTCATTTGCTTATACATCATCTGCAAAAAAATTCCCTCAAACTCGTTGCAGACTTCTTTCAGTTTTTCCTTGTCGCCACTGGAGTATGCTTTTCGCAAAATGTCTTCAAAAGCCTTCTCCTCATTGATCTGCTTTTTGCTGATGCTGTTTGATATGTCTGATGAATAGATTCGGTCTATTTTCATTCATCCATCTCCGCATTCTTTCAACTTATTTCACATCCCAACGGGTGACCCCGGTACCGGATGGCTTTCTGGTATCGCTCTTAGCTGCCGGCTATCGTCATCGTTTCAGGTTGTTGGCCATACCCAGCATTTCATCCGCTGTGGTAATCGCTTTGGAGTTCAGCTCATAGGCTCTCTGTGCGGTAATCAGATTCACCATTTCCTCAACCACCTGCACATTGGAAGATTCCAGATACCCCTGGCGGAGGATGCTGGGCTCACCCATCTCATCATCGTACACGGCAAACCCCGATGCGCTGTTTTCAGCATACATGTTTCCACCTATGGATTCAAGCCCTTGGGGGTTGTTAAACTTGAAGATTCCAAATCTCTGCCCGGTAGGAATAACAAAACCGTCTTCGTCCTTGTAGCTGATCTCCCCTTGCTCTGAGACTACTATCTGCTCGAGGGGATAGTTGAAGTAAACCGGTTCTCCGTTTTCATCCAAAACCGGATATCCTCTTGAGGTTGTCAGCATGTTCCCTTCATCTGTAACCGAGAGCTTAAAGCTGCCGTCCCGGGTATAGTATATGTTTTGATCCGCATATCGAATGCTGAAGAAACCATTTCCGACAATGGCAAAATCCAGAGCGTTTTCTGTCTGTTGCAGACTTCCTCCGGTAAAATCACGGGTTACTGCCCTGGCAACAACACCATGGCCAACCTGAAGGTTTACCGGCCTCCCCTGGTTTTCCATCATATATGCCCTTTCAATGGTTACATACAGAAGATCCTCAAATTCAGCTTTTTCTTTTTTAAAGGCATTTGTATTCACATTCGCCAGATTGTTGGATATGGTGTCCACATTGAATTGCATGGCCTTCATTCCGGAACTTGCTGTCCACAGTGATCGCATCATTGCTCTTCATCCTTTCACTTGCCGAGGTTTATCTTCACCAGCAGCGGTTCTGCACCGTTCAATGATTAAATTATACCCTTCCCACTTCATTCACCGCTTTGTCCAGGGTGCTGTCTATCGCTGTAATAACACGCTGGTTCGCTTCATAACTTCGCATCAGCGAAATCATATCCACCATTTCACGCACAATTTCCACATTCGATTGCTCCAGATAGCTTTGCAGAACCTGCCCGGAGAACTCCTCCTGTGTTGTTTGCTCTGTGGGGCTGAGCAGGTTCTCTCCGCTCTTGCGTAGTGTATTGGGGTTTTCGAACTGTTTGATTAGAAGTTTATCGAGAACCATCCCGTTTCTCATAATGGTTCCGTCTTTTTGCAGCATCACTTCATCATTTCCAAGGGTTATTACGCCATTTTCACCCAATACATAATAGCCCTGCCGGGTAATAAGCCGCCCGTCGGCATTCAGTTCAAAGCTTCCGTCCCTCGTATAATACTCAATATATTCGTCTCCGGAAGGAACGGCAACACAGAAAAAAGCATTCCCATTATCTTTTATGCTGAAGTCCAGGTTCTGATCGGTTTTGATCAGGCCTCCCTGTTGAAAGTTCGTATACACCTCACCCACATCATGGCTGAAGGAGAGCTCCCCAATTGGAACACCTGCGGCTATACCGTCGGTATAGTCATGCAGCCTTTTTGCCAAAAGTGCCGGAAAGCCCTCCATGGCAACCGTGTCCCTTTTATATCCGTTGGTGGAGCTATTGGCCAGATTGTTGGCCAGTACATCCATCTTTTTGTTCAAGGCCAGCATGCTCCAGCCCGAAGTGTATAAACCACGAATCATATTTTTGCTTCCTTTACAGTTTATTTCGGGAACTTCATGATTTGCATCGGTTTATCGTAAGCCCCCGGTAATTCCTGTCCTATCAATAATTATCGGAAACAAAGTGTGTTTTCATAACACTTTTTCAATATCCTATTGCAGATATCCCCCGCTCTTTCACATTTGGTTTGTATGGTCGTGTGGAAATTAATGATCCTCATCCCTGAAAGCGGGCCAAGAACGGAAAACAGCTGTAAGCCTTACGGTTTACAGCTGTCATTGTTCTATTTCACATTTGTTTTGTTTTTGGTTATCTGCGGTACTCAGACCTTTCCATCTGGGTGCTCTGAATGGCTTCAATATTATCCAGAACCTTCCCTGTTCCCAGTGCTACGCATGAAACAGCATCCTCTGCTATTATCACGTTAATTCCGGTGCGCTGCTGAAGGAGCTTATCCAAGCCGTATACAAGACATCCTCCGCCCGTCATAACGATTCCCCGGTCACTGATGTCGGCAGCAAGCTCTGGAGGTGTTCGTTCCAGCACTGCATGCACGGCTTCAATAATGCTGGATACCGGCTCATCCAGCGCATCTGTAATTTCGGTGGATGTGATATGGATGGTTTTCGGAAGCCCGGAGACAAGGTTTCTGCCCCTGACATCCATGGAAACTTCCTGCGTGCGCGGGAACGCTGTTCCTATCTGAATCTTCATTTCTTCCGCCGTGCGTTCACCGATCATGATATTGTGTTTTTTTCGCATATACCGGACAATGGCCTCGTCAAATTTATCGCCGGCTATTTTGGTTGAGGAGCTGACAACGGTACCTCCCAAGGAAATAACAGCAATATCGGTAGTGCCTCCGCCAATATCAACAACCATGCTTCCACAGGCCTTGGTGATGTCTATACCCGCACCAATGGCTGCGGCAATTGGCTCTTCAATCAGGTACGTTTTTCGGGCACCGGCCTGAACTGCGGCATCTTCCACGGCACGTTTCTCAACTTCGGTAACACCGCTTGGAACACAGATCATCACCCTTGGCTTGAACAGCTTGAATAAACTGTTTCTACATACTTTACCCAGAAAATACTTCAACATCCGCTCGGTAACTTGATAGTCGGATATGACGCCTTCACGCAGAGGCTTTGTCGCGATGATGTTTCCCGGGGTTCTGCCCAACATTCTTCTGGCTTCTTCACCAACGGCCAGAAGCCTGTTCGTGTTCTTATCTATTGCGACAACCGAGGGTTCCCTTAAAACGATCCCTCTTCCTTTTATATAGACCAAAATGGTCGCGGTTCCCAAATCGATACCAATATCCAGTCCAAGACCCAATCGTGACAACCCCTTCTCTATAATATCAAAGTTTTGCAGTCATTATATTATGCCCATGAAAGCGTATATACAGACAGTATTCCCAGAAGCAAAAAATCGTTCTGAAACCGAGGATTATGATGTAAAGCCCTAATAACGATAAAAATGGACATAAAAATGGTTACTCCTTTTTTACTCGCTATATGGGCTGAACACAAAGTGCGCGGGATGTAAAAGCGCTTGATACCCTGTCACTTTTTGTCTATTTAATATTATCATATTTCATCGGGATTGCAAGGTCTTTTTGATTGAATAACTCGGTAAATGAAAAGTAGTTTTTACTGGCATTAGCAGGTGAAGTAAAAGATGCAGACAAGTTGGCTCTATATGTACGGCGATGCTATATTTGCATTGGAAAAAGAATAGTTGAATTGATCTGGAAAGACCGGATTTTTATCCGGCCCTTCTTTCATCCTTCTTGTATTTTATCCTTGTGGCCTCTCCGCCTCGAATGTGTCTTTCCGCCTTATTCTCTTCCAGAATTCTTTTTACCTGTTTCGCCATGGATGGATTAAGCTTTTTCAGCCTTTCGGTAACATCCTTGTGCACGGTACTCTTACTGATCCCAAACGTCTGGGCGGCCGCTCTTACAGTAGTTTTGTTTTCAATAATAAACGATCCAAGTTCCAGCGCCCTTTCTTCAATATATTGCTTCAAAACCGATTCCCTCCTACAGCATCAGAACCTGCCTGGCTTGAGGTGTTTCTGTTAATATTTATATGCATCTTCACATCCAGTTATGTTTTTTCAATTCACAACCGGCCTATTCCTTAGCCATAGGCAGTACGCTCTTCGGGTCGATCAGTTTATCATCCTTGTATATTTCATAATGCAGGTGGGGGGGATCCATACATTCGAATACTGCGGTATTGCCTACACTGGATATGGCATCTCCAGCCTTTACCTTCTGATTAATACTGACCATACTTTTGCTGGCAAGGTTAGAGTATACCGACTTGTAGCCATTTTCATGGTCAAGAATAATCGTTATGCCATAACAGGGATCTTCCTTGATTTCTTTGACATAACCATCGGCCACTGCCTTTACCACTTCCCCTCTGGGCGCGGTAATATCGATTCCGCTGTGAGTACGCCACTCGTCAAGTGTTTTTGAGTAAAGCAGCCTATCCATGGCATAATCCATGCCGATTTTTCCTTCAACAGGCATCATGAAGGTTGGTTTGCTTCCAAACAGATTGATGACTTCTTTTGAATCGTCTTCAGCCTCTGCTTTCTGCGAAGGTTTTTCCTGAGCCTTTGTAGGCGAAGGTGCCAACGTTGGGTTTGCGCTTGTTTCTATTCCAGGCTCGTCTTCAACTTCAGGCTCGTCTACGGGCTGATCATTATCTTCTGTTTGGGGTGGTTTAACATCAACAACCGGACTATCGATCATTGCCCCATATTCCCATCGGCTTTCAGGGTTCTGTAGTTGTTCCACTGCAGACTCCTCATAGAGATCGGGCTGATCATCCAATATTACAATCTGGTTGCCCGGTTCCTCCCCAGGTTCGTCCTGCACCAGTTGGTCTTCCGGTTCATCCGGTGCTGTGAGCAGGTGATTTGTTGTAAAATAAACCGACCCAACTGCCAAAATGCAAAGACCTACAACAATCAGGATGTAAAACCCGCTTTCCTTAAAAAATTCTTTTATTTTTTTTGTCCAATCATTATTATCATTATAGAAACCTTTTTTATTCACAATGTCCACCTCCGAATAGTATTATTGCCACCGGAAGCGGTTTTATACATATGAGGAATAATTTTGGTTATGCCCGATACAGGTTCTTTGGAGAGGCTGAAACTACCGTACCATACTATTCGTTACAGCCGTGTCGATGTGGTTTGGCGGGTGATATGGCTATGGTTCTTTGCTCATGAGCAGAATGTCCTCGGGAATAAGCTCGATGTCCACACCTGTATAATAGTATTCCAGAATATACCGAAAGTCCTTCCCTTTTTCGGCCAATGCATTTGCTCCGCACTGGCTCATCCCGACGCCATGCCCATATCCGTAAGTCGTTATTTCCAATTCATCGTCACCTTTGAATGCAATCTCCATCTGGGTGGAATAAAGGGAAAACAGCTCTCTGAATTTTGTTCCTGGTATGGTAATGCTGCCGATTTGGATATCCTTTACCCGTCGGCTGCCGGTATACTGAATCACCTGCACGTCCTCGGAAACAGGTCCTAAAAAAACAATTTCAGGATAAGCCTTCATCAACACTTCTCTAACCTTTTCACCAGACACGGTAACTTTCTTTTCAAAGCTTGAATATTCTGCTTCTCCCTCGCTGTAAACGCTTTGCAGGTATGGAACCGGATTGACCGAACTCCAAACTTCCTGGATATCCTCGGTAATACCGCCACTGTTTGCGTGATATAGCGGGTTTATTATTTCACCTTCATAAGTCAATATCAAACCAGAGGTTTCATTAACAGCCTGTTCGATCCTTGTCCAGTTTTCTTCCACGTCCGCCTTGGGATACCACGTGGAATACAATTCCTTAGGTATCCACGCCTGGCAATGCGTTGAATCGGTGCAAACATGAGCCCCTAAATGCCTCTCCATGTTGCTTCCGTACTTTCCCAACGCCCTGCCAAGGGCATATGTCCGCGCAGCAATGGCTTGCGCCTTCAACGCTTCCAGTGCAAACCCAGCTTCCATCTCAGCTGCAACAACACCTGTAAGGTATTCATCAAGCTGCATCACCTGTATGACATCTTCCCTCGCGTTGTAAACGGTAATCTCGACATCTGGTACGATAATTTCTGTTTCCTGCGGTACTTCTTCTTTCTTCTGTAATACTTTTGTTAGCATAAAGAAGACGATCAGGCATGCGAGAAGAAAAATCAGTTTTCTTTTTTCTTTCTTCAAACAGTTTCCCTCCTTCAACCAAAGATCAATCCCTTCGTAATTCTTGATATCGTTCATGGAGCCTTGGCCCCATGCAAGCTTCAGCCCCATGTGAGCTTCAGCCCCTCCATCCCTTAATCACTGTTCACTGTGACAGAGCTTGGGAAGCTTTCCTGCGGCGAATGGGTTTACGAGTGGGTTTGTCAGGTACCAGACATCTTATTATCCCCACTTGCCCTAAATCATAGCCTTCTTCTGTTACTGCTCATACCCTAAATACTCGAGATATCGCTGTGCATGACGGAAACTAAGCTGCATTACGCCTATGTTTCTTACTATTGCACATCCATCTCTCATTAGATACCTCTGAACAGTAGCCTTCTTCTGGTTATGCCTACTGAAATATATGCAAAATTCTTTATCTTCATTCCCTGCTCTGGTATAATTGATGGGATGAACGGCTTGAATCCATTCAGCGGAGCAGCTTCAGCGGAGCAGCAGAAAAAGCTTGGTATACCGCTGCTAAAACGTGGAGGTTTTCATTGACAAATCCTTTTATGATACTTGCGATACAGCAGGCAAAACAAGCAATGGAATTGGATGAGGTACCGGTTGGAGTGGTTATTGTTTCCGGTAAAGAGGTGATCTCAACCGGTTTTAACTTACGTGAAACCAGGAAGACTGCCACAGCCCATGCCGAAATTGTAGCCATTGAAAGGGCTTGTGAAGCTTTGGGCAGATGGAATCTTACAGGCTGTGACCTGTATGTTACGTTAGAACCGTGTATGATGTGCGCAGGTGCCATCATTAATGCAAGAATCCGCAGTCTCTATTTCGGAGCTTTTGACCCCAAGGCCGGTGTTTGTGGCTCGGTAACCGATGTGTTTCGTTTAGCGCAATTGAATCACCGTGTAACGGTTTACGGTGGGATCATGGAAGATGAATGCGCAGCTCTTCTAACGGAATTTTTTCAGAAAAAAAGAGACCGGGCCTAGCTTGGAGAAATTATTAGCTAGCCGTATGTTTGTTTTCTTTTACAGATTTACATCAATTACATGATTCGCAATGGATTGACTTTCGGCCATACCTGCGTTAAAATGATAAAGCATTGGCTGCAGGTTCAATGTTTACAACGTTTTTTAAACGCTACTTGGCCTTAGGTTGTATGTTGAATTAAATACGGAGAGATGTCCGAGTGGTCGAAGGTGGTAGTCTCGAAAACTGCTGCACCGCAAGGTGCCGGGAGTTCGAATCTCCCTCTCTCCGCCATCATGGAGCTGCTAATACGAAACATTAGCGGCTCCTACCTTTTTCAGTGGCAAAGACTTTTCGATAATCTTTGCTTCTTTTTCTATGATTGATATTCCAGATGCCCATAGATGTTAACCGTTGTCCGGATGTCGTTATGACCAACCCAAGTTTCATTCAACGTTCAATCTGATTCTATTGTGCTTTCTTTTTTCCTTTTGTATCTTGACTACCATTGTATCAACTTTGCGATTTTGTTCCATAACTTCCTCATCTTCTGCAAAGGGAATACCTTTATTAAAAGCTTCACCCACAAGCTTATTTAGTTTTTCCTTCTCTCTTTCCAGCTCTCTATCATTTCCCGCTTTTTTCACTATTGGCCCTCCTTTTTTACATGTTATTAACCATCTTAACGGTATACCGGTAGTATAAATTACCGTCACGACTATTTCAACGGTATTCCGTTAAACATATAAATTGTAAACTGCTATGCTCTAATTAACGGAATAACGTTTATGAGGTGATAGAATGAATATTTCTCAAGCAGTAATTAAGCGAATTGAAGAGCTGTGCAAAGAACGGAAATTAACCATTAATGCTCTCAGCACAATTTCAGGTGTTACACAATCTACTGTAAATGATATTGTGAGCGGTACGACATATAATGCGGGAATTGTCACGATTAAGAAGCTGTGTGATGGACTCAGAATAAGTATAAGAGATTTTTTTAACAGCGATCTGTTTACTAATTTAGAGCAAGAGATAAAATAACTTTAAAAGGCAAAAGACAGGGGGCGGTTCTTCGTCCCGTAATACAGAGTACCATCCCTGTATTGCGCCCGCAAGCTTATATGCTCAATGTATTGTAGTACACTAACAAGGACTTCTTCATTTTTAGATATGCACATAACATTCCTTAATAGGATTGTTATGCGTAAAAGAAGGTTTGAGACAGGGAACCATCCCCTGTCTTATTACAGGAGTCGGTTCCTAATGGGGATTCCGGCGCCGACACAGAATACGATTTTCACAATATCTAAAGGGATATAGGGAATTACAGCCAAACCCAAGCCTGCCGCAAATGTATTGCCCGTTGTGATGGATAGCCAGATGGTGCCACCCAAATATAAGACCAGATGTGCTGCACATATTGCAATCGCACCTCTTATCATTGTCTTTCGTGACTGTATAGCCCGTGAATTATTCAAAGTGGCAGCCACGATTCCCGCCATGATAGGATAGACCATGAGATACCCGCCAGTGGGACCGAGCAGCATTCCGATACCACCACGGAATAAGCCGAAGACCGGTAACCCTACAGCGCCCAAAAACAGATAGCATATTTGTGAAAGCACTGCACACCGAGTGCGCAATAAAATACCTGAAAAATAGACACCTACCATGCCAAAAGAAAGAGGAACAGGGCTGAACGGCAGTGGGATCGCAATTTGTGCAAGAATTGCAGTCAATGCCGCAAAAATTGCTATTAAGCATAAATCCTGTATCGACAACCTGTTTCTTTCTTTATCCTTACTTTTCACTATCTATTTCCTCCTTGCCGGAAGCTTAGGGTTCATTCGCAATAGCGCGATGCAAAATTATCAGAATGTTTTGCCCTACGGCTGCGATCTCATTCGGAATTTTCTTTATAGACGATGGATCTGCTCTGAACATTTCACATCCCTTAAATAATTTAAACAGAATCGAACCTAATTGTCAACCTTTTATTTTTTGGGTTTACATTTGGCTATGGTAAGAGACTCGTGCTCCATGGAAATGTAGTGAATGACTTAATATTACACTGTTAACGAAAACAAGACGAGGACTTTGATGTATCTATGTAAGATACATCAAAGTCCCCTGCCTTAACCCCCCTGATCTTAAGACTTATTCGCCTCGCCTGAAATCAAAAACATCCGGGTCTGCTCCAAATCGTTCGTTTTGGTTCAACCCATCAATCAGCGCCATATCATCTTGGGATAGTTCAAAGTCGAATATCTGTGCATTCTCAGCGATCCGATGCTCACGAACGGATTTCGGTATGGTTACAACTTCATTCTGAAGGTCCCATCGCAATACGATTTGTGCTGGTGTTTTACCGTATTTCTTACTCAACTCCAGAAGAAGAGGTAGATCCAAACGTCCCCTCATCAACGGGCTCCATGCCTGCAGTTGAATCTTATGCTTTTTGCAGAACGCATGCAGCTCTTTCTGTGTTAACAGAGGGTGGTATTCAACCTGGTTCACCATGGGAACAATACTGCCGGTTTCCAGTACCCTTGTTAAGTGATGGGGCTCAAAATTCGATACACCGATGGCGCGTACAAGCCCTTGCTTATAGAGTGCTTCCAGCGCACGCCAGGTTTCTGTGTATCTGCGTTTGCCCGGCCAATGAATCAAATACAGATCAATATATTCAAGGCCTAGCTTTTTACGGCTATCTTCAAAGTTTTTCAGGGTAGTATCATAATCTTCTTCAACATTCCAGACTTTAGTGGTTATGAACAGCTCTTCTCTTGGAACATCAGATTCCCTAATGGCTTTTCCCACACCCTCTTCGTTATAGTAAGCCGCAGCAGTGTCGATAGCTCTGTAGCCCGTTCTTATTGCTGCTTTAATTGCATTATCAAGCTCAACTTCATCCCTGACCAGCCAAACGCCCAGACCAAGCCATGGCATCTGCACACCATTGTTTAGCTGAACTCTGTCCTGTATGCTATTTATCATCACTACTCCTTCCTTATCCGGTTCGATCGGATATAACTGATTCTGTTAGTTTTTTATGACAACCTTAATCACCTTGTCCGGGTTCTCCTTTGCAAACTGGAACGCATGTGGTGTGTCTTCAAAATCAAAAGTGTGGGTAATCAATGGCTTCACATCAATGCGCCCGTCACAGATATACTGTATTGCAGGTGGATATGCATTAGCATAACGGTTAACCCCGGTATAAGTCAACTCTTTGTCCAACAGATCAGCGATGTTCATGTTTACATGATTACCTACGGGCCAGCCAACCTGAACAACAGATGCACCTACACGGGCTGCAGTAAACAATTGTGCGGTTGTAACCGTTGAACCTGCTGTCTCAAACACAACATCCGCCAAGTTTTCAAGTTTTGGTGCGTTTTTGGGGTTGATCACTTCGTCCGCACCCAGCTTTGCTGCAATCTCAAGCCTGTTGTCCATAATGTCCACACAGATAACTCTACCGCCCCCGGCAGCCTTGAAAGCCTGAAGCGTTAATAAACCAATAGGACCTGCACCAAAGACCAGCCCGGTCTTGCCATTGAGAGCGCCTGCTCGGTTAACGGAATGAACCGCCACAGCTGCGGGCTCTACCAAAGCTGCATGCTCCAGAGACATATTTTCTGGTACACTGAAGACAAAATCCGATCGAACACAAATGTAGTCACAGAAGGTACCATTGATTGGAGGAGCCGACAAAAAAACAACATCTGGACAAAGATTATACCTGCCTGACATACATACGGTACATCTGCCGCAGGGGATTCCAGGCTCAATGACTACCTTTTCGCCTGTGGAGAATCTCTTTACCCCACTACCTGTGGCGACAACGGTGCCGGATGCTTCATGTCCAGGGATATAGGGCTTACTAACAACGAAATTGCCCAACCTGCCTTCGGAATAGAAATGGATATCCGAACCACATATTCCATTCGCTGCTATTTTTATTAAAACTTCATCCTGCGCAGGTTCAGGAATTTCACATTCTCTCTTTGTAAATTGATGTGATGCATCCAAATACATAGCTCGGTTTTTTCCGCTCATGATACCTACCTCCTTTTAAGACTCTAATCCCTGTTATACGGAAAGGATAGCGCCATTTTTGATTAAGATCTCTCTGATATCCGCTACAGGAACATCTGCCGGGCTGATATTTCTTTTTACACAAATAGCAGCTGCGATACCTGCAGCTTCACCTGCTGCAATCAGTGGCCCCATCACTCTTGCTGCGCCGAAGACTGTGCTGTCTACCGAAATTGTCCTGCCGCTGAGCAGAAGCCCGTCGATGGATACTGGAACCAAACACCCATAAGGGATACCGAAGGGTCTGTCAAGTCTTCCAAGATCGATATGATCGCTTGTGCCACTGTGAATATCTACATTATAGGCACACAATGCGATGCTGTCTTCATCATTTACATAATTGAACATTTCTTCTTTAACCAAACGCTTTTTACCGATAAAGTGGCGTGTTTCGCGTATTCCGAGAGTTGGTGCGATTTGCGTAATCCGACAATTTTCAAAGCCCGGCACATATTTATGCATAAAATTCATCAGCTGCTGAATTTGCATATACCCTTCGGTAATGCCCTTGGACAACTCGAATGGGTCGGAAGCGTCAATATTAATGATACGCACGGTATTGATAGCCAACTGCACATCATCGGGCGTTCTGATGTAGATGAACTGATTACGCGGGACATCAAATTCGCCTGCTTCCTTTGCCTTGCGCACCAGTTTGTTTAACCCTATAAAGCAATGCCCCTTTGTGGAACGGAAGAAATCAAGGTTGTAGCCTTCTGCATAATCTTCTTTTATTCCGCATTCATCTGGGTTTTTCTCGATATATTCGAAAAACCTGGGTAGATCATATCCCGTAATCGTAAACACCAACGTTGCTGGCTGCATGATGCCAGTATCATCCTGTCCGCTGATATATTCTGCACCTGCAAGATATGCCAGATCACCGTCACCGGTACCATCTACGAATACATCTGCATCAATTTCAATCCGTGTGCACTTTCCATAAACAGCTGCCTGCACAACACGCCCATTTTCAATCTTCACATCAATCAGCTCGCAGTTGAACAATAGTTCGACCCCTGCTTCAAGACACATTTCAGTAGCAACGATTTTGAACATGTCTGGTGCAACTGGTGTGATGGAATTATGAACAGGGCAGCGATAATGCCCAATAGCCCCGCGGTTTTTCTCCAGCCGGTCAATATATTCCTGGGCAAGCCCGCCTAAAGATTTTCGTCCATGGCTGTCCAGATACCCCAGTATTCCCAACCCTGATGCTGCTGCACCTCCGAGCGCTGCGCTGCGCTCCACAAGAATAACCTTTGCACCTTCTCTAGCTGCGGTGATTGCTGCTGAAAGCCCCCCAGGACCACCGCCGATTACTGCAACATCAAATTTTTTCTTCACTGTTCTGATCATAGCACATTTCTCCTATCTGCATTATAATGATTTCAGTTTCCAAAGATGTGTATACAAAAGTATACCTGCTTATTTATCTAAACGCATTCGGGATGCACCCTGCACCTGTGTATTCGCGTTTTACTCTATTCTCTCATCAACCTTTAACTGCACCCTGAGTAAGACCCGAAACGAGCAGCTTGCCCAGGAATGTGAACACGATTAGCGTTGGAATCACCGCAAATATTGCGGAAGAAGTCAGCAGGCCCCAATCAAGCCCGAAGAACCCCATATAATGGTATATTGTAAGCTGCAATGGTCGTAAAGAAGCGGTATCAATCATAACCGCCGCAACGATAAACTCATTCCATGCACCCAGAAAAATAAACAGAGCAGCTGATGCCATCGCGGGACGGTTCAGAACAGGAATTAGCCTGAAAATAATATAGCTTCTGGTGCATCCGTCAATTAAGGCTGCCTCGTCGATCTGTGCAGGGACAGACTCAAGGCCACCCTTCATGATCCAAATAGCCATTGGCAAATTGTATGCAGCATATAGTATGGGAAGTGTGAATAATTTGTTTGTCAGACCCAGATTCGACATGTAAAGATAGTTCGGTATCAGCAGGGCCGCGCTCCCAATCGATAAGGGTATCCCGGCCACAACCATATAGAACAGAAACTTTTTCCCCGGGAAATTATACCGCTGTAACCCATATGCAGCCAGCATGCCAAAGAAAAGGCCGACAATGATCGATGTCAGGGAATAAACGACGCTGTTTAAAAAGTTCCGGAGATAGCCCCCCTCGATAATAATCCTGTAGTTGTCAAGAACGGGTGTGAAGTTTAAAAACTTCGGGGGATAAGCATAGATCTCCCTGGCACTTTTGAAGGAGGTGAGTGCACCCCAGAAAATTGGAGCAAGGCTGAACAGAATTAATAAAACAAAAACGAGGATTTCTACTGTTCTAAGCACTTTCTGCCGCATGCTTTTCGAAGGCTTGTCCGTCGTATTCATATCTCGTACTTCACCACCTTCATGTAGAAAACTACAATGGCTGCATTAATTAGCAGAGCGATAAACGACAGCGCACTGGCATTGCCGAACTGAAAATATGAAAAACCCAGCCTGTAAGTTTCAAGTGTGATAACATTGGTTGCATCCCCCGGCCCTCCGCCAGTGAGAACCATAGGCACAGTATTATTGTTGAAATTGCTCATGGTCAGAACGATGGAGGAAACCAGTGCGGGCGTTTTAATTAAAGGAAGCTTTATTCTCCAGAAAATTTGCTGGCTACTGGCGCCATCCACGCGCGCCGCTTCGATCAGTTCACCGGATAGCCCTTTAAGCCCACCAAGAATCATTACCATGGAATAACCGATTGTACGCCATGAAAAAACAAAAATCGTTGTACATATGGACATAAATGGCGTCGCAAAGAAGGAAACCGTATTCAGGCCCATTGTTGTCATGAGATAATTGAACACACCCATCTCGCTGTCAAATATCCATTTCCACAGGAGTGCAGCTACTACCATCGATGTAACCCACGGAATAAGCCCTACCAATTGAATCAGGTATGCGAATGATCCAGTCTGCCGGTCTGCCCATAATGCCAGAAGTGTTCCAGCCACAAGAGAAAGAATCATCGAAGGTATCGTAATCATCATCGTGGTTAACAATGACTTCCACACAACAGTGCTTGAAAGTATCTTTTGGTAGTTTTTCAATCCGACAAAACCACCAAATTGCAGATAGTCCAGGTTGAACAGACTGCAATATACTGTGTAGAATAAAGGAATAACCATGATGGCAATAATCAATAGCATGGATGGAGCAGATAATAGCAATCCCGTTATTGATTTTTTCTTCATAAGTCACCTGCTTTCATAACAAAGGCGTACACCGCAGGCTATGCCCACTTAAGCACACCACTACTTCGACTTTGTGCCCCGGCAGCAAACTTCGTTCACACTATTATATCCTGCTAAGAATCAGCCTGATGCCGCAGCGAAGGAATAACTTCCGTGGTGCTGGGGAAATTATTCCCGCAGCACCATGGAAGGATGAAAAAAAACTATCTGTTGTTTCTGTCGTTAAATGCTTTTTCTGCGTCTTTAAGTGCTTGCATCGGATCTTTTTTGTTTACCAGTACATCCTGCATAGCTTGGCAGAAATCAGCTCTCCACCCGGTCAGAGTAAATTCTGTAGGCTGAGCCCAGGCAGCATTCACAAAATAACCTGCGGTGTCTGTCAGATATCTCTTGGTTGGGTTTTTGAAGAAGTCGGTTAACAGCGCGGATGTAGCTTGGTTCATCGGCACCTGTCCGCCAATTTCTACCCAGAGTTTGTCAGATTCAGGGCTGAACATGAACTCTACAAATTTACCGGCTTCCTGCTTATACTTGCCGCCAGACCAAACACCAACGCTCCAACCGGTAATCGGTGAGGGTGATGGTTTTCCTTCTGTATTACTTGGGAAGGGCATGATCTGAATGGTTTCTGGGTCAAACACACAGTTGGCCTGCAAAGATTCCATACGAACACTACCACCATTAATCATTGCAAATTTCCCTGAGTTGAAATCTTTGTAAATATCTTCAACGCTTTGTGTAACTACACCTTCAGGAATGGATTTGTCTACATTCATCATGTCAGAAAATAGCTGAATTGCTTTAACCGCTGGATCAATTGCAAAGGATGCTTTTCCGTCTTCAGCGAACAGAGATCCTTGTTCTGACAGAATTGTGTTTACAACAAACCATGGGTCGCTCTTGTCTAGTGACAGACCTGAACCGAAACCATATCTCTTTACTCCTGTAATCGGATCGTTTTCAACCGTCAGATCCTTCGCTGCTTGACGGAACTCATCCCAGTTCTTGAAGGGGGCTTCGTAGCCTGCTTCTTTCAGCAAGTCTTCCCTATAGATGATGCCGATATAGTTTCTGGAGAAGCCCATCTGATAATGAAGGCCGTCCACAGAACCATAGTCCCAGAAGCTGTCCTGGACATTTTTCAGCTGCTCGTCTGTCCAATCTTTCATAAAGAGATTTTCAAAAGGTTCAAGCGCTTTTTGCTTGATCGCGGTTCCCATGTCATCCATGTTAACCCATTGAATATCTGGCGCATTGCCGGCATTGTGGGCAGCAAAGAACTTGGCGGTCATGACGTCCCATACCTGCGGCTCAACGACAACATCAATATTGTACTCATTCTTAAAGTTCTCAATGATCTGTTTCAGAGCCACTTCTCTACCACTGGTTTTTGTCGGGTCAAGAAATGTCCACATGCGCAGGGTAATGCCCTCTTGAAGCTTTGTTGGCTCATCGCCAGCCGGAGCGGCTGTTGGTTTTGGTGCGGATACCGTTGGTTGCGGGGCATTGCCTCCTGTTGGAGCACAGCCTACCATTAATGTAGCAATCAATGCAACAACTAACAACAAAACCATACCCTTTGATACTTTTTTTTGGTTTTTCATGAGTATTCCCCTTTCTAAAATGTTTTTATTATTAACCAATTCAGGCTAATTTCTTGCAGTCGGTATGTAGAACTTGCAGGATTGGGTGTCTTACTGCTTTCCCCCTGCCTAAATTCTGGCCTTACAGGCACGCTCCATGAAAGTCCAGTATGCTTCTGAGCTTAGAAACATCTACATCGCGTGTAAAGCAGCCATTTTCGACACAAATGAAGGCTGCGGTACCGGCGGCTTCACCCATTGCCATGCATTGGGCCATTAATCTTGTGGAGGCCATCGCTTCGTGGGTTGCTGAAATCGACCTGCCTGCCACCAGAAGATTATTGCATTGCAGCGGCACCAAACATCCATATGAAATTCCGTATGTGGGTACCTTCTGGAATACCAGACCATTCTCATTTGAGCTGTGAATATCAATAGGGTATCCGCCTAATGCAATGGTGTCCTGCGGACGGTTTCCAGCCAGTATATCATCAGCGGTAATTGTTTTTTCACCATGAACACGCCTTGTTTCACGGATTCCGCTCCATCCTGCTGTAAAGGTCAGTCGTGAGTTTTCAAACCCAGGTACATACAGCTTCAGGAATTGGGCCATTTCCTGTACAAGATTCCTTGCTTCAACTTCTATGAAGGTGAGGTCTCTGGTGTCACAGGCGTTTTTGTTTTTAACATGTACTGAATTAATACTGACAGCATTTTCATCAAGTTGGGTAATATAATTCACAAAACTCCATGCATCGGTCATAAAGCCTTCGCTCTTAGCTTCCTCAATTAAGTTTCCAAGGCCCACCATAATATGGTGACCGCCGCCTCTGAACTGTTCGCGAGGTAACAGATGATGAAGATCATATCGCTTTGGATTATCAAATAAAGCACGGACAAGTACCTGGATGTCGACACTGTCCATTCTGAAATTCAAAGTGGAGGCCTGCGTCGTGCCATCTTTTTCAGAACCAATAGAGAAAGGAACCCCTGATCTCGCCGCTAAATCTGCGTCCCCTGTACAATCAATGTATTGTTTCGCGACAACAGCTTCACGGCCTGACTTACCTTCTAAGAGAACAGCCTGTATCACGCCATCCTCAACAATCGTGTCAACGACCTGGGTATGTAGAAGAAATCTGACACCGGCCTGTTTTAGCATTTCTGCACAGACCAGCTTCACTTTTTCAGGATCAACGATTAAAAAGGGATTATGCATTGTACATTGAATAAATTCCTTGCTGGCGCCGTTCTTTTTGATCAGATGCTGTCTGAACTCCTCAGCAAGGCCTGCAACAATTCGCTGATTGTCCTGATTGTAATAGCCCTGTATCGGCAGCCCCATTGTAGCTGCACCACCGAAATAGGCTTTTGATTCGGCCAAAACAACCGAACATCCCAATCTTGCTGCCGCAATGGCCGCCATTACACCGCTCGGCCCTCCTCCTGCAACAAATACATCAACATTTTCAGTCACAGGCGTTTTTCTCGGTTTTTCCAATATAAATTTATCTCCCATCGTATATCCCTCTATTCTTTTTTTTATTTATATATTGATTATGCTGGATACCCCTTTACTCTTTATTGCGTTTATATGTAACGCCATTTTTGCGCACAACAAAATAACCATTCATCCATCATGCATGAATTTGAACCGTTCCAATTTTTGTTTAAAAGTTTTAACCTGTGATTTTCTTTACGGAACCCCTGTCAATGATCTTATAAGGTACCGTAACGCATTTTCTTTCGGCTTTCGGATTCTTTATCCGTCTTTTCAGCATCCTGTACCCTTCAATTCCAACCTGTTCTTTGTTCATGTTAATGCTGGTCAAAGGGGGTGTGCCGAATTCAGTAAGAATAGAGTCATCAAATGTAGCGACCGATATATCCTCCGGGATCATTATCCTTTTTTCATAAAAATAACGTAAAACACCTGCTGCAATGGAATCACTGCCAGTAAAGATTGCAGTGGGATGCGTTGTGTCTTTCTCAAAGACTTCTTTTATGGCATTATACCCTCCGCTTCCTGAAAACGGGCTTTTCATATGCCTTTTTTCATTGAACGGAATGCCTGCTTCAGCCAGTGCCAGCCTATAGCCCTCTTCTTTCAAATCTGTGGACGTGGTAAACTCCGGGCCATTGATAAACAGAATATCTCTATGCCCATGATCAATAAGATATTTAATACCGGTGTATGTTCCAAACTTCGAGTCCATTGCTACACAGTCATAATCCGGATAATCAACACCCAGAATCACAACCGAGGATATTTTTTCCCGTATGGTTTCGATGAACTGCTTATCAAATATACCACCAATAATTAACAATCCTTCGATTCTATTTGTTTTGACCATTTGGGGTATCTGACAAATTCCATTTGTAGACTTGATTTCTTCATGGAGCAAACCGTAGTTTGATCCTTGTAGCTCTCTGTATATACCATTAGCCACGTCATGATAAAAAGTGAATGGATCACCTTCGAAAGAGTTTTTCAGCTCTGCACGTTGAAACCGGATTACCCCAAGGTTTTGTTTATGCTTGGTGGTAAGCTCAACAGCAGATACATTGCGTACATAGCCCAGCTTTTCTATGACACTGAGAACTTTGTACTTGGTTTCGGTCTTCACTTTGGGATTATTGTTAATGACCATCGAAACCGTGCTCTTTGATACACCTGCTGCTTTTGCAACATCCTGAATTGTTACCATCTTCCAGTTGACCTCACTGTTATATCTCTAAAATTAAACCGGTTTAATAATTTAACTATACACCTTTACATAATAATCTGTCAAGAGTTTTTGAACCGGTTTACCAAAATCTCCGAAACAGCGGTCTTTATATCTTGGGTCGCTCAGTTGCACGCTATTCGGTTAATTTCGGCAGAATGGCTTTGAGGTTTTCACTTCGTAATTGAAATAACCCGAGCCACCCGCTGGCTTTTATTGGGTATGAGCAATAACAAAAGACCAACCTGCCACACCTGTAAAAAAACTGATTATTGACGTATGACAAGAACAGAGCTATTATAATGACAGTAATCCTTGGCAGGATAAAGGAGAGAGATGATGGCAAGACCAAAAAAATGGAGAAGGGTATGCAGTCTGCCTGAAAATACTCAATTCGGACCCCTTGGTGCAAATAAAGAGCCTGATAAAATAATCAATATGACCCTTGACGAGTATGAAACCATCCGTTTGATTGATCTGGAGGGGCTTACTCAGGAAGAATGTTCCAAGCGCATGAATGTAGCTCGCACAACGGTTCAGTGGATCTATAATGATGCAAGAAAAAAACTGGCAGAGTCATTGGTGAATGGAAATCGGTTGTTGATTGAAGGCGGTGAATACCAGCTTTGTGACGGCTATGGAAAATTCTGCGGAAGAGGCGGGTGCGAGCGTAGAAACCGAAGGGGCTTTACCGATGAAACAAAAAGCATGGAGTAGAACAGCCTGAAAGCCATAGAAGTCTACATAACAGGTTTTTTAAGAAGTGGGAGCCATATGATTTAATAATAGAAATGCGAGAGTATCGGCAGCGACACGATACAGCTTACAAGGGAAGTCATTTGAATTTATTGATATAAAGGAGCTTGAAGCTATGAGTGGAAATTGTAATCAAAACTGCAGCAGTTGCGGAGAAGACTGCGCAGAACGGAAAGGGCAACAAAAAGATTTTTCTGAAAAGCCCCATGAATTAAGCAAAATTAACAAGGTCATCGGAGTGGTCAGTGGAAAGGGCGGCGTTGGAAAATCACTGGTCACCTCTATGCTTGCCGTAACCATGTCCAGAAGGGGTTACCATACCGCTATCCTGGATGCGGATGTAACAGGTCCTTCCATCCCGAAAGCCTTTGGTATTAAACAAAAGGCTACCGGAACAGACATAGGCCTGTATCCCGTTAAAAGCAAGACTGGCATCGAAATCATGTCCATTAACTTGCTTCTTGAGAATGATACCGATCCTGTTGTGTGGAGAGGCCCTATCATCGGGAATACTGTGAAGCAGTTCTGGACCGATGTTATCTGGAGTAATGTGGATTTCATGTTTATTGATATGCCTCCGGGTACAGGGGATGTACCGCTTACCGTTTTCCAATCCATTGCCGTGGATGGAATTATTGTTGTGACATCTCCACAAGAGCTTGTTTCAATGATTGTATCCAAAGCCGTCAGGATGGCTGAGCTTATGAATATTCCTATCCTGGGGCTGGTTGAAAACATGTCTTTCTTTAAGTGCCCCGACAACGGTAAAGAATATAAGGTATTTGGAGAAAGCCATATTGATGAGGTTGCTTCAAGCCATAATCTTGAGGTTCTGGCCAGGTTGCCAATCGATCCAAAAATTTCAGCTGCCTGTGACAAAGGGATGATAGAGCTATTTAGTGGAGATTGGTTTGATTCTGTCGCGAAATTGTTGGAAAGCATGGCGGACAAATGATGAGCATAATTACAGTTGCAAGCGAAAGGAACATAGTCTGCCCAGAACACTCTGGAGCATGCGGGGAATGATGGGTTGGTTACTGTTCACACCCAATATACTTGAGAGATAGATGTGCTGAACGGTAACATTGGTTTGTAACTGACAACTGAAAGTTGCATTAACCTGTTGTCAACATATTTTTTATATTGTATAATGGTCGTAATATTTCGATAGGTTCAATCGTTACCAAAGGAGTTAGTGTTTTGAAGACAGCGAAATCGACAAACATCATGATGGAAAACCGCTACATGTGCTTGATGCCGATGTGCATGATGTTTTGTGATGCTTCAAAAATGCTTTCTGCTCCGTTCAGGCGGTGAATGTTTTCGAATTATCGTAATTAGATAATAGGGATTGTTCAAATTATAGTAGGAAGCATTGCTTCCTACTTTTTGTATTTTTAGGGCTTCACAAACTCGTGTGGCTGAAGCGGCTTACAACGTTTTTACGCGCAAGTGATCATTGAACGCAGCATGACAAAAATAAATTTCCATCGGAATAGTTATTGGATTGGGGGGATCGGGATTGATTGAAATAAAACACTTAAGCAAGGTTTTTGAAACGGATATCGGAAGCCTTGAAGTGCTTCAGAATATCAACCTGCATATCCGAAAGGGTGAAATTTTTGGAATAATTGGCCTAAGTGGCGCCGGGAAGAGTACGTTGGTACGCTGCATAAACTATCTTGAAAAGCCTACGGAGGGGACGGTCCTTTTTGAGGGCATGGATATGGGAGCATTGAGTACCAAAGAGCTTTTGAAGGCCAGACAATCTATGGGCATGGTATTTCAAAGCTTCAATCTGCTCTCTCAAAGGAATGTTTTAAAAAATGTCTGCTACCCTCTTGAAGTTGCTGGTGTTTCCAAAGCAGAGGCCATCGAAAGAGCAGAAGCCATGCTGGATCTGGTTGGGCTAGCCGATAAGACAAAAGCTTGGCCCGCACAGCTGTCGGGGGGTCAAAAACAGCGTGTCGCCATCGCCAGAGCCTTGGCAACCAACCCAAAGGTCTTGCTCTGTGATGAAGTAACCAGTGCATTGGATCCGAATACCACACGCTCCATATTGGATCTACTGCAAAGCATCAACCGCACTCTGGGTGTGACCATTGTCATTATCACCCATGAAATGCAGGTCATTGAACAAATATGCCACCGGCTTGCTGTGATTGACCACAGCAGAATTGTTGAGACGGGCGATGTTAAGGAGATATTTCTTAGGCCCAGATCAGAAATTGCCAAACAGCTGATTCTGCCTAAGGGAAATGAAATTTTGGCTGTTACCGGCAAACGTTGTTTACGCCTTATCTTTGACGGTAATTCTGCATTTGAGCCCATCATTTCAAACATTGCGCTGGAATGCAAGACAGCGGTGAATATCCTGTTTGCAAACACGAAATCTATCGACGGGAAGGCATATGGCGAAATGCTTATACAGCTTCCAGATGAAGAGGCTTCTATAGCGAGGGTGCTATCTTACCTTGATCATAAAAGAATTTATTATAAGGAGGAGGAGCTGAATGTTTGAATTATTGGGTAACGGTATTGCTGAAACGCTTTATATGACAGTTGTTTCCACTGCCCTGTCCTATGTCTTCGGTCTGCCCCTTGGGGTGCTGCTCTGCGTGACCGACAAGAATGGAGTATTCCGAATGCCGGTTTTCAACAAGGTTCTGGGTTTTATTATCAATTTTCTGCGTTCTGTCCCGTTTCTTATTTTATTGGTCGCAATCCTGCCGTTCACTCGGGCAATCGTCGGAACAACCATTGGATCAACTGCAACTATCGTTCCACTCGTTGTGGCAGCCTCGCCCTTTATTGCAAGAATGGTTGAATCCTCCCTGAAGGAAGTGGACAGCGGTGTGATAGAGGCCGCACATTCGATGGGCAGTTCACCTTTTCAGATTATTTATAAGGTACTCCTACCCGAAGCAAAGCCATCTTTAATCATGGGTGCTGCAATTGCCATTACAACCATCCTCGGATATTCAGCCATGGCTGGTTTCGTTGGAGGTGGCGGGCTTGGGGCCATTGCAATCAATTATGGCTATTACCGATATCAAAATGATGTTATGATGCTGACCGTGCTGTTGTTGGTCATCATTGTTCAGATATTTCAAGAACTTGGGATGAGAATCGCCAAAATAAGTGATAGACGAATAAAATAAAAATTCAAAAGGAGAGAAGAATGATGAAAAAATTTATAATTGTTTTACTGACCATTGTGGTAGCTATCGGATTGTTTGCAGGGTGCAGCAAAACTGGCAGCAGCAAAACCCTTAAGGTGGGTGCAAGTGTAACCCCCCACGCTGAAATTCTCGAGATTGCAAAAGAGATCCTGGCCGAAGAGGGTTATACCCTTGAAATTATTGAGTACAATGATTATGTGATTCCCAATACCGCTACCGAAAGCGGCGAACTTTCTGCGAACTATTTTCAGCATTTGCCTTACCTGACGGATTTCAACGCCGAAAAAAACACCCATCTTGTCTCGGTTGCCGCCATTCATTATGAACCGTTTGGAATTTATCCGGGAAAGACAAAATCACTTGACGATCTACCCGATGGTGCTGTCATCGCCGTTCCAAACGATGGTACCAACGAGGCGAGAGCATTGTATCTTTTAGAGGCACAGGGTTTGATTGAATTAAAAGAAGGTGTTGGCTTCACTGCCACCATCCTGGATATTGCGTCCAACCCGAAAAATTTAGTGATTATGGAAATTGAAGCAGCACAAATCGCGCGCGCCCTTTCCGATGTAGATCTGGGGGTTATCAACGGAAATTATGCCATCCAGGCTGGTTTAAAGGTGGGTACAGATGCTCTTGCCGTTGAAGATAAAGATTCGGAAGCCGCTCAGACCTACGGGAACATTCTCGCTGTGAAAGAAGGCAACGAAAACAATGAGGCCATCCAGGCACTGGTGAAAGCCTTAAAAAGCGATAAGGTAAAAAACTTTATCAATGAAACCTATGAAGGCGCAGTTATTCCATTATTTTAGTCAAACCGATATGTCCATACTGTCTGTTTTTCACCCGTGATCACAATGTCCATGCAGCCTGCTCGCGCTGCATGGACATTTGTTCATTGCAAAAACACTATGCCTTTCGGTAATATGCTTTGCGGTAGATTTCTTCCAGTTCGCTTACCAGCGGATAACGAGGGTTTGCGGTAGTGCATTGGTCCTCAAATGCACGTTCTGCCAATGACGGAACTTTTGCCAGGAATTCATTTTCATCCACGCCGCACTCCTTGATGCTCATGGGGATGTTCAAGCTTATCATTAGGTTTTCAACAGCAGTTGCCAAGGCTTCCACCTGTTCCTCTTCAGTTGCTCCACCAAGATTCAGCTGCCTGGATATCTGCGCATACCGGTAAGCGGCAACATATTTTCCGTACTTCGGAAAAATGGTGAACTTGGTCGGGATCTGGGCGTTATACCGGATCACATGGGGCAGCAATATCGCGTTGGCTCTTCCATGGGGAATGTTGAATTCTCCGCCAAGCTTGTGGGCAAGGGAATGATTGATCCCCAAAAATGCGTTTGTAAAAGCCATTCCAGCAATACAGGATGCATTGTGAATCTTCTCTCTGGCCACCTCATCCTTACAATTGTCATAGCTTCGGGGAAGGTATTTGAAGATCAGCTCGATGGCTTTCATGGCCAGCCCGTTGGTGTAATCCGATGCAAGAACAGATACATAGGCTTCAATAGCATGGGTGAGGACGTCCATTCCAGTATCCGCTGTAATGGATTTTGGCATCGTACTGACAAACTGCGGGTCAATGATGGCCACATCCGGCGTTAATTCATAATCTGCCAGAGGATACTTGATATTGCCGTTTTTCTTATCGGTTATTACCGAGAAAGAGGTCACCTCGCTACCTGTACCGGAGGTTGTGGGTATTGCAACAAGCTGGGATTTCTTGCCTAGATTCGGAAACTGGAATGCTCTTTTACGGATATCCATGAATTTCAGCCTTAAGCCGTCAAACGAGGTTTCAGGATTTTCATAAAACAGCCACATCCCTTTCGCCGCATCGATTGCGCTGCCACCACCAATGGCAATGATTACATCGGGTTGAAAATTGTTCATGGACCTAACCCCTCTTTGGATTGTATCCACCGACGGATCGGGCTCAACCTCTGAAAATATTTCACTATGGCAATAATTCTGACGTTTACGCAGGAAATATAAAACTTTGTCTACATAACCGAGCTTTACCATTGTCGGGTCTGTCACAATAAATGCTCGGGTA
>LSQX01214186.1_pt3 | contig 33678 bp, 21 predicted proteins | sample 654561 | NCBI WGS metagenome assembly LSQX01 (sample SAMN04489861, study PRJNA283612) | anaerobic digester metagenome | isolation source: 4 biogas reactors fed with cattle manure at either 37C or 55C with and... | place: Denmark: Kongens Lyngby | collected 2014 | reverse complement strand
TTTTGTGGCTAGATGGAGGCGGCAAACTACAAGATTCTGTGATGAACCAAGGGGAAATTCGCCGTCAAGTGGACGATTCCACGCAAATTCGCGTTTTTGTAGATGATAAAAACGATCCCAAAGTACAAGTAGTTTGGGAACTTCAGCGCGAAGGCCAAGTGGTTTACAGCGATTCTACTTTGGCGCAAATTCTAGATACGGTGAAGTTTCGCTTACCTTTGCACCCCACAGATTTTCGCAACGGCTATATTCCCCGAGCCGATTCTCTGCACCTAAGCCCCGATTTACTCACCGTTTATTTGCGAGACCCCGACACCACCATCGCGCACTCTATTTCTTTGATTCCCAACCATAAACCTTGGCTGGATTCCATTAGAGCAGTGGGCTTCTTCGATAAAGGAGAATATCACGATACCATTGTGGGAAGATGGGCTTTAGGCGATGATCCGCCCTATTTGCCCGTGGTGCCTGGAGTGCCTGTTAAGCTTTTTGCCTATGGCCGAGACATCGATTCGGTAAATGCCGATGTGCTTAGCAGTATTTGGGAAGTTTTGCTCCAAGACCCTGCCCAACCCAATGTTTGGGTCAGCGATTATAGCACTAAAAAAGACACTTTGGAATACGCCTTTCCCCCAGATCCAAAAACCCAACTCGCCATGGTGCGCACCACTATTACCGACATAAACAACGACCAAAAAATAGACACGGTTTTTATAGTTTATCCGCGCGTTGATACCACCGGGGGTTGGGAACTTTCTCTTACTTATTTACAGGATTCTGTGGCTTTTATCTTAGGCTCTGACAATACCAAAAGCTCGCGCCGGGTAGAACTGCGCAATATTGGTTCCATGAACTTAAATATTCATGCTATAAACACGAAATTAGACAACGGTGACTGGATGAGCTACTTGGTGGAAAGACCAGGCATGACCACGGTGCAAGATAACACCCATATCAGCAGAGTTAGCACGCCCATAAGGCTTAGTCCAGGAGAAGTTTTACCCATTCGCTTTAACTTTGATGTGAGCAATATGACTGGAGATCATATTGTAACAGACACTTTATACCTAGCCACCAATGATTATTTGACCCCCTATTTAAAAGTGCCATTTAGGGTGCGTTGGGATGATTTACCCCGCATGGATATATACACGCGCCTCACCACCGATGCTAAAGGCGAGTTGAAACTATTGCGCAACTATTTTCCCGTGAATCATTCCCTAGTCTTTGCTTTTTCGGAACCGGTTACCAAAGACAGTATTGCTAAACATTTGCAAATATATTCGCGCCTGGACAGCGCCGCCCGGGGCATCGAGGGTATTACCCCCATGGAAAGCGCATATCCCGGCAATTTCACTTTTTTGCAAAGCAAAAAAAATAAAAAGAAGAGCCTCATTGACACGGCTATTTTCACCCCCAACTATCTTTCCCCCAGCGATCATTTTAACCACAAAGCACCACCTTATGCTTTTATGCGTCACGATAAATTGGGGATTTATGTGCAAAACTCCATCTTAGATAGCAGCGGAAATCATTTAGACATTCGCCAAAATCGTAAAAAACTTCAAATCGGCTCTTTGGACAGCATTTTAAAAGTCAAAACTGACACTTCTACTCTGCGAGTACTGCGCACTTGGCCCGAAAATCTGGGAACATTTGACCCCGACGACGACATTCGTATCTTATTTTCCAAACCTTTAAGCGAATATGCGATTTTTGGCCCCGATTCCTTTTTAGCCCTCGATTTAGTGAATCTTAAAAGCGAAGAAAACCACACCCTGGCGTTGCGCTCTCGCTATTCACGCTATATTCCCTTAGATTTCCGCTCTTTGCGCCTAGAAAGAGGCGATTCCCTACTCGTGATGCGCCCACGCTACAAATTCCTTTCCCAAGACACCGTACGCGTTTGGCTTTCCGCCAGTTTAGCCAGCCCTTTGGGACACACCTTAGATGGTAACGAAGATGATTTTACCTTATGGCCCATAGATTCCACCGATGCTTATGAATATCGCTTTGTAGTGGGTCCCACCAAGTTTTATACCTTTCCCAATCCTTTTAAAGCCAGCAACTCCGAACACCGAGAAAAAGGCGCTATAACCTTTAAAAACTTGCACCAAATTCCCGGCATTACTTTAGAAAAAAACATCAAAATCGCCATATACAATGTGGTGGGAACTTTGATTTACAGCTCCACGCGCAAAAAAGAAAGCTTACTTTTTGAGAAAAACATTACACCGCCTCAATTTGATTGGGATTTGCGCAATAATCACGGCTACCCCGTGGCTTCGGGAACCTACATTTATACCATTTCCCAAGAAAACAAAGTCCTCTATAAAAGCAAACTGATGGTAATAAGATGAGTGATGAATTAGACAAAGCCCTAGATGATCTTTTATCGGAATCTGCAGATTTTGTAGATGCAGAAAAGTCTGATGAAAGTAGTGCTCCACCAATAAAAGAGCCTATTTCAGCACCTTCCATAGCTGATCCCGAACCATTAATTAAGCGTGAACGCAAAACACTGCATGCACCACGAAAAAACAAAAAACGAAAATCTATACTCCCGTGGGCAATAGGAGTTTTAGCATTGGTTGCCTTGGCTAACAGCATTTGGTTTTGGTATTTACAAAAAAAAGATGATGTTTCTTGGCAAGATTTTGGTGAAGAGGATTTTAAATCCACCGTAACCGATGAAGATTTTCAAAATTTGTTGAGGGGTGCTAGCGATGAATATTTAGATAGCATACTATATGACGAAGTTTTAGAAGAACCTTCTTTAACTGCCACAGAAAATGATATTTCCCAGTCAGAAGAGGCCAGACTCACAGAAATAATGGAAAAAGCTACGCAAATTGTAGAAGCAGAGCATCCAGATAAGCCGCCAACAATGGAAATCAGCCCACCACCACCATCGTTAATAGAAGACACCAAGTTGATTGATATTGTAAAAAAAGCTACCGAAATCGTGGAAGCAGAGCGCCCAAACAAGCTACCGGTAGAAGAAGTTGCCTCTGATGAAATTGCAGCACCCAAAGCTGAAATGGAAGAATCACCAGTTGTTGAAGCACCAACACCCAAAGCTAAAGTGGAAGATTCACCAATTCAAACTGCAGCACCAACTGAGGTTAAAATAAATGCTGCCAGCTCCGTAGTGCTTTCTGGTATTTCTGGCCCTTTGCAACAAGGAAAAGAACAAGTAAAATTTAGTTGTGATTTGGCGCTTTTTAGCAAAGAAAAGTCCTTAGCACGGTCTATTAAAAACTTTGAAGCAGCAATTAGGGTCCTTGTGGCTAATATTTTCTATTTTTCAGAACAGGCTCAACCTCAAGTTAATGAAATAGAAAATGAAATTATGCAAAAGATTAACTTTATTTTCCCCCAAGGTAAAATTATTGATGTTAAATTGCATAATTTAAAACTGGAACTAAGCAAATCATGATTTTTGATAAAGTACTTCATAAAATTTTTGGCACTCCCCATCAACGCAAGATTAAAACATACAAGCCTATTCTGGAAGAAATCGCAAATTTCCAACAAGGCTTTGCCACTTTAGATGACCAAGTTTTAGCACAAAAAACAGCTGAGTTTCGCTCTCGCATTGAGCAAGGTGAAAGCTTAGACGATATTAAAGCAGAAGCTTATGCTTTGTGTCAAGAAGCTTGCGACCGCCGTTTGGGAATCTTTAATGTCTTTGATGAAAAACACCAATTTGATTTTTCTCAACTTAGCTCCGAACTGCAGCAAGTTGCCCAAAAAGCTAAAAAAGAAATTGAACAGGGCACGCCTATTTACGAAGTTTATTTACCCGCTGAATTTTACGCTCGGGTGCGGGAACTTTACCCCGAATCGGTGCGACCTTTCCGCATGATGCCCTTTGAAGTGCAATTAGTGGGTGGATTAGTTCTCCACGAAGGCGCCATTGCAGAAATGGCCACGGGAGAAGGTAAAACCCTAGCCGCCGCTTGTCCAGTATATTTGAACGCTCTTTCTGGTGAAGGAGTTCATGTTATTACCGTAAACGACTATTTGGCCGCTCGCGATGCGGAAAACATGGGAAGAGCTTATAACTTTTTAGGCCTTACAGTTGGAACCATTGTACACGGTTTAAGCTCCGAAGATCGCAAAGAATCTTATGCTGCCGATGTTACTTACGGCACCAACAACGAATTTGGTTTTGACTATTTGCGCGATAATATGGCCACAGACCTAGAAGATGTGGTGCAACGCCCCCTAAACTACTGTATTGTGGATGAAGTTGACTCTATTTTAATTGACGAAGCTCGTACACCTTTAATTATATCTGGTCCAGCGGAAGATTCCACAGACAAATATCAAAAAGCCAATACTATTATCCCTTCTTTAAAAATAAATACGGATTTTAGCTACGACGAAAAAACTAAAAACATCCAACTCACTGACCAAGGGGTGGTTTTAGTAGAAAAACTCTTAGGTATTAGCAACCTCTATGGCGAACACGCTGAATGGGTGCATTTTACCATGCAAGCCCTACGCGCTCATGTGGCTTTTAGTAAAGATGTGGATTATATCGTCAAAGATGGCGAAGTAGTAATCGTAGATGAAAACACTGGGCGTTTAATGGAAGGGCGACGCTATTCCGAAGGTCTGCACCAAGCCCTTGAAGCCAAAGAAGGTGTGTCTATTCGCCGGGAAAACCAAACCTTGGCCACCATTACTTTCCAAAACTACTTCCGCATGTACAACAAGCTCTCCGGCATGACNNACTACTTCCGCATGTACAACAAGCTTTCGGGTATGACGGGTACAGCAGAAACCGAAGCTTCGGAATTTTTGAAAATCTATAATATGGCCACTTGGGTGATTCCCACTCATAAACCTTGTGTGCGACTAGATGCAGATGATAGGGTTTATCGCACCGAAGAGCTAAAATGGAAGTTTATAGTAGATGAAATTAAAGCTCGTTATCAAAAAGGACAACCGGTACTGGTGGGAACGGTTTCTGTGGAGAAATCTGAAGTTTTAGCCAAAATGCTCACTCGATCTGGGGTGCCCTACGAGATTCTCAACGCTAAAAACCACGGACGCGAAGCAGAAATCATCCAATTTGCCGGACATCAAAAACGCGTTACTATTTCTACCAATATGGCGGGAAGGGGAACCGATATTAGCCTGGGCGAAGGCGTTAAAGAATTGGGCGGTTTATATGTACTAGGAACTGAAAGACATGAATCTCGCCGTATAGATAACCAGTTACGCGGTCGTGCAGGAAGGCAAGGTGATCCAGGAGAGTCTCGCTATTTCTTGTCTTTAGAAGATGATTTGCTACGCATTTTTGGCGGCGATAGTTTACGCACTCGCATGGAACGCTTTGGTTACAAAGACGATGAAGCTATTGAGGCGGGGCTTTTAACCAGAGCTATTCGCACCGCGCAAAAGCGTGTGGAAGGCCATGGTTTTGAACAGCGTAAGCATTTGCTCGACTACGATAATGTCATGAACGAGCAACGCAAAGTAATTTACGGCTTGCGCCAAGCCATTTTATTTGGTGAAAATGTTAACCAAGAAATCCTCAATCGCATTGAAGATGCGGTGGATATTAAAGTCAGCCAATATATTGCCCCAGGCTCTTATTACGAAGATTGGGATATGGAAGCGCTTTCCACTGAATTGCGCCGCAATTTTAGCATTGAATACAAGCCTAGCGCCGAACATTTAGCCACTTTGGACCCCCATGACCTTTTAGATGAAGTAATTGACTTATGTAAGGAGAAATATCATTCTCTCGAAGCGTTGATTCCCGAAGAAGATTTCCGTGCTTTAGAGCGCCGTATTTTGCTTTTCACCATTGACCAACACTGGCGCGACCACTTGTTAGCCATGGATCATCTCCGCGAGGCTATACGATTCCATGGATACGCCCAAAAAGATCCTTTAATGGTCTATAAAAAAGAAGGTTTTGATCTTTTTGAAGAATGCTTAGAAAGCATTGCCACACTCACCACTTTACGCATGCTAAATGTGCGTGTAGAATCTGGAGGCGTGGCAGCGAGTACTCCCACTGCGCGCAGACCCCAACAAATGGTGGAAAACACTTCAGAAATCAAAGAGGTTAAAAGCGCTGCTAGTTCTGGTGCAGCACGCCCAACTCCAGCCCCCGCACCAGCGGCTAAAGTACCTCATCGCGCAGGTCCCAAAGTCGGTCGCAACGATCCTTGCTGGTGCGGTTCAGGGAAGAAATTTAAAAAATGTCACGGAGCGTAGCAAATATGAGTTCCTCCCCTGAGCATAGATTTTTTTGCATAGAAGGCTTAGATGGCTGTGGAAAATCCACGCAAATCAACCTTTTATGCGAAGAATTAGGTCGCAGAGGATTTCCCACCGTGCGCATTCGTGAACCTGGTGGCACTGAAATCTCCGAAAAAATTCGCAATATTATTCTCAGCCCGGCTCACGGCGCTATGAACTTCACCACAGAATTGCTGCTTTACAACGCCGCTCGCGCTCAACTACTTAACGAAGTAGTGCGGCCAGCTCTAAAACAGGGTAAAGTGGTGCTAGCTGACCGCTTCGCCTGGTCTTCTATGGCCTACCAGGGCTACGGTCGCCAATTAAGCTTAGACACTCTGCGCACAGTCATAGACATCGCTGTCGAAGATCTATGGCCCAGTCATACTTTTATTTTAGATATCCCCGTAGAAGTCTTTAGGGACCGCGCTGCAAAGGAAAACCGCGTGGCGGATCGTTTAGAACAAGAAAAACACGACTTTTTTAATAGAGTGCGCCAAGGTTACCAGCAAATAGCCAAAGATTTTCCCGAAAAATGCTCACTTTTAGATGGCACTCAATGCAAAATCGATATTCACAAAAACATATTAGACTCTATTTTAGCACACATCACTAAATAATATGACTATAATTTGATAAATGGATAGCCCAATGAATAAAAAAATCATATTAAACTTAAAACTCTTTTTACCCGCATTTTTAATTTGCATGGTAAGCTTTTCTTTTGCTGATAAAACTGGAGATTTTTACGAAGAAGTTTCACGTTTTAATAGAGTTCTTTCTGAAATTAACTTAAAGTATGTAGAAGAAGTTGATCCTTCAAAAATTACCGACGCCGCCCTAGATGGCATACGCAACATTTTAGACCCTCATACCACGGTCTTTAGCCCCAAAGATTATGACGATCTTAAAGTTACCACCGACGGACAATTTGGCGGTATTGGTATCACTATTTCGGTGCGAGACAACCAATTAACAGTAATCTCACCTTTACAGGGAACTCCGGCTTTTGCTGTGGGCTTGCAAGCTGGGGATCGCATTATCAAAATCGAAGGTAAATCTACTCGGGATTTGCCCCTAGACAAAGCAGTAGAAAAATTGCGAGGCAAAGTAGGGACTAATGTAAACATTACCATTGCCCGAGAAGGTGTTACTCAACCCATTGATTACACTATAAAAAGAGCCATTATTGTAGTTCATGCTGTACCTTACGCTGGCTTTGTGAGCAAAGATATTGGTTATATAAAACTTGCGCAATTCTCCCAAAAAACCGTTTCTGAATTAGAACAAGCTATAAAAGATTTGAAAAAACAAGGCATGAAAAAAATGATCTTGGATCTAAGGTTTAATCCTGGAGGATTGCTCAACCAAGCCGTGGAAGTCAGCGAACTTTTCCTAAAAAAAGGCAATGTGGTGGTAAGCACTAAAGGACGCACTCAAGAAACAGAATCCGTGGCCACTAAAAATGGCATTTTAAATGATAAAACCCCCTTAGTCGTACTGGTAAATGAAGGTTCAGCTTCCGCTTCCGAAATTGTAGCAGGAGCCATACAAGACTGGGATAGAGGTGTAATATTGGGCAAGGCTACCTTTGGTAAGGGTTCAGTGCAGACAATTTTCCCCCTTAACAACCAAGGCCATGCTTTAAAGCTAACCACCGCCCTTTACTATTTACCTATGGGTCGTTGCATAAACAAGCCTGAAAATGCCATCAAAACCAAAAACGAAGCTGAAGCAAACTTTGAAGATTATGAAGGACTCGAAGAAGGCACTAAAGCAGACACCGCAGCTGCGGATACTCAAGTATATCATACCGCAGGTGGGCGCAAAATGTTTGGCGATGGTGGAATCACCCCTGATATTGAAGTGGACTTAAATACCATTCCTTGGATTGTGCAATTACAAGAACGCATGACCATGTTCTTTAAATTTGCGATTAGATATCGTCCACTATTAGAAAAAAGTGGCTATAAATTAGATGAGAACTTTGAGGTTCCTGATTCTCTATACACTGCATTTAAAAACTTCTGCGCCGCAGACACTACCTTTAGTAAAGTTAAAACTAACGCCCAAGCCACCGCTGACATAATAGAAGATATTTTACTTAAAGAACAAAACTTTTTAGGAGACAGTTCAGAAACCATTAGCTCTAAAGAACTGGCACAAAGTTTAACAGAATTAAAAAAACAACTACATTTGCATCGTGAATTGCAATTTGATAATAGTAAAAGTTATATCCTCGATGCTATAAAAAGAGAATTATTAGCAGCTGCAATGGGAGATGAAGCGCGTATTGCTCATGGTCTAAAAACCGATAAGCAAGTGCTAGAAGCTATAAAAATTTTGAATGATAAAGCTTTGTACAAAAAGACTTTAACTCCCAGCAAAAAATAATTTTTGCGACTTATCAAAAAATGAAATGTAGTTTAACCTTTAACCATTAAAAAAGGGCAACAATCCATGGCAAAAAAAACAACTAAGAAAAAACAAAATTTAAACCAGGATTTAAACTTTTTAGAATCTTCTGTAGAAGCGTTCCGCGCAACATTTGCAGAACATCTACATCACACTTTAGCTCGTGACGAAGAATCTGCTACCGAGCATGAAAAGTTTTTGGCTTTAGCATACTCTGTACGCGATCGTTTAATCGAACGCTGGATCAAAACTCAACAAGAATATTATGCTCAAGATGTAAAAAGAGTTTACTACCTATCTTTGGAATACCTAATTGGCCGTACTCTTGGTAATAGTGTGCTCAACTTAGATGTAGAAGAATCCGTAACAGAAGCCTTACACGAATTAGGCATGACTTACGAAGAACTCAGAGAAGAAGAAGTTGATGCAGGTTTAGGAAATGGCGGTTTAGGTCGTTTAGCAGCTTGTTTCTTAGACTCCATGGCGACTTTAGAACTCCCTGCCACTGGCATGGGTATTCGCTATGAATACGGTATGTTCCGTCAAAGCATTAACGATGGTGTGCAAGAAGAGCATCCCGATAGCTGGTTGCGTTTAACCAACCCTTGGGAAATCGCTCGTCCTAGCAACTCCATGGAAATTAACTTTTATGGCCATGTAAATTCTTGGGTTAACGATAAAGGCGAAACCAAATATACTTGGATTCCCGGCGATAAAGTTATAGCTCTCCCCTACGATACCCCAGTACCTGGCTATCGCAATAATACTGTAAACAATTTGCGCCTATGGTCTGCCAAAAGCGCCGACGATTTTGGTTTGGCATACTTTAATAGTGGCGACTATATCGCAGCAGTACAAGATATGGAGCTTTCCGAAGCCATTTCTAAAGTTCTCTACCCCAACGACTCTATGAGTAGCGGTAAAGAATTGCGCCTTAAGCAGCAATATTTCCTTTGCGCCGCTTCATTACAAGATATTTTGCGTCGCTGGAAAAAACACAACGATACTTTTGACAATTTTGAAAACAAAATTGCAATCCAACTTAACGATACCCACCCCGCCATTGCTATTCCCGAACTAATGCGTCTATTGCTAGACGAAGAAGATCTTTCTTGGGATCGCGCGTGGGAAATCACCACCAATGTTTTTGCATATACCAACCATACTTTAATGCCTGAAGCTTTAGAAAAATGGTCTGTGGATTTAATGCAAAGACTATTGCCTCGCCACATGGACATCATCTATGAAATCAACTCCAGATTCTTAAAAGAAGTATCCATGAAGTGGATGGGTGACGGTGAGCGTTTAGAGCGCATGTCTATTATTGAAGAAAGCCCCGAAAAATCTGTTCGCATGGCGTACCTATCTATTGTAGGTTCGCATTCAGTAAACGGTGTAGCTGCTTTGCATAGCGATTTGCTAAAAACTACGCTTTTCAATGATTTTAACGAACTATGGCCCGAAAAATTCAACAACAAAACCAATGGAGTTACTCCTAGACGCTGGGTGCGCAAAGCTAACCCTGCCATGTCTGAACTAATTAGCTCCAAAATTGGCGATGAATGGGTAAAAGATTTAACCCATATCAAAGATATCGAAAAGTTTGCCACTAATGCAGCTTTCCAAAAAGAATTTATGGCTATTAAGCATCAAAACAAAGTGCGTTTAGCTGAATTTATTAAAGAGCAGCAAGGTGATGAAGTAGATCCTAACACTATGTTCGATATCCAAGTGAAACGCATTCACGAATATAAGCGTCAACTACTAAATATTCTCCATTGCATTCACTTATACATCCGTCTTAAAGATGGTGAAGATATTGTGCCTCGCACCATTATGATTGGTGGAAAAGCCGCTCCTGGTTATTGGATGGCTAAGCAAATTGTGCGTTTAGCTAACTCCGTGGCAGCCATGATCAACAACGACCCCGAAGTAAAAGGTCGCCTCAAGTTGATTTTCCTCGAAAACTACCGTGTTTCTTATGCTGAGCGCATTATTCCTGCTTGTGATTTATCTGAACAGATTTCCACCGCAGGAACCGAAGCTTCTGGTACTGGAAACATGAAGTTTGCCCTTAATGGCGCTTTAACCATCGGTACTTTAGATGGTGCTAATGTGGAAATGGTAGAAGAAGTGGGTCACGACAACATGTTCATTTTTGGTATGACCGTGGAAGAAGTGGTTGCATTGCAGCAGCAAGGCTATCGCCCCAGAGATTACTACGAATCCAATGAAAATATCAAGCGCATTATAGACTTGATAGAGTCTGACTTCTTTAATCCTGAGCAACCAGGCACATTTAAGCCTATTGTAGATGACCTACTCAATCATGACCAGTATATGCTGCTCGCTGACTTCCAATCTTTTGCTGATAAGCATGACGAAGTTGCCAAAGCATATACCAAAACCAAAGATTGGGCTAAAATGGCCATACTCAATGTGGCGCGCATGAGCAAATTTAGCTCGGATCGCACCATTGCTCAATACAACGAAGAAATTTGGAAAACAAAACCTGTCTCAATTAAAATAGACTAAAGGCATATATGGAACGCATATTACTCACTAGCAACTACTCCGATAACCCTTTCGCCATAGATATGGCACAACATTTGGGAATTCGTGAAGAAATTGCAGATTTGGTATCTCTCAAAACTTTTGCCAACTCGGAATTCTGTCCGCGTTTTATTTCTGATCCCGATGATCTAGAAAATATTGGGCAAAAGCTTAAAGGGCAAACCGTAGTAATATGCTCCACTGCCACGCAAATGTATGAGCGCAACAGCTTAGCCATGCGCAACTTTATCTTAGCCCGAGCGGCCAAAGATAATGGCGCCGAACGAGTGGTGCTCATCGAACCAGATTTATTTTATTCTGCCCAAGATCGCGGTCCTTTTAGACGCGGTAAGCTCGAAAGAGATCGCGAAGTGGCCGATTTAAAACGCTTTGATGGACAGGCTTTCACAGGTCTTTTATACGCCCAACTGCTTAAACAAGCTGGGGTGGATTCTGTGATAACCGTACATAATCACTCAGTGAAAGTGCAAAATATTTTCGAAGAAGTATTTCACGAAGATTTTCACAACCTAATACCCAATGATATTTATGCCCATTATATTCGCACCTCAAACTTTGTGCAAACTGGAAAAGATGGGGATAATTTAGTTCTAGTGGCCCCAGATAATGGAGCCATGCCTTTTGTAAATCAAGTTTGGCAAGCTTTACAGCTTCCCGAATGCAAGCGCATTGTTATGGACAAAGTTCGTAATGGCGAACGCAATGTTTCTATGACTTTAAGCCCTAATTCCGATGTGGATTTAGACTACCTTAAAGGCAAAGATGTTATCATTTTAGACGATATGGTACGCACTGGTTCTACCATTGTGCAATGCAGCGAATTTCTCAAACAAGCGGAACCTAACAGGGTGTGCTTTGGAGTAACGCATTTTCATACTTCCCAAGAAGCTCGTGAAAAGCTGAATAGCAAGTATTTAGACGAAATTATGACCACTAGTTCTCTTCCCGATATTATCAACCGCGATAGTCAAGGAAGATTAAGACAAAAAATCGTGGTTTTAAAAATTAGCAAGTGGATAAGCCGCTATATTCTGCAATTATTAAATATGGATTGCAGCCGCTTTGAAAAAGATTTTTACAGCATTGATATGTCCAGTAAAAATCCCCGCTGGCCGCCTCCATCTTCTTTATAATCCTTGACTTAAACCGCCAATTTGTCGAGCCAAATATGTAGCGTAATTATCAGTCATGCCGCTGACAAAATCTAAAACTTGATGGTAAGCTTCGGCTAAATTTTCGGCGGAATCAATCTTTTGTTGTCCTATAATTCGCACAATGCGCTCCGCTCTGTAACCATTGTTTTTCACGGTGAAATATTCGTATATTCCGTTTATAAAAGCATCTAAAATGGTATTTAAAGTGGCATAACTCCCCACTTCTAGCTCAGTTTTACGTTGATCGGGATAAATACGTTTTCTTGCCAACTTTTTGGCGTAATGAATGCCCTGTACTGGGGGAGCAGAGCTTAATTCTAGTAAGGGCAAAGCCAATTTACCCTGCATTATAATTTTATAGTGTTCCACAAACACCTTGGAAACGGTTTCTATAAGATTTTGAATAGCTTTTCCACGAATACTAGAAAGAAAATCTCTGAAATTTTCCTGATTAGCTTTGTATTCTTCGTCTATATCAATCTCATGGGCGGTTAGCAGTGCAAAAAGCTCCCGTACATCACTAAAGCCAATAATTCCCAGCTCAATGGCATCTTCCACATCTAAAATCGCATAACAAATATCATCTGCCGCTTCCATTAAATAGCTCAAAGGGTGGCGCACCCATTTACCTGGCGATACTTCTTTTATTCCCAATTCACGACAGCTTTGCCTGTATAACTCTTCTTCACTGTTAAAAATACTGGTGGGAAATCCAAACTTCGCTAACTGGGGATATTTCACCATTGAGCCTAAAGTAGCATAGGTTAATCGCATTCCTCCATCCATAAAATGATATTCTAATTTGGATAAAATGCGAAATCCTTGGGCATTGCCATCAAAATTCGTAAAATCAGACAGCTGTTCATCACTAAGAGATTGCAAAGCAGTGGAATTTCTATTGTTTTTAAACCAATCTCTAATAGCCGCTTCCCCCGCATGGCCAAAAGGAGGATTACCAATATCATGAGCCAAACATGCGCTTTGCAAAATAGTACCCAAATGATATTCTGTGAGTTCTTGAGGAAATTCATGCCGTATTAAATTAAAAACCGCAATGGCTAAGCTACGCCCCACGCTAGAAACTTCTATGCTATGGGTAAGGCGACTGTGAACATGATCGTTTATACTAAAAGGGTGGACTTGGGTTTTACGCCCTAAACGCCTAAATGCCGTGCTAAAAACAATGCGATCGTAATCCTTGTGAAACTCAGTTCTATTTCGATCTGTAGCGCTATTATGTCCATAACGGGAAGAAGCTAATAGAGAATCCCAGTGCATTTCGCCTCCAAATTTCATTGCTATTTACTATTAATCACCACAATTAAAGAGTGATTAATATCACACAAAATAGTTTTTACCTTTAAAGTTTGTTTACTATTTGCTAATTCTAATCTACATTGTATGTAAACAAGGAGTTTCCATGGGAAATTATATTAAAATTTTGCTTTTACTAGTAACTTGGACCTGGGCTAGCAATTTGCCAATATCACGCGAAGCTAGTTTAAGTGAAGTTTATAGCCCCACTGAAGTTACCATAAAGGCCACAGGACAAGGCGCCAATGTAGATGCTGCAAACGACGACGCCATAAAAGCGGCTGTGTGGTTCATTCTTGATGGCGGCAATGATCCTATTTTAAGTACAGTAGAAACCAAAAAAGCTTTCTCTCGCTATGCTGATGCTTTTTTTAGAATGGATAATATTCGCAAATATGTTACTTGGGAAGCCAAAAAAGTGGATGGCCAAGTGCGCATAAAAAACGGGATAAAACGCACCAAAAAAGTCCGCATTAACAAAAGAGCTTTGCAAGTTGCCATGAGCGAATTAGGGGTGATAAAATCCGGAGAAGATTTGCGCGACGCTTTAGGCAACCCCACCATTATGGTTTTGCCAGAAGTTAAAAGTGGTGAAACTCCTATTAAAGTTTTCGACACCAATAATTTAGCTCGCCACGCAGCTGGAGTCATTGAATCACACTTAACCACCAAACAATACGATGTTATAGTCCCTAGAGCTCAAGATCAACTAGCACAGATGACTGAAATGCAAAGTAGCCTCGCAGATCAAGACCAAGATCCAGCTTATCAACTGGCCTTGACCTTGGGTTCCGATGTTTACATAGTGTTTTCTGGGAAAGTGCAATCTGGCAAAGCTTCAGTAGTAGTTAAAGCCTATGAAACCACTACCGCACGACTTTTAGGTACCGAAACTGGCTACTCCAAGCCCCGTCCAGGCACAAATATGGAGCCTTTAGTAGAAGAAGCTATCGCCGATGCCATTGATAAAGTCTTGCAAAGAATTACCAACTATTGGACCACAGACCTAAAAAAAGGGGTACAATACAAAGTGATTTTCAAGTTTGATACTACTATTCCCAAAAACAAGCTCGATGATATACAAGATGATATTGCCGATTTGTTGGAAGACAACTTTAGAACCAAAGAAAATATTATAACAAAACAAACCATGGACTATATAGTTTGGGCTAAAGCTGACGAATTTGATCGTTCTTCACGCCTAGAAAGGTTTATACGACGCCAAATTAAATCAGCTAAAGTCAGTCGTTTAAATGTGAATAAAAAACTACTAATTATGCAAGTAAGTAATTAATACTGGATTAGAGCCTGCATTTTGCAGGTTCTTTTATTTATGAGAGGTTTATATGGCAACGATAAAATTAACTTTTTTCACCTTAATTTTTAGTATAACATCTTTAATATGGGCACAAAACTCAGGCTCTTTAACTGATGTGGGAAATGACCCAGCTTATCCTTTAGAAATGTATTTTGTGGGCATAGCATCTTCACCCCACAGCCAAGAAGATGCTGATAACTTAGCGATTGGACAGATTCAGAAGCAAATAACAGTAAATGTTAAGGTTAACCAACAAAGTCGCACTACCTCCCAACGCATGGGCAACAGGGAACAAGTGAACCGTTGGCTAGATTCTCGCACTAATTTGACCTCCCAAGGCGATTTACAAGGTGTGGAAATTACCAAACGGTCCACCCAAGGCAAAAATTACAGAAGCATGGCAGTTTTAAAAAAGTCTAAATTCGCAGCTGCAAAAAGATTAGCTATGCAAGAGGCGGGCAAAGCTTTGACCACAGTGGCAAACAACGCTTTAAAAAACATAGAAGCAGGGGAAATTGTAGATGCATTAAACGCAAAAGCGCGCATGGACGAATTAATTAGGGTTTTCACTGAAGAACGACTTTTGCTTTCTGCTGCAGAAAGCTTAGGTGATGACGATGCTATCCCCGTAAATTTAGATGAAGTCAATAAAGCATATAACGATGTCCTTAAAAAAATTAACTTAGAAGTTGTTTCTGGGGATAACCAAGTTTTAACTAGTCCTGGCCAAGCTTTTGAACCATGGGTGCTTAGCGCTAAGGTTGATAGCACTGCTTTAACAGAATTTCCTATTAAAATCACAGCACCTAATCGAAAAGTTGTACGCACTACCATTACCAATGATAAAGGTGATGCGATTTTTTATCCTGATGCTTTTGCTCTGCGCACAGCAGGGGAACATTTTTATCGCGCCACTCCTGATTTGCAAGTACCAGCCATTCAAGTGGATTTAGTGGAACGCAAAAGAGCTGATTTCAACTATAAAATGGAGCCCAAAGAATGCGGAGTTAAGCTAAATATACGAGGCACTGGCGCTGTAGCGGCCATTCAACCCCTTACAGTTATGCTCAACAATTACGGATTAAAAAACAACTCCAATGCTATAAACACTCTGAAAATAGCACTCAGTATCCAAGAAAAAGGTGTGATTCAGGGACTTTCAGAAGCCTCTACTTTTACCATGCAAGAACTTGTTTTAGATATAAATATACTCAACGCTGCTGATGCTAGTATCTACTCTACTAAACTTAAAGCTATGGGGCATGGTAATGCCAGTGATGCTATCTTAAGTGCTATAAAAAAAATAGAATTAGGTTCTAAAGCTAGTGAAATCGCCATGGCTGCCTGCGGAGATGGCTCGCCAAGCAAAGCTGCTCCCACTTTAGCTATTATACCCTTTAATGCGCCACGAACTTGGTATAGTGACCAAGCCCAGGCAACCCTACTTGCAGACATGATTGCAGGACAAATCCACAGGGTTGGCTCTTATCAAATTGTAGAACGCACAAAATTAAATGAAATCATGGAAGAACAAACTTTAGGAGCTACAGGTATGATTGCTAATCCTGTGGAGATGGGAGAAATCCTCGGTGCCGAATATATGATGACGGGAACCATGTTAGGCGAAGGCACAAGCACCAAAGTTGAGGCCCGCATTATAGAAGTCAGCACTGGAAAAATTGTGAAAACTTTTTCTATAACCGGAAGAATAGAGGCTGTTGCGAATCTGATTGCCAAACAAAGTTTGTGAATTTTTGCCAAAAAAAACGCCTGTTTTTGAACAGGCGTTTTTTTATTTAAGAATTATTTTTTATTGCGGCCTAATAAATCCCATTGAGGGGCTTTTACTTTCCAATTTATACTTTGCGCTTTTCTTAAAATTGAAGTTGTTGGGTCACTATCAAAAGCTATCCAATCTAAGTTAAAGCCTCCAGTGTCAAAAACTAAGCGTAAAGTATGCTCGCCAGAGGGCAATGTTTTTAATAACGCTATGCCTGGGCTATTTACTTCGTAATCGTTCCAGCCGCCAGTGTTAGCCACACTTAGCACCTCAGTTATAGCTTCACCATTTAACTCTAAATGAAAACTAGCCTCATCTAACTCTGTAGATGCTCTATAGTACAAGTAAAGTGGAGCACTTTCGGTGATATTCACTGTATATTCCAACCATTCACCAGCCTCAGTCCACGCCACAGCATAGCCTTCAGATCCATTTCCTGCAATATCCACCCCATCATTACGATATTCACCCCCTTGGTTTTCAGGGTCATTGTCATAATAAGCCGCCCCTTGACCACCTTTATCATAGTTTTCTACCTCTACCACACCTGGAATCGCTATGGCGGTAGTAAAAGGTGCTCTGTCTTCGGGTTCTTCGATGATATTTGTATCTGGTAAATCAGGAATGGTGGGGTCATAAGCTGGTTTGCTATCACCGCGCTTCATAGCTGCTAATAGACTATCGTAAGCGGGTTTAGTTTTTAAATCCATATCGTAAATTAAGCCAAAATCTTTGCTTTGATATTTAGGTAGCCAAGAATATTTATCGGTGAAACCCCAGATTACAAAAGAAGACATATTGGGCTCTTCCATAAGTATGTCCATAAATTGAGCATACATTTTACCTTGCTGCTCATAATCAGCTTGGGTAGGCGTAACACCTTGCTTAAAACCTATATCTATTTCTGTAATTTGCAGTTTTAATCCCAATTTATGTAATTCCTTAGCCAAAGCTCTAGTGTTTGCCGGGGTATTAGTATGGCTTATTTCAATATGAGTTTGCGTACCCACACCATGTATAGGAATACCATTCTTTATCCAAGTCTTTACTTTATCCAACAAGAATCCAGCTTTGCTGTTGCTAGCCACTCCCCATTCCAGTGCATAATCGTTGTAATAAAGCTCCGCGTCAGGGTCCGCAGCGTGGGCCCAAACAAAAGCTGAATCTATAAAATCAGGACCAATAACAGTATGCCAAATAGAAGAAGATCCGCTACAATTACTTTCCCGCCAACCTTTGGGGGTATCATCACAAATTGCTTCGTTCACCACATCCCATTCTTTAATTTGACCTTTGTATTTTGTAACTACAGTGGTAATATGATTTTTCAACACCGCAAGCAAAGATCCCCTAGTCCATGATCCATTTTTAATCCAACCTGGAACTTGACTGTGCCACGCCAAAGCGTGACCTCGCACTTGCATATTATTAGCCGCTGCGTATTGCATTAATTTATCGGCTCTGCTAAAATTAAAATTGCCCTGACTTGGTTGGAGAGCATCAAATTTCATTTCGTTTTCGGCTACCACCATGTTAAATTGTGCTTTATGAATGGGCTCGTATTCAGGAACTACCCCATTACTAAACCACTCTGAATTTAATATAGAACCAATGGAAATGTTTTTTGCTTCAGCCACGGAACGCAAGCTTTCTTGCCCCCACGATACATTGACAAACAAAACACAAACACTTAGCAGACCAGCTGCGATTTTTTTATACGAAACCATGAACTAACCCTTAATAATTATTTTATTGCCTACTATTTTAATTTACTAAAAATTTATCAAGAGTTCAAAAGGCGATATGCCAAAAATTTGCACATCATCTATCCAGAGCTCAGTTCCCCCTTGCCCAAACACGCTTAAAGTAGTGATTTCTTTATGCACAGCTTCCCAACCGCGATTTCCTCCTATACCCGGTTCTTCAAAATCTTGGGGACGCACCATATAGCGTTGCCAATCTTTATGGAGAGCAAAAGTTTTCCAAGCTTTTATTTCTGGTTGTATAGTGCTATTCTCTAAGGCCACAAACATATTACCATCTCCCCGGGCCCAAAGTACTATAGAGTCAAGCATGCGAAAATCTTTTGGTGTTTGGCTTAGTATAGTACCCATTAGCACCCATGAGTTCATCTCGCTAGTGTAACGAATTCGCAAAACCTTATTGCGCCCCAAAGAATCATCGGCTATCAACAATTTACTAGAAGCATCTGCGGCAGGTTCCACATATCTTGACAATGAATCTAAGCCTCTATACCAATTATGTTGGGCTAAAGTTCCAGGCAAGTTATTAGTTATATCGCCATCTTCAAAATCATCTAAATCTATGCGGGTAAAAGCTATTAACGCAGAATCAGGCCAAGCTCCCCATAAGTCTTGGGTGCTATCTAGCATTGGCGCACCAGATTTACCATAATACAAGACTAAGTCTTGGGGGTGAGTTTTAACCCACACCAAAGCTCGGCGCGCAATGGGATCCCAATAGCGAATTTGACTAGATAAGAGTTGATTAGAGGTATTAGTTATGCGTATATCAGCCCCATCGGAAGAAGCTTCATTAAAATCAACTAAACGATGGTCGATGTATAGTAGCAAAGGTGGATCTAGGTCTGCCCAGCGCTTATCTTTTTCCCAAATGCTATCCCGCAAAAAATAATTCTCACTAACTTCTACTCTATAATTCCAAGTGCTAGCATTAAATGCCGCAGAGCCCCAAACATCTGCATTGATACTTAAACTAGTGGCATGGGAATCCAAACTCAACTCACCTACAATCACGGCTTTCTCTGGCTGATCTACAATGATAATACGATTTCCTGGGGGAAGGCTATCAATGGTAAACTTACCTGTAGAGTCTGTCCACACTAACTTTTCCGTACCATAAACCCGCACTCGCATAGGAGTTCCGTCTATTACTGGCACTTCGCCATTAACTTCTGCCAAAGAATCTAGCTTTAAATCTCCCAAAACCAGAGCGGTGTCTTTTTCTGTGATTTTTAAAGAGTGTAAAACCCCTAAATCTTTTGCTTGAGCATTTAGAACATAATTCCCCGGAGCTAAGAGCGGCAAGTCTATATTACCCTTTTCATCACTAACACCATTGGCGTATTTCACAATAGGTAGCTTTTCCACAGCACTTTCGTCATCACTTGCACGCACATACCAAGAAGGTCGCACTTGATATGCCACAGACTTTAAGGAATTACCATGCACATCTGTTAAACGAGCATTTATGCCATAATTAGTTTCGCTTCCAGCTCCCCCAGCATGTTCTTGCACTTTTGTAGTGCAACAGCTGAGCAAAAACACCAAAAAAACGACTCCTACTATTTTAAGCTTTTTAAACATCTTTATCCCCTTGTGAAACTATGCCGATGGGAAAAAGCTGAATATTTAATTGCATTACGCTATCATCGCCCACCCCTTCTTGGGAAAAACGCAACAACTCTCCACGGAATTCTTTAATGCGCTCCCTTAAAGCAGGAATTTCTTTACTATTTAAAGTCATGGTAACAGTACTCAAATCTCTAAACTCAGCGCTATGCCTTTCAGCGGACTCATTGGCCAATGCTAAAGTTTGACGCTGAAATTCTCGCACCACTTCTGCTCGGGATTGCTGTCCCGTACTCACAAATAATTCTGTAACTTCCCAACAACCATCTTTTCCTCGTACCAACATGCCCAAATCAGCCATCATTTTAACAGATTCTTCAGCTTGTTCTGCAGTTATGGGTGGCGAACACATGCGACCCAGAAGTGCGTATTCATCTTTGATAGGAGTAATGCTAACCAAAGAACGCACTGCATTATTGTACCAATTTTGATAAAAATCTAGACCTTGGGTGCTTAACTTTTTTATTGGCACACCCCGTATAGACTGCATCTTTTCAAAGTGATCTAAAGTTTCTTTGTCAGTTTTAGCCCTGCCAAAATAAACCATCTCTTCAAAATACTGGCGCTGTCTGCCAGTTAATTTGAAAAAATCTGCCACTGGGTGTATGAAATTTGTACCTAAATGGGTTTTACCTTGACTAATGCGCAACAAATTACCCGCATCTATACCCACCTTACCCGCCACATAGCGCCAAGACACAATAGGTTTATGCCGCTTTAATTCCTCTACAGAATCTCTAATCCAGCGTTGGTAATCCAAATATGAAAAAATATCATCCACATATATATTATACTTCTTTTTTATACAAATATCTCCTACCTTATACATAAAGCGTTGTACTGTTATACATCACTGCTAAAAATATTCATGGTATTTAACTTCACTTATTGCTAATCTTATAAAATGAAGCGAAAGATTATAATTAGTATAGCACTAGGGCTTTTGGGGTTATTATTTTCTCGCCTAAATTTATTTTTTGAAGTAGGCAACTATCAATTTCCCCTTACCATTTATTTAATTTTTCCTTTGCTTATTAGCTTGGCTTATGGCTTTCCCTATGGCTTAATCTCTTATGCTTCGGGTTTTTTCCTTTTCCCGTTTTTCTTTGATGCCTATAATGAACCATTGGTTGCTAAAATAGGCCACACGCTTAGAGTAGCATCTTGGATTGTCTTTCACGGTTTGTGGGTACAATTTAGAAATCAAAAGCACCTCAAACCCACCCCCCCTATTTTAGTGCAGCTGATTTATACCCCTATTCAATACATTTTTATAAAATCTTTTTCTTCCCATTGGGGTTTAGAAATGGTATTAATTTCTTTGTTTTTACCTTTTTTAACAGTGGCTATAACCGATGGCTTACTTACTACCCCGCTTATTAGACAATGGTTGCATAAAAAGCAAATGAATCCACGCATTGCTAATAGCATCAATCAAATTATTGCAGGTTCTCTAATTTTAAGCCTTGTGATAACCGTCATAGTTACCATAGTTCACAACATAGTCCATGGAGACCCTACTTTAGGAATATTACACCAAAAAGATCCTTTACTTTTTAAAAACATTATCCTTTTGGGTAGCATTTTTTCTAGCGGTGGTATAATTGCCAAAATATTTGAAAAAGCTTTATTACGAGAAATGTCTTTTGAAGATGTAGATATTAAGTATAAAACTCTTTTTAATGACCTTTCCATTGGCGTAGTGTTTCAAAACGACAAAGGACAAGTCTTAGANNCTGCGAAATATTTGGGTTAACTTTAGAACAAATTTTATCAGGAACTTTTGAAAATAGTGAGTGGGAACTCATAGACGAAAGCTTGGCTCCTTCAACCGAACCTTTGCCTTCTATGAAAGCCATACAAAAACAATCTAAACTGTTTAATAAAGTTGTGGGCTTTCACCACAAATTACGCGACACCCACCTTTGGTTAGAAATTGATTCTTGGCCTATAAAACTAAGCAATAGTAATATAAAAGTAATATCTGCCTTCAAAGATATAAGCATCTTATATAAAGCTCAAGAAGCTTTAAAAATCAGTGAGGGGAACTATCGCCGTTCCTTTGCCAACTCATCTTTAGCTTTTGCTTTGCATGAAATCGTTGTTGATAAAGATGGTTTTCCTGTGGATTATAAATATTTGGCTGTTAATAAAGCTTTTGAAGCCATGACCGGCATTAAACAACACGAAGCTGTGGGACGCACAATTAAAGAGATACACCCTCTAGTCGAAAATAGCTGGATAACCCAGTTTGGAAAAGTAGCATTAACAGGAGAATCCATTGAATTTGAAGATCGCACCAACTTGACTAACAGAATTTATAGAGTAAGTGCTTACCAACCTGCACCTCGACAGTTTGCTGTATTATTTTACGATGTAAGTTCTTTTTATAAAACCCAAAAAACTCTACGCAAAACTCAAAAGCAGTTAGAAAACAAAAATGAAGAATTAGAAAATCTGCTTTATATGCTTTCCCATGATTTGCGCGCTCCCTTGGTGAATCTTGAAGGTTTTAACGGTGAACTTAGCGTATCTTTAATAGCTTATATGCAAAATCCTCAAGATAAAGAAGTGCTGCAAGATATTAATACTGCACAAAAGTTTATTTTATCTGCCACCAACCGCATGAGCAATATCATTAATGGAGCTTTAAAGCTATCGCGCATTACTAAAAATCCTTTGTTGGTGGAAAAAATTGATATGAACGGCATTTTAAAAGACTGCTTGCAAGTGTTGAATTACCAAATCAAAGAAAAAAAAGCCAAGGTGGATTTTGAACCACTCCCCCACTGTTACGGAGATCACGGCTTAATTAGCCAAGTAATGCTTAATCTTATCGAAAACTCACTTAAATACAGCACCCAAGATGAAGTAATCATTAAAATAGGAGGATATTTAGAGGCAGACAAAGCGGTGTATTTTGTACGAGACTATGGAGTGGGTGTGCCTGATAAGCATAAAGAAAAGATTTTTAAGCCTTTTCAACGCTTAGTTCACGGTGAAATACCTGGAGATGGCTTGGGATTGCCCTTGATTAAAAGGATCATAGAAAGCATGCATGGTTCTATTGAAGCATTACAGCCCGAAGATGGCGAAAGTGGAGTGATTTTCCAGTTTAAATTGCCTAACTCTCATAAGCTAAAGCAGACTTAACTACCAACAAACTGCGAGCTTCTGCTTCGGGTATTTCTAAAATTCCTGCAAAAAGCACAAAAGGACTAATGGTGTTGCCTTGCTTATTAGCGCGAGCACAAATGCTGATTTTGTATTTGTCATTTAGTTTTTCAATTTGCAAGTCTTTAATATGTTCATCTACATTAATTTCCACTCCCCGATGATTAACTACTTTTCCTAGATTTTTCTGAGCGTAGCGAGCTTCTAATTCTGTGGGCAAAGAACTTAAAACTGTATGATATTCCACGCTTTGGGGGGGATTTTGCGATAATTTTTGCTGTAGTGGCTCAATTTGCACCACTTCCATGCCCACTGGGAAAGGTGCGCTAATTTGGCTTAGTAATTCTTCATATTCTTTGCCCTGAAGGGGTAATTCTTCTAATAATTGTATGGAAACTACTTCGCAAAGAGACTCCAAACCCAAGGGCAAAGCTCCGGTATTGTGAATACGCGGTTTAGGGCTAAAACCTTCGGAAAATTTAATGGGAATATTCAGTCTAGTTAAACTGCGTTCAAAAAAGTTTAAAGTATTTTGATGGGGCAAAAAGCGACTGATTCCCGTCTTTTTAAAAGTAAATTTATAATGATAAACTTCGCCATAACTGGGGCGCCGACTTTCTACCAAAGCTTTGATTTCTTCGGGACTGCGCGAAGGAGCAGCGTAAACTTCGGGGGAACATGCCAGTTTAATATCTTCGCCATGACCAGGAATCCCGCAATGATGGCAATCTCCCCATTTGCAATCACTTACTGGACTAGATTCTGGATTTAGCGCCGCGCGCCATTCATTTAACAAATAGCCCTTGGTGAGCCCCGCATGGATAAAATCCCAGGGAAAAACTTCTGTACTAGAACGCTCTTGATAAACCCATGAAGTATCGAAATTAAAATCTTCCCACAACTCCGTCCAAGCATGATAATTAAGCTTTTCGCCATGACTTTCAAAAATCATCCCTCGCTTATAAGCTTCATATATTAGCGGTGCCAAACGGCGGTCTCCACGACTATATACGGATTCCAAATGTGCAACTTCCCAAGAACTGTAATTTACCCGCACATTTTTGTGGCGATAAAACCTTTCGCGCACAAAGCGTAAATGGGTGTAAACTTGCTCTTTGTCCATAAAACTAGCCCATTGAAAAGCGGTGAAAGCTTTGGGAACTAACACTCCTACGCTGACTTGAATGGTAAACTTTTTGGTGTATTTGAGCCCCACAGCCACTAGCTTTTCTATTAAACCACAAAAAGCTTCCATATCTTCGAGGGTTTCCGTGGGCAGACCAATCATGGTGTAAAGTTTAATCCTGTTAAATCCATTGGCAAAAACCCCTTCCGCAGCTTCCACCATGTCTTGGTCGCTAAGAGTCTTGTTGATTACATGCCGCAAACGCTCGGAACCGGTTTCTGGAGCAAAAGTAGCGCTACGACCGCCTTTTAGTGCCGCTACCTTCCCTGCTAAAGATTGCCCAAAACTATTGGCACGCAATGATGGCAACGACACATCCACAGAATCAAAGAGCGGTTGCTCTATGATAGCATCGGTTAAAGGCTCAATTTGGCTATAATCCGCCGAAGACAAGCTAAGCAAACCCACCTGGCGTTCTCCTGTAGAAGCTATGCCCTCTTCAGCCAAGCGCATCACTTCATCTGGGGGTAATTCGCGGCTAGGCCTATACCAAACTCCCGCTTGGCAAAATCTACAACCCTGGGTGCATCCCCGGGAAATCTCTATGGCATAGCGGTCGTGAATTAAGGGCATATTGGCAATGAGATTGCGCACCGGGTAATATTCAGGCTTAAGTTCTTCTAACCATATTCGGCGCACGCCTTCAGTGCGCAAATAGCTTCCCTTAGCTTCGATCTCTGGCACTAACTCTCCGGCTATGCCTTCGGCGGCGCTTTTAGCACGCACGGAGTGCAAAGTTGGCACATAAATCCCATCCCAACTGTGAAGCTCAGCTAAAATTTCTGTGCGATTTTTGCCTTCACGCCGAGCTTTTCCCACCCAGCGCAGCATTTTGGGGACAATTTCTTCGCCATCACCCAAAATCATTAAATCAAAAAAGTCCGCCACGGGCTCAGGATTCCCCATGGAAGGACCGCCTCCCACCACAATGGGCTCATCATCCTTGCGTTTTTGCGCCCAAGGGTTGATACCTGCCAACTCTAATACCAAGGGAATATTGGTAAAATTCAGTTCGGTCTGCAAAGAAATTCCCACCACATCAAAATTGCGCACTGGCGTCCAAGAAGCATGACTATAAAGAGGAATATCCCAGCGCTCCATTTGGGTAATCATGTCTTCCCAGGGGGCAAAAGCAACTTCAGCCAGCAAATCGGGCTCGCGGTTTATGCAGTGATATAAAACTTTGGTGCCATTGTGAGACATTCCTATTTCATAAGTGTCGGGAAACACCAAAGCCATGGATCCTTGCACCTCGTCTAAGGGGCGCACCACGCTGTTAGCTTCGCCACCCATGTAGCGAGCGGGGCTTTGCACAAATGGCAATGCCTGTCCTAATTTTACTAAAATACTTTGCATAAAACCTCAATACATATATAGAAATGCTTTTTATATATATGTACTATGCCAAGTATATCTAAATCCCCTGCAAATTCAGCCTGGTTGCCCATAAGTTCCGCTGAAGTGCAGGCCCGAGGGTGGGATTACCTCGATGTAATCATAGTTTCCGGCGATGCTTATGTGGATCACCCCTCTTTTGGCCACGCAGTCATTGCTCGTTTGCTCGAAAGAGAGGGTTTACGGGTGGCAATTTTACCCCAACCCAACTGGCGGGACGATCTGCGAGATTTTAAAAAGCTCGGTGCGCCCCGCTTATTTTTTGGCGTTACTGCGGGTTGCATGGATTCCATGGTGAATAATTACACCGCCAATAAGCGCAAAAGATCGGACGACGCTTATACCCCTGGGGGAAAAAGCGGTTTTAGGCCCGATTATGCCGCCACGGTTTATACCAAAATCCTCAAAAAGCTTTACCCAGATATACCCGTGATTTTAGGCGGCATCGAAGCTTCTTTGCGGCGCGTAAATCACTACGATTACTGGTCTAACAGCCTAAAACCTTCTATTTTAGCATCTAGCGGGGCCGATTTACTGATTTACGGCATGGGCGAACAGCCCCTGATGGATATGCTCAAACTTTTGCAAAGAGGCGTACCGCTAGAAAACTTGCGCACTACTTTGGGCCAATGCGCTTATCTGCAAAAAGGTAACGATGAAATTCCCCGAGGGCAAAAATCCTGGGAAGATCTAATTTTGCCCAGCTGGGAGGATTGTCAAAAAGATATGCGCAAACACGCCCAAGCTTTTAGGGTTATTGAAAACGAATCCCAAAAAATCCACGCCCGGCGCATTATAGAACCTGCGGCGGATTATGCAGTGATAGTTAACCCGCCTTATCCGCCTATGAGTTCTGCGCAATTAGACGCGTCTTTTGATTTGCCTTTTACCCGCTTGCCCCATCCGCACTATGCCAGGCGTGGCACTGTGCCCGCTTGGGAAATGATCAAGTTTTCCATAAATTTGCACCGGGGTTGCTTTGGGGGATGCAGTTTTTGCACCATTTCGGCGCATCAGGGCAAATTTATCGCCAGCCGTTCTTTTAAAAGCATTATGCAAGAGCTGGAAATCATCGTCGAAATGCCCGAATTTAAGGGAAGCATAAGCGACTTGGGCGGGCCTTCGGCGAATATGTATGCTTTGGCGGGCAAAGATTTGGAAATATGCGCCCGCTGCGAAAGACCCAGCTGTATTTTCCCACAAATTTGCTCAAATTTGGACACTAACCACGAGCCTTTACTCAAAATTTACCGCGCTGTGCGCCAGCATCCCAAAGTTAAACACGCTTTTGTAGGTTCTGGCATTCGCTACGATTTATTGCTACAAAAAAATACCGATGAGAAAACCCAGGCTTCTCTACAAAGCTATACCCAAGAGCTTATACAGCATCATGTTTCTGGGCGTTTAAAAGTCGCCCCCGAACATGTATCTTCGCGGGTGTTGAAACTTATGCGCAAGCCTGAATTTAACCTTTTCCAAGAATTTGCCCAGGAATTTAAGCGTATAAATCAGCAACACAATTTACGCCAACAAATTATCCCCTATTTTATCTCTAGCCACCCCGCTTCGCAGCTAGAGGATATGGCAGAATTGGCAGCGGCCACCAAAGATATGGGTTTTAGGCTTGAGCAAGTCCAAGATTTTACCCCTACGCCCATGACCATGGCCACCACTATATTTGCCACGGGGGTACATCCAATCTCGCTGAAACCTATTTTCACTGCCCAAACTCCCGAAGAAAAATTAGCACAAAAACGATTTTTCTTTTGGTATCAACCTAAAAATCGTCCTTGGATTCGCAAGACTTTAAAGCAACTAAAAATGCCCGACACCGCTTTAAAATTATTATCAAATAATAAACGGTAATACATGATTTTTTTTTGTTAAAATTAGAATATGAATCAAGCTTTACTCTACGAAGTTATTCTAGGTAATAAGCAGCATCTTTTCGACGAGATCTGGCCTATTTATAAAGAGTTTTTGGAAAGTACTACTGCTGCCCAAAAAGTTGAGGTTTATTTTGTTGACAAACAAGAATTAATCAACGATTTTTATAGATGGCTCAGTCAAAAAACTGAATATGCTGAACAACTAAAACTTATAGATCGCCGCAGTGGTATTGATAGACGTGGCAAGCCTCGCTTTGGCGCTCCCGGCCGCCGTCATGAAGACTTATCTTGATCTTGGCTTAGTTTAAACCATGGTCTATGCCGGTGCCAAAGCACATATTCTTGCGCAGTGGTTATTAAAAACACCAATAAAAAAAGACTAATAGCGGTAAAAGTTAATGTCATGGCCCTGCGATAGGGTAAAAGATCTTCGAAATGTAGATTACTAATAGGACTATGCATAGAAGTTATTACCCAGCGATATTTACCTACTCTTTTGGCATTAATTTCCACAGGTAAATTAGGATTCAACCAGGACTCCACATACTTCTTATTTTTTTTATTTAACCACAAAATATATTCTGCATTGTTATCTGCATTGGTTTTTAACACAAAACGCCCCATGGTATTTGACTGACGAGCATAATGTACTTTAGCATAAAACAAGTAATCTTCACCTGAAAAACTTTTTAACAAAGGTACACTACGGGACCAATACCATAATGACATAAAAATTAAAATCACAATGAAATTAAGCATTACAAAGCGATTAAAAAATCTTCTTAACATTAAACGCAAGGAACTCACTTGGGTATTCTCACTATTAAAACCACCACAATTAATATAAACAGCAATGATAGAAAGTAAAAAGCCTGATTTATCTTTAATTTGGAATCATTGACTTTTTGTAACTGTATTCGATTTTTATTGATTAAATCATCGGCATATACTTGTATTTTCCTCTTTTTAAGGTCTTCATAGCGCTTTTGCAGTGCCAAAGCTTGCCTAGCTACCTCCTGTTAACTAACATCATAGTCAATTTCTGAATTAGCTAAATCTTTAGCTGAAGATTGCACAATAAAACTTAAATCATTAATCTTAGCTTTTATAGCTTTTCTTTTAAAAGGAGAATTTTCATTTACTAAATCCTCTCCCCATTGAACAAACAATGAATCTTTTTGCTTTTTAAACTGTTTGGATTCATCTATAAATTGTAGTTTTTGGCTTAAATGAGTCTGCAAAAAGCCAGGCATCTCCATATTTATATTATTAGACTGCGCCTGCGATTCACTTTTAATGGTAGCAATGCTATTGACTACTGCCCATAATGCATAATTATCTACGGTAATAGCATTGTAATTCAGCTCACCATATTGAGAAGCCACCGCTAAATGACGATCTAAGCGTGCATCAAAATATTTTAATTCCGAAAGCGCACTAATCATATCTGCATGACTTACAACTTCTAAAGATTGGGCCTTCCAAAACAATAAAGTCATCAGCATGGTGCCGATCAATATGGAGAACCCCGTGCCATAACCCACTGGCCTATTCAATATATATCTTAACTTCCGCAAAATAGAACGCATATTTAAGTAAGATACACACTATATATACTTTTGGCATCACAAACTAATTTATAACTTTAAAATATGTGGCGTTTTTTACTTTATTTCATTTGCTTTAATTTAATACTACTTATGACAAGTTATGGTTTACGCTCTTTTGAAGAAGTGGTGGAAAAACACGATAATGGCAATGTTCGCAAAATTGAAGTACGCCGTTTCCATGATAGTTCCTTAACCCAAGTAAAAACCTTTCATTTCAATAAAACTCGCGAAAGTGTAATCAAATATAAAAAGGATAAAAAGCATGGAAAATATAAAACTTGGGCTAACAATGGGACTCTCACTAGCACAGGCAGATACAAAAATGATCTTTTAAATGGTGTGCTTAAAACTTTTTACACCGATAGGGTATTAGAGTCCAAAGTGAATATGCTAAACGGCAAAAAACATGGCGCTTACACAAAATACTTTGCCAAAGGAAAAGTACAGATTAAAGAATTTTACCGCCAAGACACTGCCATTGGAGTTTGGGAACGCTACCATAGTCCTGGTAAAATACAAGAACAAAACTCTTGTCACAGTGCAGAAACTCAGGGTTTTATCAAACAATGGAACAAAAATGGCGTGTTGATTTACAAAGTATCGTGTAAATCCGGAAAAAAACATGGAAATGAAGAGTTTTACTACCGCACTTCGGGAAATTTGCGACAAAAAATTTCCTTTGAAAACAATATTAGGCATGGACCTACAATTTTTTATTTAGATAACGGCGATTCCACAGTGTTTAATTTTGATTTGGGTAGTGGAAGTATTATTACAGCAGAAGCAGAAACCACTTGGGTAAATGGTTTTATACATGGCGAAATTAAGTTTTTTAACTCTACCAAATCGGTTCTTAGTATAGAAAACTGGGAAAAAGGTGAATTATTACAAAGAACTAACTATCATATAAGCCCTACTTTAGATACAGTAATGATTTCTTCAGGATTTTGGGAAAAAGGCAAGCGACAGGGCCCTTGGACTTCTTGGTTTTTAAATGGCAATCTCAAAGATTCTTTGAATTTTATAGACGGAGAGCAATTTGGCAAACAATACCACTACGATCGAAGCGGTCACTTATATATGATTAAACGGCATTACGGTCTTAAAGGACAAGTTTTTGTGGAATATTTAAACCCCAAACCCATGGAGTTGCAACCTTAAAGCTTAACTTGATTGCCTACTTAGCTTAGCCAGCACAGATTTTGCCCATAGACTTCCGTATTTTGTAGATTTAAGCGTATATTTTTTATTTTTAGCAGCAATTAATTCTATTTATTCACTATGAAATTAAAATCCTTATTTTTTCTCACTTTAAGTTTTAGCTTAGCATTCGCCGCTGAACTTAAACTCACCGATGCCCTAGAGCTAGCCTTAAAAAATCACTATGGCATTACCATTGCAAAAAATCAAATGCAAATGGCCGACAACCAGCGCAGTGCTGCTAACAGCACTTTATTGCCCACTTTAGATGCTATTGGAGCCTACAACTACACCCATCGCAATGCAGAACAAAATCCTGCTTTAGCGACTGTAAATGGCATAACTACCAGCAATGTTTTTAATGCCCAGTTAGCTCTTAATTGGACAATTTTTGACGGTATGCGCATGTTTAATAACCGTTCTCAAATACAATCCCAAGCGGATTTTAATACTGAAGGAGCACAAATACTTATTGAAGCCGCCATTGTGCAAGTTATGAACAGTTATTGGCAATTAGCTTCTCAACAAAAAACCGTAGAAATAGCCCAGCAACAATTAGATATCACTTCCCAGCGTTTAGCTGTGCAGCAAGAAAAGCGTAGTTTGGGTTTATTAGATTCCAGTGAAATATTAAAAGTTAAGGTCGATCTCAACGCTGACTCTGCTCGTTTAATAGAGCAACAACTCATTTTAAACTCTTTGCAAAATCAACTTAATACCTCTATTGGGCGCAATCATGGCGATCCCATTTCAGCGATTTCTGCTTTGGAACTCCCCGAAGATTTGCCCCCAGTTAGTGAATGGCAAAATGCTGCCCAAGAGCACAACCGCAATTTTAACCAGTTAAAACTAAAATTGCGCTCCGCCGAACTAAAGCAATCCATACAAAGCTCCACCCTTTGGCCCACTTTAAGCGTGGCAGGGAATTATGGCTATACCAACAGTCATAGCAACTTGCCCAACAGCTCTTCCCAAGATCTCAACGCCTGGCAAGGACAGGTGGGCGTAAACGCCCGTTGGAATATTTTTAACGGCTTCCAAGACAAAGTTGCCCATCAAAACAACGCCATCGAAGTTCAAAATGTCCAAGCGGAGATCAAATTACAAGAATTATTGCTGAACAATTTGGTGCAAGAACAGCATCAACGCATGGTGCAATTGCTCAGCAAAGTCAATTTTGAAAATTCTGCCCTGGATCTGGCTCAACAAAGTTTTGATTTCAGTGCCGAAAAGCACAAAATTGGGCAGCTGAGCAGCTTAGAATTTCGCGATGCCCAAGGGCAACTTTTGGCGGCGCAGTTACGCGTGATGCAAGCGCAACTGCAAGCTAAGCAAGCTCTTATTGAATTGGAACGCTTATGCGGTAAAATTCAACTCAATTAGTTCCACAATTTTCCAATTACTTCGGAATACTTAACCACTACTCCGGCAAATACCACGCTCACCATGGACATTAGCTTAATGAGAATATTAAGAGATGGTCCGGCGGTATCTTTAAAAGGATCCCCCACGGTATCGCCCACCACAGCAGCTTTGTGAGCTTCAGAGCCTTTGCCTCCGTGATTGCCCTGTTCAATGAACTTTTTTGCATTATCCCATGCTCCTCCTGCATTATTTAGCATAGAAGCCAAAGCAAATCCGGTGGTTAAACCGCCTACGAGCAAGCCAAACACACCAGCCACGCCCATTAATAATCCCACCACTATAGGAATAATCACAGCCAATAATGATGGAGCAATCATCTCTTTTTGAGCGCTTTCTGTGGAAATAGCCACGCAGCGTGCATAGTCGGGTTTAGCTGTTCTTTCCATAATTCCAGGAATTTCTCTAAATTGACGACGTACTTCTTCCACCATATCCCCCGCAGCGCGACCCACGGCTTTAATGGTCAAGGCACAAAACACAAATGATAAAGTTGCGCCAATAAACACTCCTCCTAAAAGCATGGGATTCATCAAGGTTAAGTCGTAGGCAATCATAAAATCACTAATATTGGCCTTTGATATAACTATTCCCAAAATTTCTCCAGTTTGTTGAGAAATTGCACGGGTATTGTTCTCTAACCAACTTATTCCCGATGTGTTCGCCAAAAAGTTTTGCAGCGATTCAGTGTTGAGGGCGAAGTTGATTTTTCCTGCTTTAAATATGCCACCATCTTGGGCAATCTTTCCTATCCATAGCTTAATTTCTTCCACATAAGCAGCCAACAAAGCCAAAGCAGTGAGCGACGCAGAACCAATGGCAAAACCTTTTCCTGTGGCTGCTGTGGTGTTACCCAGCATATCTAATTCATCGGTGCGCTGTCTAACTTCTGGTTCCAAACCAGACATTTCGGCATTACCCCCTGCATTGTCAGCAATGGGTCCAAAAGCATCGGTGGCTAAAGTGATTCCTAAAGTGGAAAGCATGCCCACTGCGGCAAAGCCTATACCATATAAGCCTTCAGTCATATTTGCAAAGCCGCCAGCAAAGGCAAAAGCAAAAATTATTCCTAAAACTATAATCAGAACAGGCAATCCGGTGGAAAACATTCCCACCGCCATTCCATCAATAATAGTAGTGGCAGGGCCCATATTAGCTTGTTGAGCTATGCCTTGGGTTGGTTTCTGTGAGTCTGAAGTAAAGTACTCCGTAGATTGCCCAATAAGCACTCCTGCTATTAAACCAGTGAACACCGATCCAAATAACCCCCAAGAGATTAAATCAACTTTAACCATTACTAAAAGCGCCAACAGTACCATTATAGATGCCCCAAGGGTTCCCGTAAGCAAAGAACGCAAAAGATCTTTGGTGGTGGCTTTTTCGTGGGTACGCACCATAAAAATCGCCACAATGGAAAGTATTATCCCCACACCCGCCACAAACATTGGTGCCAAAATGCCTTTATAGCCCAAAGCAGGGACGGTGGCACCTAGTGCCGCAGTGGATAAAATCGAACCGCAATAAGATTCGTATAAGTCGGCGCCCATGCCCGCCACATCTCCCACATTATCACCCACATTATCGGCGATGG
>LSQX01382945.1_pt2 | contig 33681 bp, 31 predicted proteins | sample 654561 | NCBI WGS metagenome assembly LSQX01 (sample SAMN04489861, study PRJNA283612) | anaerobic digester metagenome | isolation source: 4 biogas reactors fed with cattle manure at either 37C or 55C with and... | place: Denmark: Kongens Lyngby | collected 2014 | reverse complement strand
TATTTAAATGTTGTGCTATAATAAATCCGTCTTACTTTATGATACTAAGAAATAATACATTTTTAATATATCGGGAGGTTATGCAAAATGTCTGTTAAAGAAGAAGCTATGAGGCTGCATAGTGAATGGAAGGGCAAAATTGAAGTTATAAGCACAGTTCCGGTGAACAATAAAAGGGATCTTTCTCTTGCATATACACCTGGTGTTGCCGAACCATGTCTTGCAATTGAAAAGGATGTAAATCTTTCATATGAGTATACAAGACGGTGGAATCTTGTTGCGGTTATAACTGACGGTACAGCAGTATTAGGTTTAGNNGGAATTTAGTTGCAGTTGTTACTGATGGAAGTGCAGTTTTAGGTCTTGGTGATATAGGACCAGAAGCTGCAATGCCTGTTATGGAAGGTAAATGTGTACTGTTTAAGACCTTTGGAAATGTTGATGCGTTTCCTTTGTGTATCAGGTCAAAGGACGTGGATGATATAGTAAACACAGTCAAGATGATATCCGGAAGTTTTGGCGGAATAAACCTTGAAGATATTTCTGCTCCAAGGTGTTTTGAGATTGAGAGAAGGCTTAAAAAGGAGTGCGACATACCCATATTCCATGATGACCAGCATGGAACGGCTGTTGTAACACTAGCGGCAATGATCAATGCACTTAAGCTTGTCAAGAAGAACATTAATGACATTTCGGTAGTCGTAAACGGCTCAGGCGCTGCGGGGATAGCGATTACAAGGCTTCTTATGAGCATGGGACTAAAGGATGTTATATTATGTGATACAAAAGGTGCAATATATGAAGGCAGGAACAATTTAAATGCTGAAAAAGCCGAGATGGCGAAAATATCTAATCTTAAAATGAAAAAGGGTACCCTCAAGGAAGTAATTGAAGGAACTGATGTATTTATCGGAGTGTCAGGGCCGGGTGTTTTGACAAAGGATATGGTCAGCAGTATGGCAAAAGATTCGATTATATTTGCCATGGCAAATCCTGTTCCTGAGATAACGCCGGAGGAGGCCAAAGAGGCGGGAGCAAGGGTTATTGGAACAGGGCGTTCCGATTTTGCCAATCAGATCAACAATGTCCTTGCTTTTCCTGGGTTGTTCAGAGGAGCTCTTGATGTAAGGGCAAGTGATATTAATGACGAGATGAAAATAGCTGCGGCGCGCGCAATAGCATCACTTGTGAGCGATGAGGAACTAAATGAAGAGTATGTGATTCCTGCTCCCTTTGATAAGAGAGTCGGACAGACAGTTGCAACAGAAGTGGCTAAGGCTGCAAGAGAATCTGGAGTTGCAAGAATATGAAAAACGCAAAGAATATAGAAAACATAAGAAATCTGAAGTGATTTAAGAAAGGGTATATATTAAGAAAGTATATACCTTTTTAAATTTTGGAACTTTTAGCCCGGAACTCTCGTCATATAAAATTAAGGAAATTGAAACGCGGTGAAAATCCTTTGCCGCGGTCAATATAGACGAAAGGAGCGTTACATATGAACAGGAACGTAAAAATTCTAAGTGTTTTTGTTCTTCTGGCACTTATCATGGGAACTATACATTTTTCCCTAGCCAACGTAAAGGAAGGAATATCATTTGCTCAAGAAGAAGGGGTCGAGCGTGAAAAAGGTCTGGACGAACGCCTTCAGAATGCAATAGCGTTGTATGTAGGAAGTTCACAGGCTTATGTCAAAAATGTTGAGAAACAGGTGGATCCGGAAAATCCCAACATAAAGCCATATGTAAAGAATGGAAGAACGCTGGTTCCGGTGAGGTTTGTTTCTGAAAGTCTTGGAGCTGATGTAGGCTGGGATCAAAACACATCAGAAGTTACCGTTTCCTTGGACGGAAAAGTTTTAAAATTTGTAACAGGCAACAAAACTATGATGGCAGGAAATGAGTCTATTGAGCTGGACACTGCGGCAGAAATAAGCCAAGGCAGAACATACCTGCCGTTGAGGGCTCTGGCAGAAGCCTTGGACAGAAAGGTTTTTTATGATAGAGGATTGATTGTTATAGGTGATGAAGAAGCTGTATTTGATATTGATAATGAAAAATCCATGATCGACGAGGTTATAGCAAAGGTTAATAATCTTCCGGTGGTAGGAACGTATGAAGAACTTGAAAAACTCTTTGAAAGCAGTGGAGCATACAATGGGCGTGATTATCAAGATGATATGTGGATGTTTGATTCCAACAGCATAGAGTTTTCAATAGCTGATGAGTCAATGAAAAGGTCAGGCGCGAATTCAAAGGCATCTGAACAGGCTTCAGTGGCTGACTCAGCGTCGTCTGGTGCGTCCAGCTCATCGGGCAGCACAAAAGATTATTCAAAAACAAATGTACAGGTACAGGGTGTTGATGAAGCTGATGTTGTTAAAACCGATGGGGATTATATATATCAGGTTAATAAGGAACGAATTGTTATTGCAAGGGCTTATGATTCTGTTTCTCAGAAGACCTACTCTTCAGGTGGAATGAAGATAATGAGTGTAATGGATTTCAGCAAGGATAATTTCACGCCGCAGGAGCTGTATGTTGACGGCAAATACCTGACTGTTATAGGTAGCTATTATGAGGAAATACCCTATGATGGAACCCAGTACAAGCAAGGGAATAATCGCATAATGCCGCATTACAGGCACAAGACCACCACCAAGGCAATTATTTGCGATATTAGCGATAGATCTAATATCAGAAAAGAACGGGAAGTAGAAGTAGAAGGTTATTATGTTTCATCGAGGAAAATAGGTCCGGTTTTATACATGGTAGCCAACAAGCATTCCAATGCATATTTCGAACAGGATATTCTGCGTGTTGAGACACCTAGCTACAAGGATACCCAAATAAGCAACGAGTATATTGGGATTGAGTGTCCCGATATAAGATATTTCCCTGGCTCTGTTGAGACAAATTATCTGACAGTTGCAGCAGTAGATATTGAAGGTAGCAAAAAAGCCAATGTACAGACGTTTCTTGGAGCAGGAGAAAACATATATGCTTCAACAGAGAATCTGTATGTCGCAGTAACAGGCTATAATTATAATACCATTTATCCAGCCTTGGAACCGGTTATACAGATGGATGGTGCTTCCAGCCGTGCTATTGCACCAGATGTGATACGACCGGTAAGCATGGATGGAACAATGACTAAAGTTTACAAGTTTTCCCTCGATGGCAGCAGGGTAACTTACCTTAGCTGCGGAGAAGTTCCCGGTACGATACTCAACCAGTATTCGATGGATGAAAACGGAAGCTATTTCCGTATTGCTACTACAGTTGGAGAAGTATGGGGCAGAGGTGGATATCAATCAAAAAACAATTTATATATACTAGATGATACTATGAATATTTCAGGGAAGCTTGAAAATATGGCTCCCGGTGAAAGAATTTATTCTGTAAGGTTTATGGGGGACAGAGGTTATATTGTTACCTTCAAGACGGTTGACCCGTTGTTTGTAATAGACCTTAAAGACCCTGCAAAGCCTAAAGTGCTTGGTGAACTTAAAATACCGGGCTACAGCGATTATCTTCACCCATATGATGAGAACCATATTATTGGCTTTGGCAAAGACACCATTGAACTACAGGGAAATGCATACTATCAGGGTATGAAAATTGCACTTTTTGATGTAACTGATGTCAAGAATCCTAAACAAAAATTCTCTGAAAAAATCGGAGACAGAGGAACTGACTCGGAACTTTTGAGAAATCCTAAAGCCCTTTTGTTCTCCAAAGAAAAAAATCTTCTTGCATTTCCGGTAACGGTTATGGAGATAGATGAAAATACAGATAAAAGAGGAAAATTGAGTTACGGACAGTTTGCATTCCAGGGAGCTTATGTATACGACATAGACATTAAGGATGGTTTTCAGTTGAGAGGGAAAATAACCCATCTTGCGGGAGGGGATATTTCAAAAGCTGGAGATTACTATTATTATCCCGATAAATATGTAGAACGTATTTTATATATTGATGATATTCTTTATACATTGTCCAAGGGTATGATTAAAGCTAACGATCTTTATAATCTGGTGGAAATAGATTCCCTTGACATTCCTGAATAAAATCCAATAAAAAGCTTCGGGACTCGCTGTCCTGAAGCTTTTTACCAATATTTAGATCCAATAATAAACTTTGCTATCCAAGCAAGAATGAGAGTAACTATCCATAGCCAACCCATATATGGAGGCAGTGCAATAGCTTTATTTGCCTTCCAGTTAGTAGCAATCTTGAAAAATGAATATAAAAATAAAAAAATAAATGGAACTGTAAAAGGGTTATAAAGCAGAGATTCCATATACTTTCCCGAGAAAGCCGCTTTCAGACTTCTGGTTCCCCCACTCCCGGGGTTTGGTAATCCCGTGAAATGTGTCCAGATAGACGGTGCAAGCCGCCCCCGCCATAATAACCAATAGCTGTTCCACAGACAATAAAACGTGAAAGCAAGTATCCCCAGACATCTTAAGCATCTTAAGAATACTATCCTAACTTTATTCCGCAATGACTACAGAACCTTTCTTCTTCTTTACATCCATCAATAACAAAAGGTAGCCAGCAAAGTGGAATACAAAACAGCAATAATACTACAAACAAAACCCAACCAGCACCAGACATTTTTTTACTAACTCTAGGAGGTTCCTCACTGCCACAATGAACACATCTAAAAGCCATCCACTTATCCCCTTCCTGATAATATTGTATTTAATTCCACTACATATATAATATTAGTTATACCAAGCAAGTGTCAAGAACAATTGTTGGTTAAGGGTGCATAAATTATGTTTGACATACTTTTTGTAAAACGTCCCATATTACAACATTAAAAGGATGATATACCCTTAGATTTAAGCTACCCAGTAAAAAGTCAAGGAAGTCCATTCTCGCAATACATTATTTTCCTGGCGGTTTTATTTTATCTTTTTTTGAATTCTTGTGGTAAAATTAAATTATTGCCTCGCCAATTTTAACAGTTTATTTGAAAAGAGCAAGGCACATGAGTTGTTTGTAATATATAGTTATAAAGGAGGTATATCATGGACATATTTGTGTTTTTCTAAAGAAATGATATAATTATGGTATAAATTTTTAGGATGTAAAGGTAGGATATGCAAGTGAAAGAAAGTAGAAGATTATACAGAGTATGGCATACGGATAAAAAAACCTGCTCGAAATTTGACACTAAGGAAAACGAAGCTGTTTATGCTTCAACCGTCAAGGAAGCCAAGGAGATAGTTCAGAAAAAGTATCCGGGTCATAGAATAACTTCAGCTTGGTTGGTCGAGAAATAGAAAAGGTCAGGAATATAACATAAGGCCTGGCAAATTGAATTTAATGGAGGGAACCTGTTATAAAAGACCTTCATGTACCGATATATAATGCATTAAAGAAGTATACCCGCTTAAATCCGGCATCTTTTCATATGCCTGGTCATAAGCTTGGGAAAGGGTTCCCGTCTAATCTTATTGATAAACTGTATTTGCTTGATGTAACAGAAATTCCTGGGCTTGATGACCTTCATAACCCTACAGGCATTATCAGGGAGGCGCAGGAGCTTACAGCAAAGGCATACGGTTCAGATATTGCCTTTTTTTCAGTAAACGGTTCTACATGTGGCATACAGGCGGCTATTATGACAGTATGCAAGCCTGGAGACAAGTTGATAGTGGCAAGGGATTGTCATAAGTCTGTTATTGCCGGGATGATGCTTGCAGGAGTAAGACCTGTATATATTAAGCCCGAATTTGAAAAGACTTTTAATATACCCGGTGCAGTTAATATATCACAAGTCAGGAAAGCCCTTGAGGAAAATCCCGATACAGCTGGAGTTCTTATTACAAGACCCAATTATTATGGTATTTGTTGCGATATTGAAGCCATCTGTCATCTGGTTCACACGCATAATAAGGTGATTATTGTCGATGAAGCTCATGGAGCACATCTGAAGTTCTCTCAATTGCTTCCTGATTCTTCTTTGGAGTATGGTGCGGATATTTGCATTCAAAGCGCACATAAGACTCTCCCTGCCTTTACGCAAGGGTCATATGTTCATGTTAAAGGCAACCTTGTAGATGCAGGAAGGCTTAAGTTGAATCTTAGTCTTATTGAAACTTCCAGTCCGTCGTATATTATTATGGCCTTTCTGGATATTGCCCGTGCTATAATGGAGTGTGAAGGAAAAGAAGCAATTGACACCTTATTGGAAAATATCAGGCTTGTCGAAGAGAAAATCAATGAAAACAGCAGTTTTATGCTTCTTACTGAAAAAGCCGGGATAAATGCCGAATTAGACAGGACGAGGATTGTCATTAATGTTAGCAAAACAGGGAAAACCGGATTTGAGGTTGGCAGAATACTTAGGGAGAACTATAATATACAAATAGAGATGGCAGATTTGTACAACATAGTTTGTATAGCAACAATAGCGAATACGAAGGAAGACTTTACAAGATTGTGCACAGCGCTTTTTAGGATTGAAAGGAATTTAATAAAACCTGCAATATTATCCGATATAAATATAGGGGAACTTGGTATTCCTGAACTAAAGCTGGACTTGAGAGAGGTTATGTACTCAAGGTCTGTGTGGAAGAATATTTCCGAAGCTTCAGGTATGACAAGCAAAGGCATTGTAACCCCGTATCCTCCGGGCGTACCGGTGATATGTCCCGGTGAAGAGATTACTGAAAAAGCGTTGGAATATCTGAAGCATGTTATTGATGCTGGAGGAGTTGTAAACGGAGTTTCTGAAAACATGGAAATAGAAGTTGTGGCTCATTGAAAAGTTTAATTGAATACAATATCACGAAAATCAAAATATAATGAAAAACAAATATTTCAATGTAAAATCTTTTTTGCAACATATTGCAACATATTGCAACATATTGCAACATATATAGTTTTAAATAAAATCGGAGGGCAACTATGAGAAGGGGATTGTTAATTACAGCAGAAGGCACGGACGGTTCGGGTAAGTCAACCCAGATCAAGCTTATGGAGGATTACCTTAAGGGGAAAGGGTTTGAGGTTATTATAACAAGAGAACCGGGTGGTAACTCCATAGGGGAGAAAATACGATCTCTTATACTGGATCCGGGCAATTCTGAAATGGCTCACACAACTGAAATGCTACTGTATGCTTCATCGCGTGCCCAACTGGTTTCAGAACTTATAAAACCTGCGGTTACAATGGGTAAAATGGTCATCTGTGACAGGTTCGTGGATTCAAGCTATGTTTATCAGGGCTTCGGAAGAGGGATTGATATTGAAACAATAGAAACGGTAAACAGAGCAGCATTAAATGGAATGGAACCCGATATAACATTCTTTTTTGATATAAGTCCTGAAATTGCACTGAAAAGAAGAATAGATTCTACAGGGGCAGACAGGATTGAAAAAGAGGCTATGGATTTTCATATGAGGGTGTACAATGGGTACAAGATTTTGGCAGCAAGATACCCTCAAAGGATTAAAACCATTGACAGCAACAGGAGTATTGAAGAGATATTCAGCGATGTAAAAGACTGTCTTGAAGAATACATAAAATAAACGGCCGGATTATATTGTTTAGGAGTGTATATCATGAAGATAAGGGAAAGCGTTGGAAGTACTGCAAATGTAACCTCAATAGCCGGCAAGGATGAAAAGAAATTATCCGATTTGGGGGGTACAAGCTTTAAAGGTCACTTAAAGCAATTTGAGAGCCGTGATGGCGATGAGAGAATATGTCAACTGGTAAGTCAGATACAGGAGCAGGGTGAAAAACTTGGGAAGAAGGTTGATGTTCGGGAATTGAAAGTTTATAAGAGAATGATATCTGAATTTTTGGATGAGGCTCTCAATAATTCCCGGCAATTTTCAAAGGACAGTCGTCTTGACAGAAGGGGAAGATATAAGGTATATGCTACGGTTAAGAAAATCAACGAGGAGTTGGATGAGCTTACCAGTGATGTTTTGAGTTCCCAAAACGACAACATTAAAATACTTCAGAGGATAGAAGATATAAGAGGTCTTGTTTTAGACCTGATGTTATAGAGACAAGGAATAAAGAGGTGCATTGTGGATTTTAACGGTATTGTAGGGCAGAATGAAATAGTTGAGGCATTAAAAGCTCAAATTAAAAACAATAAAATAGGACATGCATACATTTTTTCAGGGCCTTCAGGAATAGGAAAGAGGACAATGGCAGAAGTTTTTTCTTCAATATTGCTCTGTTCCGATCAGGGGAGTACAAAGCGTTGTGGCAGTTGTCAATCATGTCTTCTCTTCGATAACAATTCGAATCCAGACTATTATGTGCTTGAAGCCGAAGAAGCAAGTATTAAAATAGAGGGAATAAGAAATATGTTGCATCATATTTCCACAAGACCCCTCTACTCTGGGCGTAAGATATATTTAATACCAGAGGCTGAAAAGATGACCGTACAAGCTCAAAATTGCCTTTTAAAAACCCTTGAGGAACCGCCAGATTATACAACCATTATACTTACTGTAGTGAGCTATGAGAGTTTATTGGAGACTATACGTTCGAGATGTGTGAGATATAATTTTAAAAAGAATACTTTTTCCGAGGTAAGAGAATTTTTAAAGGTGCGGTTTGGAGCTAATATTGATGGAATTGATTATGCAACATCCTATTCAGATGGTGTAATAGGAAGGGCTTTGGATATTTGGGAGTCGGACGGATTCAAGGAGATGCGTGATAAGCTTTTTGACATTATTTTGAAGCTTAATGAATCAAAGCTTATAGATGTATTTAATGTGTATAGCTTTTTTGATGATAATAAGGACATAATTGATTCTGTACTTGATTTAATGCTTGTTTTTTACAGGGATTTTTTAGTTTTTAGAAAGACTGGAAATGAAAATGTGTTGATTAATTCAGATAAAAAGGATATTATATTAAATAATATGGGTAGGTTTTCGGAAGAAAAGTTGCACCATAATATAAAGGTTATTGAAAACGCTTACAGCAATATTAAACGTAATGCCAATTATCAACTGGCTATAGAGGTTATGCTTATGAAACTTCAGGAGGAAGGTCTATAATGGTAAAGGTGGTTGGAGTAAGATTTAAAAAGGCAGGGAAAATATATTATTTTGACCCTGATGAATTGATTATAGATTTGCACGAGAATGTTATAGTTGAGACTGCACGAGGTGTGGAATTCGGGGAAGTAGTGGTACCTAATACGGAGATTTCCGAGGGTGAAGTTGTATCGCCTTTAAAGAAGGTTATCAGGATAGCAACTCCCGAGGACAAAGTTCACTATGAAGAGAATATTGCTAAGGAAAAAGAGGCAATAGAGATTTGTCTTCAAAAGATTGAACACCACAATCTTGATATGAAGCTTATTGATGTAGAATATACATTTGACAATAACAAGGTTTTGTTTTATTTCACTGCTGATGGCAGAGTGGATTTCAGGGAACTGGTTAAAGACTTGGCATCGGTATTCAGGACGAGAATAGAGTTAAGGCAGATAGGTGTAAGAGATGAGGCAAAAATGATGGGGGGCTTGGGAGTTTGTGGTCGGGTGCTTTGTTGCAACTCCTTTTTGGGTGATTTTCAGCCTGTATCCATAAAAATGGCAAAAGAGCAAGGCTTGTCTCTCAATCCGACGAAAATATCGGGGGCTTGCGGGAGGCTTATGTGCTGTTTGAAATATGAACAGGAGGCCTATGAGGAAATAATAGGAAGAGTGCCTAAGGAGGGTGCTATTGTTGCGACACCTGAAGGACAGGGAGTTGTGATGGCTATAAGCCTCTTGAAGGAAATGATAAAGGTTAAGCTTGATAAGGGTAATGAAACCGATCTGAAAATATATAAGGCAAGTGAAGTTAAGATTATAAAAGATGTGGTTCATGTGCAAGAAACAGAAGAAATTAATATAGATGAACTGAAACATTTGGAAGACTAATGTTCGTGTAATTCAAAGAGTTTTTATAAGTTCGTATAAAAAAGATAATTTATATAAAAAAGAGTTTTCTTTCTTGAAAATTGATGGTAGAATAGAAAAGTCATTAGTACTAAGTAATTTTAGGTATAGACTAAAATGTAAATTAAATATTTTTTATAGGAGGTGTACCGATTATGGCATATTTTATTAAAGATTCATGTATAAGTTGTGGTGCATGCGAATCAGAGTGCCCGGTATCTTGCATTTCAGCGGGCGATAGCATTTATGTGATTGATGAAGATGCCTGCATTGATTGTGGAGCGTGTGCAAATGTTTGTCCAGTTGATGCTCCTGAACAGAAATAAAAGATTGTAAAGGGGAGTTAAGAGAAGAATTTGTTCTTTATCTTGCTCCTTTTTTGTTATCATATTTGCTAAGGAATGAGTAAAATAATGTAATGTAAGGTGTTTTTAGATTGAATATAAATCTTTATGATGATGAAAGAATAGACGATTTACAATATAAGGGCTTAAAGCTCATACAAAAGAAAGGTGGTTTTTGTTTCGGGCTTGACGCTGTATTAGTTGCGAATTTTGCAGATGTAAAAAAAGGCGACAGCGTAATAGATTTAGGTACCGGCACAGGTATAATCCCTATACTTATAGCAGGTAAGACTGAAGCTACTGCTGTTATCGGACTTGAGATCCAGAATGAAATGGCGGATATGGCGAAAAGAAGTGTTGAGATGAATAGTCTTGGTGACAGGGTCAGGATTGTATCAGGAGACATCAAAAACAGTGTTGAGAATTTTGGTGCGTCAAGTTTTAATGTGGTTGTCACCAACCCTCCATATATGAATCATGGCGGAGGATTGTTAAATACAAGTGACACAAAGGCTATATCAAGGCATGAGATACTATGTACTTTGGAAGATGTAATAAAGGCTTCCGGGAGGCTTTTGATACCGGGAGGGCAGTTTGCAATGGTTCACAGACCCGACAGACTTGCGGATATAGTTTGGCTTATGCGCAAGTATGAGATAGAGCCGAAATATTTGAGATTTGTGTATCCTTCACCATATAAAAAAGCCAATCTTTTGCTGATAAAGGGGTCAAGGCAGGGCAGACCTCAGCTTAAAATGATGGAGCCATTATATGTGTACGATGAAAAAGGAAACTTTTCAAAGGAAATTAATGAAATTTATTGCAGAGAGGTAGAGGATATTGAGTAGTAAAGGTATGCTATATCTGGTTGCAACACCAATAGGAAATATGGAAGACATAACATTAAGAGCTGTAAGAATCCTTGGTGAAGTTGATCTGATTGCGGCAGAAGATACGAGACAGGCACTTAAGCTTTTGAATCATTTAAATATTAAGAAAGCGCTCGTTAGCTATCATGAGCATAACAAGATGTCTAAGAGTCACTTTTTGATTCGGGAGATGGAAGAAGGAAAAAGCATTGCTCTGGTTTGTGACGCAGGAACGCCGGGTATATCCGACCCCGGGGAAGACCTTGTGAAACAGTGCATTGAAAATGGGATCAATGTTACAATGGTGCCCGGACCGGTAGCGGCTGTTACTGGATTGGTATTGTCAGGATTTCCTGCAGGAAGGTTTGTTTTTGAGGGATTTCTTCCAACTAATAAAAGGGTCAGGAAAGAACGCCTTCAGTCTCTTATGGATGAAATAAGAACCATCGTTCTTTATGAAGCTCCCCATAAGCTTATCTTTACGCTCAAAGATTTGTATGAAGCTTTTGGCAATAGAAAAATAGCATTAGCCCGGGAACTTACAAAGAAGTTTGAGGAGATAATAAGGTGTACCATATCCGAAGCAATGGCATTGTATCAGCAGCAATCTCCAAGAGGAGAGTATGTTTTGATTGTTGAAGGAGCAGACGAGAAAAAGCTTTTGTTAGAAGAAAAAAGCAAATGGGATACTATGAGTATATCGGATCATTATAATATGTACCTTTCTGAGGGCTTGGACAAAAAGGATGCAATGAAAAGGGTTGCAAAAGACAGGGGAATAAGTAAAAGGGAAGTATACAATGAATTGATTTAGGTCTCTTTCATTTTACTCCAAGAGGCCTAACAAAAAGCTTCAGGACATTGAGTCCCTTGCTTTTTGCCGGATTTCCTTTCAGGAAATGGCTATAATAAAAGGAGTCTAAATTTTATTCAGACTCCTTTTATTATAATACTTTGCAAACTATTTCTTCAATTCTCTCATGCAATCTGGGCAAATGTTTTTGCCTTTGTATACAGCTACGTCTTTAGCATTGGCGCAGAAAATACAAGCAGGCTCATACTTCTTAAGAATGATAGTTGCACCGTCAACGTAAATTTCGAGAGCATCCTTTTCAGCAATGTCAAGAGTCCTTCTAAGTTCGATTGGTAGAACAACTCTCCCTAATTCGTCAACTTTTCTTACGATACCTGTAGATTTCATAAATTATCCTCCTTCGATATTACAGTATTCGACAAACTTTGCATTTCCATCGTACCATAAATGCCAATAATAGTCAACAGTTATTTTTATGTTTTTCAAGAAAATACAAATATAATTTAAGGCTTTGTTAGAATAAAATACAAAGCCTTATTCTAGATGCCTTAGCGTGAAATAATAGATTTAAAATTGGGTATCCTTGATTAGTATTCAATTATATTTTTGAGGCATAATCTCAAAAAGCAAAGATAAATATAATTCCATATATATAATTTATTTGACCAGAGTACCAGCCAGAGTACCAGTGACCCTTAATAAAATTTATTTTTAGGATGTGAGCACAAACAGAAAAGTGTATTTTTAACATTATGAAAAATCAGAAAGCAGTTATGTAAAAAGTACTAGGTTATAAAGCAAATATAGTAGACAAAAGGGGGGTTATCTAATAATTTACTGGTAAATGCAATAAACCCAACAAAGCATAGTATATGACTAAATTCGACAAAAAATCTCTATTACATTGGCATATGTTTGGAGCACTTGTATTAAAAGTCTTTTTCAAGTTATTTTCTCTAACTTTGTATTGGCATATATGCTTGGAACACCTCATATAAATTATTAGATATCACAGATAGTATAAGAGGTTTTTGCAGTGCTAAACTATATTTGGTTTGGAATGCTGGTTGTAGGGTTTATAGTAGGTATAATGAACGGAAGGATTGAAGAAGTAACACAGGCGGTTGTGGATTCATCTAAAACCGCAATAGAAATAAGCATAGGGCTTATGGGGATAATGTGTCTTTGGACCGGCCTTATGGGAATTGCTGAGAAAAGCGGAATTATAAGAGGAATATCAAAACTTGTGCGGCCTGTAATTAAGTTTCTGTTTCCCGGAATACCTAAGGATCACCCTGCTACAGGAGCAGTAGTAATGAACCTTACGGCCAACTTTTTAGGACTTGGGAATGCAGCAACCCCTTTGGGTTTGAAGGCAATGAATGAGCTTCAGAAACTCAATAGGCAAAAAGATACTGCAACAAATGAAATGAGTATGTTTCTTGTTTTAAATACTGCATGTATTCAGTTTATTCCTACGACAATCATTGCTCTTAGGGCGGCATCGGGGTCAAAGAACCCTACGGAAATCATAGGTACAATCTGGGTTGCCACCATTTGTGCAACCATCTCAGGTGTTATTGCGGCAAAAATATTTTCATTGTTTACGAAAAATAAGCTCAGGAGAGGCAGAGCATGAATATAGTAAAAGATTTGTCTTCATATGCAATACCTGCAATATTTCTTCTCATATTGACGGCAGGTATATATAAAGATGTTAAAGTTTATGATGTGTTTCTTGAAAGTGCAAAGGAAGGTATAACAACCGTTATGAAGATTATTCCCCCCCTTGTTGGACTTATAGTTGCCGTAGGGGTCTTCAGGGCATCCGGGGCTCTTGAACTGGTGGTTTATGCAACTAGACCTATGACAAGTCTTTTGAAAATACCTTCAGAGAGTGTACCTTTGGTTTTTATGAGGCCAATTTCAGGAAGTGCATCTCTTGCGCTGGTGTCAGATATATTTAAAGTTCATGGTCCGGATTCCTTTGTAGGAAGAGTCACATCAACTCTTATGGGCTCAACCGAGACCATATTTTATACACTTGCAGTATATTTTGGTTCTGTGGGCATAAAAAATATACGATATACACTTGTCGCGGCTCTGATAGCTGACCTGGCAAGCGTTATCGCATCAGTGTGGATTTGCAGGATTGTTTTCGGGGGATAACGTATTAAAGCTTTAAACTTAATTTGAAACGGACTTTCAAACAAGATTTTCAAACAGACTTTCAAAGAGCAGAAAGCCTGAAGAACCTTATAATTTTATACAAATTGTAATACAGGTTTATATTGTCACCGCCAATTTTAAGCAAATTCGCGCTTGCAATTTTATTCATGCCTGAGGATGCAAGTGGGTCGGAAAGATACATGGAGATCATTCCCTTTATCATGGTTTTATGAAATTCGGGGTATTTGAGGGTATTGCAGCTTTCAAATGATTTTTCTATAAAAAACGAAAGCCTTTCTTCACACTCTTTTAGATTTTTATAATAATAAGTAAAGTTCAATTCTCCCAACATTATATCCTGCTGTGAATTTATAAATTGGCCAAGTGTTGTTTGGAGACCGCAAATCCATGGAAAATAAGCGTTGCAGGTATTCTCAATTTCTTTGGGGGTGAGATTTTTATCATAGGATAGTGCAAACAGTACAAAGGTAAGAAGGGAAGAACCCGCAACTGAACAAAATTCCCATGCGCTTACATCAGGAAAGCTGTCTTTGTATTTTTCGGTCCATGACAACAACCTGTTTTCACGAACAGTCCTGTCCGAATAGGAGAGTATATGCAAATCGGTATAAAATTGAACATATTTTTTTATAAAGCCCATGGCAAGGCTGTATGAATGAGGTTTTATCACCTGAAACCTGCATTCTTCGACAAGTCTGTTAAGATGGATCATATATTTTTCTTTTTTCAAGTTAAGCAAATTGTTCATTTTACGTTTACAGTCAACAGCATCCCTGAATGAAACGAAGAGACTTGAGATGAAAGCGTCGTTTTTAAATTCGTCTTTACAGGTTATAAGCAAATTAATATAACGGCCTATTTCGTGAAATGTTGTAATAAACTTTAAGTAGCTTTTTGAATTGACCCCGGGATATAAGGCAAAAATGCTACCGTCACGGATAAGATACCTGTCAGAAATTCTTTCTGAACCATCACCTGACATACGTTCATAAATTGATTGATGCCTAGAGAGCATCCGGTCAGTTTTGGGAAATACCCTGTTCGTATGATTTATTATCAGACCTGTGCCTTTAGAGTACTTTACTTCCATAATCCAATCCCTCCTAATAAAAATCTTTTTGCATACATACATATCATTTTCCCCATTATATGACTTTGTAGTATTCATTATGCCACGCAAGTAGGGACGGTTCTTGACTTGCCTGTAAAATTATAGTAAAATACTAAAGCGGAGGTGATTAATATGCCCAGGCATGCGAGAACAAAGGGCGAGTTCAGTATATACCATATAATACAACGTGGTAATGAGAGGAAGAATCTGTTTAAGTCGGACAAGGATAAATTGAAATTTCTGCATACGTTGGACAAAATGAAAAACAAATATAATTTTTTGGTTTATGCGTATTGCCTGATGGATAATCACGTTCATATGATAATTGATGATAATGGTAACGATATATCTAAAATAATTAAGAGCATGAATGTTAGTTACGCCTATTACTTCAATAATTCGTACAACAGGTGCGGACACTTGTTTCAGGATCGTTTCAAGAGCGAACTTATATATGATGACAGGTACATGCTTGAGGCAAGCAAATACATCCATAACAATCCTGTTAAGGCCGGAATGGTTAAAAGACCGCAGGATTTCAGATGGAGTAGTTATAATATTTATACAGGCAAACAAAAGGAATTTGGCGAAATTGTAGAATGTAACAAAGTACTTGGGATTATTTCCGAGAATAGAATTAATGCTGTGAGAAAGTATATTGAGTATACAGCTAAAGAAGAAATGGAATTTGAAATTATGGATGTAGATGAAAATGTGGATGCAGTAAAGAGAACCAACAGTAGCTTTATAGACTCTATCGGTCAGGCTGAAGACCGTATTAAACTGATATTAAAAGAAAATAATCTTTCATTTGAGCTATTGTTAAAAAATAATGAAGTACGAGACAAAACGATTAGGGAAATAAGGAAAAACTCATGTCTCACGTTAAAGCAAATTGGTAAAATTTTTGGAGGAATCAGTGAGTCCAGGGTGAGCAGGATACTAAAAAATGGATGAGGAGCAAGTCAAGAACCGTCCCCGACTTGCGCCTGACTTGCGTTAGGTTGGTTATAATAATATAATAATAGCACAGTATTATGCTAAGGAGGCATTTTTAAATGGATAAAAAGACGTTTTATATCACGACGCCTATTTACTATCCCAGTGATAAATTACATATAGGGCACTCTTATACAACTGTTGCAGCTGATGCGACTGCAAGGTACAAAAGGCTCCGGGGATATGATGTAATGTTTCTGACAGGAACAGACGAGCATGGACAGAAGATACAGAGAAAAGCGGAAGAAAAGGGTGTGACACCAAAACAGTATGTTGACGAGATTGTAGCTGGAATAAGAGAACTCTGGAAGCTTATGAAAATTACAAACGACCGATTTATACGAACTACCGACAAGCACCATGAAGAGACTGTTCAGAAAATATTTAAAAAACTTTATGACCAAGGGGATATTTACAAGAGTGAATATGAAGGTTGGTACTGTACTCCATGTGAGTCTTTCTGGACCAAGACACAGCTTGTGGAAGGGAAATGTCCCGACTGTGGGCGTGATGTGGAGATTACAAAGGAGGAAAGCTACTTTTTCAGACTCTCTAAGTATCAGGATAGGCTTATAAAGCACATAGAGGAGAATCCAGAGTTTATACAGCCGGTATCAAGGCAGAATGAAATGTTGAATAATTTTCTTCGACCCGGGCTTGAAGACCTCTGTGTTTCGAGGACAACTTTTGATTGGGGTATCCCGGTAACCTTTGATGATAAACATGTGGTTTATGTGTGGATAGATGCTCTGTCAAACTATATTACAGCTCTCGGATATATGTCGGAAGACGATTGTGCATATAAAGGATATTGGCCGGCAGATGTGCATCTTGTAGGAAAGGAAATTGTACGTTTCCACACCATAATATGGCCAGCAATGTTGATGGCGCTTGGAGAACCTCTCCCGAAACAAATATACGGGCATGGATGGCTCCTTTTGGAAGGCGGTAAAATGTCCAAATCCAAAGGGAATGTGGTAGACCCTGTTATACTGGTTGAGAAATACGGACTAGACGCGATCAGATATTTTCTTTTAAGGGAAGTGCCCTTTGGGTCAGATGGTGTGTTTTCCAATGAGGCATTAATCAACAGAATCAACTCGGATCTTGCAAATGATCTTGGAAATCTGGTAAGCAGAACTGTTGCAATGATAGATAAATACTTTGAAGGAACAATTCCTGAAGAAAGACAGACAGGAGATTTTGACGAAGATCTAAAGAAAGTAATAATGGAAACACCGCAGAAGGTTGAGCAGCTTCTTGACAGGCTACAGTTCAGTTCTGCACTTACTGAGATATGGAAAGCAATATCAAGAACAAATAAGTATATAGACGAGACTATGCCGTGGAAGCTGGCAAATGACCAATCCAACAAAAACAGGCTGGCAGAAGTCATGTATAATCTCGCAGAAGGTATAAGGATTATTTCAATTCTTATACAGCCTTTTATGCCTGAGACTCCAGAGAAGATCTGGCATCAGATGGGGCTTAATGACAGTGGGAATGTATCGTGGGAAAGCTCTAAAACTTGGGGAGGATATCCCAAAGCGGTAAAAGTAAGCAAGTCTGATGCTCTATTCCCTAGGATCGACATTAAGAAGGAAATGGAAGAATTAGAGAAGCTCACTTCCAAAGTTGATGACTCAAAGAATGTTGCAAATAGTGCTGCAAAGAATGCTACAAATAATGTTTCAAAATCCTGTGAAAAGGGCGATAAAGGTGAAAACGTCGAAAGCAGTTTTATAACTATAGAGGATTTTGCAAAAATAGACTTAAGGGTTGCTAAAGTTTTAGAGGCCTCAAGGGTGGAAGGCGCCGATAAGCTCCTAAAACTAAAGCTTGAGATGGGGAACGAAATAAGACAGGTTGTTTCCGGCATCGCAAAGCATTATTCCCCCGATGAACTTACTGGGAAATATGTAATATTGGTAGCAAACTTAAAACCGGTAAAACTTCGCGGTATTGAGTCCCAAGGGATGATTCTTGCTGCATCAAATGACAAGGACTTGGTGCTTGCTACAATTGACAAGGCAATTGACAGCGGTGCAAGTGTTAAATAGAAAAGGAGAAGACAATGCTTTTTGATTCACATGCTCATTATGATAATGAGAGGTTTGCCGATGACAGACATGAAATAATAAAAAAGGCTTATGACAGCGGAGTTTCATATATCCTGAATCCTTCTTCAGATATTGAGTCTTTAGCCGCGAGTGTTTCTCTGGCTCATGAGTTTGAATTTGTATATGCCGCAGTTGGTGTTCACCCCCATGAGGTGAAAAATATGAATGATAACACTCTTGCAGTGATTGAAGAATATGCAAAGGATAAAAAGGTTGTTGCAATAGGGGAGATAGGGCTTGATTATCACTATGATCATTCTCCCAGGGAACTTCAGAAGCATTGGTTCGCACAGCAGATTAATCTTGCCAAAAAGCTTGATTTGCCGATAATAGTACACGACAGGGATGCCCATGAAGACACAATGAACTTGATTAGGTCAGAGGACGCAAAAACCGTGGGAGGAGTTTTTCACTGCTTTGCAGGCAGTGTTGAAATGTCGAGAGAGCTACTTGACAATAACTTTTACATATCAACAGGAGGTGCGGTTACTTTTAAGAATGCAAGAAGAATTGTAGAAGTAATTAAGTATGTACCTATTGAACGGCTATTGATTGAGACTGACAGCCCGTACCTTACTCCCGAACCTTTCAGAGGAAAGCGGAATTACTCGGCGTATGTAAGGGTTGTTGCTGAGAAAATATCAGAGATAAAGGGTATGGAATTTGATAAGGTTGCGGATATTACGTTAAACAATGCAAAAAAACTGTTCAGGATAAAATAAAAGCCCTAGGATAATTCTGGGATAATGCAGATAACATAATTATCACATATTTACCTTCGATACATATAATGATAATGAATATTGCAGAAAATGTACCGGAGGTAATTTTATTATGGAAAAAAATAAGACTGCTAAAAATGAAGAAGCTGCTACTGAAGCGATATCACAAGCAACAAATGCTGGAAGGATGGAGCAGGTGGCTAATGCGTATCAGACTCCTCAAATGCCGAATATTCCACAGATACCCAGTACACATCAAATAGCACAAATGCCTCAGATGCCACAGATGTCGCAAATGCCGCAGATACCAAATATGCCCAATGTGCCCAATGTGCCCAATGCATCCAATATGCCTAATGTGGCTAATATTTCTCAGACACCGCAAATGTCGCAACAGATGCAACAGATGTCACCACAGATGCAATACATGCCTCAAATGATGCAGACACCTGTGATGTGTTGTCCTTACCTGATGAATATGCAGTGCCCGATGATGAATTGTCCTGAATATATGGGAATGAATCAGGTTATGATGAGTCCGTATTCTGCCAATTACCCATATGATGCAACTCCTTCCTACTCTTCAAACCCTTATGCAGTGAATCAGGGCATGTATACTATGGGAGGAAGTCAGTATTAGTGCAGACAGTTTTGTGATATCCTGGCTTTTTACATACAGTCAGGCTGTTCTGAATCCATCAGGGTAAAAGTAAGGTATATTTCATTCATTCCTAATGTAATCAGAATTGGTGCAAATTAAGAAGCTGGGAAAATTATATAAATTCCCCAGCTTCTTAAACTGCCTTTAAGTCAAAAAACTATTTGCAAATTCACTGATTTAGAAAGCTCCGTCATACGATACACCAGGTTGAGGTGTTTTTCCCTTAGCTCTGAACAATTCGCTCAAAGTGACAAAGCTGTAGCCTTGTTGCTGAAGGTTTGGAATTATAATATCAAGAGCTTCAGGTGTTGGGTGATTTCCTGGCTGAGTACAATGCATTAATACAATAGAGCCGTCTCTAACGCCATTTAGTACTATGTTTGCCCTTGCTTGGGCTGTTGTTGCAGATCCCCCGTTCCAGTCCTGTGCTATTACACCTACTACGAAGGGTAATTTTATAGTTGATGTCATAGAACCACCTACTGATAGATTCGGTGCACGGAAGAACTTGGGTGCTGAACCTGTATACTGCTGTATAGCAGAATTACACTGATTAATCTCCTGGGTTAATTGTGAAGCTGACATACCATTCATACCTTGGTGGCTCCATGAATGGTTTCCAATTTCATGACCCTCACTTACAATTCTTCTCATAACTGAATCAGCAGAACTGATTTTATTTCCGATAACCATAAAGGTAGCTTTAGCATTGTATTTTTTCAATTTATCAAGTACCAAACCTGTTTGGCTACTTGGACCGTCGTCAAATGTTAATGCAACTACCTTATTGTATGTAGGAGGTGTTGTAGCAACCGGCGGTCTTGTCGGAGTAGGTCCAACCGGCGGTGTTGTTGGTGTTGACTGTTGTGCAGGGAAGACTGTTATCTGTCCAAGCAAATATTTCTTAATCAGAGCATAGTCTGTAGAATTTACCGTACCGTCCCCATTAACATCTCCGGCAACATTTCCTTTGGATGACGGGAATGTTGTGATTGTCTGAAGTATATACCTCTTAACAATAGCGTAGTCTGTTGAGGTTACGTTGCCATCTCCATCTACATCGCCGTAGGTTACATTTCCGGCAGGTGGATTGGTATATGTCGGAGGATTAGTGTTGACACTTCCTGTACCAAATACAAAGTTATCAAAGTTGACAGGACCTGTAAATCTCAAGTAAAGGTCTTTTACACCTGAGAGTCCGCTAACGGTTGTGGACATTTCCTCATATGCATCCCAATCACCTGTTCCTCTAACTGACAAAGTTCCTGCAAGAGTACCTGATGCACTGCCTGTCCTTATTTCAATGTTTGAAGGCGAGCTGTTTCCATTTGCAACTGTTGCTGTAAATGAACTGGCTCCGCTACCAAAGTTCACATTGCCAAACATTATTGAGTCACCACTTTCAATATAACCGACACCGTTTCCGATATTCTCAAGTGTTGAAGAGCTCATAGAGTCAAAGTTTTCAGCTTCCATCCTTGTAAATGCACTCTTCTGAGAAGGTGGTGTAGTCGGTCCAGGTGGTGTAGTATTTTGCGGAGGATTAGTGGAGCCGCCCATAGTAAGATTCATTTTAGTCATATCAGCTTTTCCGCTACTCTGATATCCTTCTACAACCATAGACACCTCATATAGTTTTCCCATCTTCATACCTTTAGCTTCCCAAGCTTTAAAATGTTCGTGAACACTTATTGTTCCGCTTGTTTTTTTGGAAGTCCTGATACTCCAGTACTGCTGGAAAGTTGCTGTACCTATAATGGATGGCTGATTTGTTCTTGTAGTTTCATAAATTTCATATGTACCGCCATCAACACTTACGGTTCCCTTTACAGGATAATTTCCTGGTGGTTTCCATGTGCCGTAGCTTTCAATTATGTAGTATTCTACCAGCGGACTTTCAGTCCATCCGTAAACAGACATGTAAGAATTACCGTTTGGTTGGTAGTTGCAAGCATAATCAATTACAATATTTCCGTAATCCTGATATGTCTTTGTGGAACCAAGTTTCTTTCCTGTACGGAATAATATATTATTGATATTACTCCATGAGCAACTGAATGAACCTCCACCGTTTAATGTCATGGTTCCGGTTCCGTTGTCCTTCCAGTATTCGTAGTCGTAGCCGTCAAAATTACCGGTTGCATTTGATGTGAAAGTCGGTCCGGCATATACATTTATGGCAAGCAAACTAAATAAGATGGTAAAACACATTAAAACCGACAAGATTAATTTGATTTTTTGTTTCACTTTACGCTCCCCTTTCTTTTTATTAACTCAACTTTCCCACTTATAGTATTTTAAGGCTCTGGTTGCTCACAAGTTANNGTGGGAAAGTTGAGTTATTAATATATAAGATAAAAGTATTATGAACAAGTAACCTCCTCTCCAATAACCGTAATTTATATAATCATCTACATTATGTAGATATTTATAACAAAAGCATATTTATAGAAAAAACATAAAAGTTAAATACAATAATCAAAGTTAAATACAATAATCCGCAAAAAGCATTAATACGTCAACAAATTACCGGAGTTCAGAATTTCAAATCCCAGCGGTCTATGACATAAATTATTGCATCTATATACGAGCTATACGGCAAATCTTTGTTAATATAGGAGGTCATTTTAAAGAAGTTATACGACAAAAGGTACTTCTATTAATTTCTAAGTAAATGTGCAAGATAAATACGAGTATAATTACTTCATGATAAACTATTTTTTTGACCCTATACTTATATTATGGAAGTATTATGGAGCCTTATCAAGTAAAAATGTTGCTCTGTTATTTCGAAATCTTGCACTCGCGTGAAAATTATTAAGATTTTAACCTCCAACCATATTATAATAGAGAAACTATCAGGTTTTGCCTCCAAACTCCTGAAAGCGCGTTCATAAACTATTCAGAAAACAAAAATACTACCACATGGTAAATAAAGGGCACATAGTAAAAAAGGAGTAAAAAAGAAAAACAACTGATGTGTTTTTCAGATATGGTAATACAGATATGCCTCATTGATTTTTAGGCTAGAGTATGCAATAATAAAGTATAACTTATCTGTTCTAAACTATTTTGAGTCTCTGAGTATATTATGCTATTATTATAAAGTCTTATCAAGCATTAACTATTTTAATTATTTCGAAATCTTGCACTTACATAAGTTATGGGCGGGGTGTTTTAGGTGACAAATATAAAATTGAAAAAAGTAAGCATAAGTGATGAAGATATTGCACCGAGGGTATTGACAGCAGCTACGTATTCTTACACCAAGGAAATGCCGAAAGGATACCGTTTGCAGGACAGGTATGTGTATGATTATGAGTTCGAGTTGATAACTTACAGTGATGGCGGTTCAATGATTATTGACAATGAGATATACAATATTAAAAAAGGGGATATAGTATTTAGAAAACCAGGGCAGTATACGCAGGGAATTATGCCTTATAGTTGTTATCTTATATGTGTTGATATGCTTAGCAATACATGTAAAATTCCTCATGGGTATTATATATATAATAAGCAGGAGTATCAGAATTATTATCAAAACCCCATTTTTGAAAGGATTCCAACAATTTTTCATCCTGTAAACATTGAAAAAGGTTTACATATTTTTGAGTCAATATTGAAGGAATTTATTACTCCGTCACCTGTTGCCCAGTTGTCTGTGAAAGCAAATATACTAAATCTGATATGCTATCTTTATCAGGATTCAACCGACCCTTTTATAAATAATATGGTTCCGCTATCCCATCACTTCAATACCATCAAAGAAGTTGTCGAATACATTGAAAACAATCTGGATAATAAGATACTTTTGAATGACTTTACAAATATTACAAATTTGAGCCCAAGCTATTTTCATAAAGTTTTCACAAAGACTTTGGGAATAACTCCCCATGAGTTTATACTCAAATGCAGGATAGACAAAGCAAAGAAACTTCTTACAAGAACAAGTTTTACAATTTTAGAGATTTCAGCGAAATGCGGTTTTGAAAATGCACCTTATTTCAGTTATGTTTTTAAAAAGCATACAAAGTTTACACCTCTCGAATTCAGAAAGAAGCATAGTTACATATAATCACCGCAGTTCTAAAGATCAAGAAGCAGTCTTTTTAAAAGTGCATAATCTGTTGAATTTATTGCTCCATCGTTGTTTACGTCACCATTTTGAAGAGGAGTCAATGGAGGTATATTATTGCCAAGATGTCTTTCTTTTGCCGGGTTTGTACCGCTCAGAGTGTCTGAACCGACAGAAGGCCAAGGCATGGAACCAAAGAAAGCAGGCTTTGACGTAAGATAATATGATAAAGGCAGTGATCGGTCGTGGATACTGGGTTCCCATATGATGGAGCCATTTATATAATTACCGTGTATAAGTAAAGTTGGAGGGTCTATATTATGAGGATAACGGGAATCTGTGTCCCATAGAATACCGTATTTTACAAACTCATTACCAATTATGTTCTGATAATCCCTGAGTCCTTGCAGAAGGATTCAGTCCAGAGCTGTAAGTTATTCTTAAGGGTTCGTCAATTGTTACAGTATTTCCTGAAACATAAACAATCTTTGCTATTTGCCCGACAGCATAATCAGCCCAACTCTGTTTCCAGTTCTGCATCGTATACATTATGGAAGGGTCGTTGTCCTGCTGTATTTCAATGTACCTCCCCGGAGCAAAGCCTGTAGCATCGGACACAATAAGCTCTTTTGAGCCTTTTTCAAAGCCGCCTGTCAGTTTTGTCCAGGTTCCCCTCTTATAAGTTATAATTTCAAAAGCATTAGAAGAATGGTCGATGAGAAGCCGGGTTTTATCGGGACCTTCACCGCGAAAGACTACAGGCTTGTTAATTGAAAAACCTGATTTTACGAGGTAATCACCTTCGGGAATTATAATTGCTCCGCCGTCGGTTACAGATTCAATTGCTTTTGAAAATGCTTCAAAATTGTTTGTAACGCCATCACCTTTTGCACCGAAATCAAGCACGTTTGCACAAACCGGTCTGTCGGGTATCCCGCCTTCTATTCCCGGATTCCACACAATATCCTTCCCATAAACTTCAGCGGCGTATGTCAGTGTACACATATATAAGTTTACTATCAGTATACTGGAAAAAGCAATGAAAGGAAAAAATCGAGGCATGTCTGATCAACTCCCGTAAAACAATTCCTATATTTATTTTACAGTAAACAGGTGTTTTAAACAAGGCTTAAATGTTAATTAAGGATTAGAGGATATTATGGAGATAAACTGTTTACAGAACATTACAGACGTTATATAATAACAGTGTAGCTTTAATTTCATGAATACCCGAATTTTATGATTGTATCCGTATTATACACTTATCAGCTCTATTTGCAGTACTTTTCATTGTTAAATAATCAAACTGATTTTATTTTTATATAGGGGGAATTTGTATGAAAGAAAAAAGATTAACTTTCAGTGCTGTGATTGTTGTTACCTTTATTTTGCTCTTGAGCTTCAGCAGTATTTTTGCGGCACAAGAAATTATAGGTGATGTTAATGGAGACGGTTCGGTCAACAGTTCTGACATGGCATTGATGAAAAGATTTTTGCTTGGTACTGTTACAGACTTGCCTGTTGATGATGAAATGTGGGTTGCCGATACAAATGGGGATGACAGCATTAATAGTACCGATTATGCTCTTTTGAAGAGATATATTTTAGGTACAATAGACAAATTTCCAAAAGAATCTGCGTTGACAACACCACCGCAAACAACGCCGCCACAGACAACACCACCGCAGACAACACAACCCCAATTGACACCTGTTAAAACCGATGCATACCCTGACTGGGACAAAGAGCGTTCAAGCTATGCAACTTATACAGGCTCTGGATATACAGGCGGCGCGTCTTTGCTTGACCCAACTCCTCCAGATAAGGAAATAACGGCATTAAACCCGGAGGATTACAACAGCTACGGTATAGCGGCGGCACTAGCTGGTGCATATCTTGAGGTTACGGGAGAAAAAGGAAGCACTGTTGTATTTGTAAATGATTTGTATCCAGAAGGGGCACCTGGAGCGCTGGATCTTTGCCCGACCTCTTTTGATAAAATTGGCGATATGCTTGCCGGGAAAATTGATATAAGCTGGCATTTGGTAGCGGCACCTGTAACAGGAAATGTTTCCTACAGGATAAAGGAAGGTACCACTATAGCATGGTTTGCCATACAGGTCAGAGACCACAAGTACCCTGTTCTTAAAATGGAGTATTATAAAGATGGTGAGTGGATAAATATGGAAAAGATGCCTTGGAACCACTTTGTAGGCAGGGATATTGATACAACAACTCCTAAAATAAGAATAACAGATATAAGGGGATATGTTCTTGAGGATGTGGTTGACAGCATTCCCGGACATAATGAAGCGACGGGCGAAGCTTACATCGTACCCGGCAGTGTCCAGTTCCCGGATTGAATTAATGATTAAGCTTTTCAAGAGGTCTAATTTAACCTCCCCCGGTACAGTATTTTGAACCGGGGGGGAGTATAGAACTTCCAGGGTTAACTTATAATTGCAATTTAAAAATTTACTCTTGGCACTTCACTTTCTTTTAGGTTGTGGAACATATTCCATATGTAGGGCGTACCTTTTACAATCCTGAAAATACAAACATCGGATTGAACTCCTGCGCGCGCAATATTATTTAAAAGCCATGCTCTTTCCTTATAAAGTCTGTTTTCAAGTTCTTTATCATCAAGGATTTCCACTGTTCCGGTTACTCTAAGGATTTCGAAATTGACCGGATCATTTGCATTGCGGATAAAAGCCACTTCAACTCTAGAATTCTCCTTAATCTGGCGATACAAAATCTTTATAGCATCCAATATAATATATCATAAAATAGTGTTTTATGTAATTTATATTTATAAATATGTAGCAATTATTTGTAATTTAGGATAAAATGTTGCAAATGCGTTTCTTTATATAACCATATGTTATAATTATGTGCTGATTCAAATAATATGCATTAGGGGGGAATAACTTAATGAACGGTTTTTTAGATAAAAACAGAAGTTTTGCGTACATTATTGTAAAACAAGGAATAGTATCTAAACTCAGCCAATTGTTCCTGGATATTACCGAATATTCAATCGAGGAAATAGTAAACAAAGAGGTAACTGAAGTATTTGGTATTTTAAGAATTCATCCTGATGTGAAAATTGGAAAGGTTAATGGAAAGTGCAACTGTTATATTTTTACCAAATCTCTTGACGTTAGGTTTGTAAGCATAAAAACCGTTGAAAAAGCAGATGAACGGATATTTATTATAAAAGAAAAAGATGATTCGAGGTTTGAAGATAGAAATATATATGTTGAACAGCTCCTCAAAGCGGAATACTCAGGTATTGCAGTATATAGCGTACCTGATCTTGTACTTATAAAAGCAAATCAAAAATTCCTTAGTTTCCTTGAACCCCCCTTTAATGAGTTAAGAAACAGTATAGGCAAAAGGGCATGGGAAATGATCCCGGATTTAGGAAATAGCACAGAAAAACAATTGTTACAGGAAATTGTTAATAAAGAAAATGTTTCTGTGTATAAAGAACTTGAATATAAAGGATTTCAAAGAGGTGTTACATATTGGGATTTAATTATTACTCCAATTATTAAAGATAACAGACCTAAGTATGTGCTTTTAAATTGCCTTGATGTCACTGACAGTATACTTAACAGAAAAGAGCTTGAAGAAAAAAATGAAATAATAAGAAGGCAGAAGGAGCAGCTTGAAATTATACTTGAAAGCATGTCAGATGGCATAATGGTCAAAGATAAGGATGGGAATACAGTGTTTGCCAATGCTGTAGCAAAGAAGGCAATGGGCAATATCTGGTCAGGCAATAAAAACTGGGAATCAAAGTTTGTTAATTCCTTTACAGAGCTGGATGGAACACTGATTTCATTGGACAAAATTCCTATGATTAGAGCACTAAAAGGTGAAATCGTTAAAAACTATCAGTTAAAGATGATAAATTCCGAGGAAGAATGCATTATTTCCATTAATGCAGCCCCTGTTTATCAAGGTGATGAATTGGTGATGGCAGTGACATGCAACCATGATATTACTGAGTCGGTCAAAAATCAGAGATTAATGAAAGAACGGGCTGAGCATCAAATGAGGATTGAAATGGAGAAGGAAAGAAATGAGGCGCTCAAAGAGGTCTTAAGAAAAGTAAAGTTTCAGGCAAGCCTTCTGAATCTATCTACAGAAGCAATCTTTGCATGGGAGTTGAACGGGGGAATCATCTATTGGAATAATGGAGCAGAAAAGATGTATGAATACACTTTATATGAAGCTATTGGTGCTGTCAGCCACGAGTTATTGAAAACCGTATGTTCGGCTGATTTAAACGTCATCAAGTCGTTTCTTGTAAATTCTGGGAGCTGGGAGGGTGTAGTTGAGCAAACTAGAAAAGACGGGAAAAAGATGATCATAGAAACCAGGAAACAGATAATAAATAATGAAATGGGACAGCTGATTGTATTGGAAACAAACCGGGATATTTCGGAGCGTATCGCAAAAGAAAAAGAAATAAGGAATCAGAAAGAGTACCTTGAAACGATAATAAACAGTGTGGATGAGGGACTCATGGTTATTAACAAGGAAGAAAATTTATCAATAATTAATAGCGCTGCTGAGAAGATGCTATTTAAGCCTCACAGATGCAAAAAAGGCTGGGATTGCCACAAGTTTTGGAAATGCATGGATGCTAACGGAGCAGAAATAAGACCGGAAAACTCACCACTGTTAAGAACCTTACGGGGAGAAAGTTTGCATAACTATATTATATCAATTCAACATTCGGACGGGATAGCATATTATAATCTCAACTCCAACCCTTTATATAGTGAAGAAGCGGATGTTTCGGAAGCTGTATTTTGTTTGTTTGACATAACCGAACAATTTAAAAATGAGAGGAAGATAAGAGAGCAGAAGGCAATTTTTGAGGCTGTTATTGAAAATATGCATGACGCTATTGGGGTATATGATATGGAGGGCAGAGCTATAATGTCAAATGCAGTAAACAGAAGCATGCATTCTGTAATAAGACCGGGGGCGGCATTGGAAAGCATATATCAGCAACAGCATTACTATGATATGGAAGACAACGTTATACCATTGGAACAGCACCCATTAAGACTGGTTTTCAAAGGTAAAAGAATACAGAATGAAAGAATGAAAGTAAAGGATTCCAACGGAAGGATTTTAGTTGTAGAGGTCAATGCAATCCCGATTCGTGATATAGAAAATGAAATGTCACTTGCAGTAATATGCCATCATGACATTTCCGATATAGTGGAGTACGAGGAAAAACTGAAACAACAATCCGAAACGCTTGAAAATGCTATGAAAACGAAGGATGAATTCATTTATCTTATAACCCATGAGTTTAAAACGCCTATGGCTGTTATCAATTCCGCACTGCAAGCAATAGATTTTATTTGCAAGGATGATGTTACAGAAAGGTTAGGCAAATTTTTAAATACTATCAAGGTAAACACAAACAGGCAACTTCGTTTAGTGAATAACCTTCTGGACATTACAAGGATAAGTTCAGGTTATATGAAGATTAACATCAGCAGTTTTGACATTGTTTATGTTACCCGGGCAATAATAAATTCAGTTGAAATATATTCAAAACAAAAATCCATTAGTTTGAATTTTAGTACCCGATTAATGAAAAAGGAAATATACATGGATGAAGAAAAATTTGAACGTATTATGATGAATTTGCTGTCTAATGCCTTGAAATTCACTCCGGCAGGTAAATCAATAACGGTGGGTCTTTCTATAAAAAAGGATAAAAAGCAAAACTACATTTGCATCAGTGTACAGGATGAGGGAATTGGGATACCGGAAGACAGGCAAAAAGTTATATTTGAACGTTTTGGACAGGCGGACACAAGCTTGTCGCGCAAGGCTGAAGGGACGGGGCTTGGGCTACATCTTGTAACTCTTATGGTCAACGCTATGGGTGGACAAATTTCTCTTGAGAGTGAAGTCAATAAAGGCAGCACGTTTACAATACTATTGCCTGACAATATGCCCGAGTACATAGATGAAGTATCTGCGGTAAAAGAAGAGGAGCATCAGTACGGAAGCGGTGATAATAGGATATTACAGGCAGTTTCAATTGAATTTAGTGATATATACATGGATTAGCTATTATTAAGCTCTTACAAGGATTGAAAATTATATTGAACCAAAGTATAATTAGCATGTGTATACAAGTAGAATTATCTAAGGTGGTTATAATGCAGAAAAACGACAATAAAGCGAAATACTATAAGTTAATGGAATATTTAAAGGATGAAATTCTCATGAGCAGAATCAAGCCGGGAGAACAAGTGCCTTCTGAAAACAGTCTGGCCGAAGAATTTTTACTTAGCCGCCATACCGTCAGGAAGGCTATTTCCATGCTTGTAAATGAAGGCTATTTATATACTGAGCACGGTAAAGGGACTTATTGCACCGACTGGAACAGAAAGCGAACCAATTCAAAAAATATTGGGGTAATTACGACATATATTTCCGAATATATATTTCCTAAGGTAGTAACGGGTATTGAGCAAGTTTTGTCAGATAACGGCTACAGTATTTTCCTTAAGAATACCAACAATAATCCACTGAAGGAAGCATTATATCTTGAGGATTTGCTTGAGAATAATATTGCGGGACTTATTATTGAACCTTCAAAGAGTGCATTGTTTTCGAACAATCTGCAATATTTTAAAGCTCTTGATGGTCATAACATACCCTATGTTTTTATACATGGCTATCATCAAAAGCTTGAGGCAACTTCTTATGTGATGCTTGATGATGCAGCCGGTATGTATAAAGCGGTGGAATATCTTATAAAGCTGGGACACAAAAGAATTGCAGGGATTTTTAAAGGAGATGATATGCAGGGGCTGAACAGACACAAAGGATATGCACAGGCATTATTTGACGGACGCCTGTTATATAACCCTGATGATGTTGTCTGGTTTAGTACTGAAGATAAGGATACAAAGCCTACTGAAGTGATTAGACAGTTTATGGAGGAAAAGAGGGGAATTGATTCTGTTGTATGCTACAATGATGATATTGCATTCAGAGTGTTCGAACTGCTTACAGGGATGAGTATAAAAGTTCCTGAGGATATTTCGCTCATTGGGTTTGATGATTCGTATCTTTCAGCCAATTCTTCTGTAAAAATAACAAGCGTTAGTCACCCTAAGGAGAAATTAGGAGAAATTGCCGCACAAATACTTTTACAGATGTTAAAGGATTCAAATTATCTGAAAAATCCTATACAAAATGTTATTACACCCGGGCTGGTAATAAAAGAATCTTGTATTCAAAGATAGTGATAAGTGATAAGTGATAAGTGATAAGGGAACAAGTATTTGAGTTTACTGAATTAAGGGTTTACTAAATTTATATAGACCTATATGTATGTCACAACATGTACGCACAAGCATATCTGTTATGACATGCTGAAATTATAATTAAAGGGGATGAATTTTATGGTGAAAATGCTTATTGATGCAAATGTAAAAAAGGGAAAGATTAATAAAAATATTTACGGTCACTTTTCAGAACACCTTGGGAAATGCGTCTATGAGGGAATATGGGTTGGCAATGAATCACCCATCCCGAATACGTCAGGTATAAGAAACGATGTAATAGAAGCTTTAAAGAAAATTAAAGTTCCTGTGCTGCGTTGGCCGGGGGGATGTTTTGCCGACGAATATCATTGGAGGGACGGGATAGGTCCCTATGAAAGCAGAAAGAAAATGGTTAATACACACTGGGGACGTGTAACGGAAAATAATCATTTTGGTACTCATGAATTTTTTAAGCTTTGTGAGCTTATAGGGGCTGAACCTTATATATGCGGCAATCTTGGCAGTGGCACAGTGCAGGAAATGCAGGAATGGGTTGAATACATTACTTTTGACGGGGAGTCACCTCTTTCAAACCTAAGAAAACTCAATGGACAAGAGATGCCTTGGAGGCTCAAGTACTTTGGAATCGGAAATGAAAATTGGGGATTTGGCGGGTTCATGCGTCCAGAATATTACTCTGATTTGTATCGTAGGTATTCCTGCTATGTAAGAAATTTCGGAGGAAATGAAATCTTTAAAATTGCCTGCGGTCCAAGTGACCATGACTATAATTGGACTGAAGTACTCATGCGGGAGTGTGCTAAACATATGAACGGGTTAAGCCTTCACTATTATACTTTGCCAACCGGTGACTGGAGTAAAAAGGGTTCGGCAGTTGAATTTGGCGAAGATGAATGGTTTTCTACCCTTAAGAGAACTCTCTACATGGATGAACTAATTACAAAGCATGATGAAATCATGACAAAATATGATCCGGAGAAAAATATCGGGCTAATAGTAGACGAGTGGGGAACATGGTACGATGTTGAACCTGGCACTAATCCCGGCTTTTTGTATCAGCAAAATACAATCCGTGATGCACTTGTGGCAGGAATAAACCTGAACATTTTTAATAATCATTGCGACAGGGTTCAGATGACAAATATCGCTCAGCTGGCAAATGTACTTCAGACCCTGATTATTACTGAAGGTGACAGTATGATTTTGACTCCTACCTACTATGTGTTTGACATGTTCAAGGTTCATCAGGATGCAGATTTGGTAAAACTTGACTTTGTGGGTGAGGAATACCGTTACGGAAATGAAGCTATTCCCCAATTAAGTGCTTCAGCTTCAACTAAGGATAATGAACTGCATATATCACTATGCAACCTGAGCCACACAGACAGCCTTAATGTGGAATGCAATCTTACCGGAAAGAGTTTTACCAATGTATCAGGGACTTTATTATCATCTTCAGTAATGAATTCACATAATACATTTGAGAATCCTTCGGAAATAAAGCCAGAAGTTTTTAATGGAGCAGAGTTGCGAGATAATACACTGAACGTGACTCTACCCGCAATGTCGGTAGCCCTACTAAAACTATGAAGCAAGGGGACGGTTCTCTTGCTTCCTTCCCTAGTTGCAAAGCGGCAACAAAGCATCTATTGATCTATTGATCTATTGATCAATAGATCAATAGGTGGTATTCTGCTCAATAAAAAACTATTCACTAAAGCTCTAATTATGCTTGAAATTTTAATAGTATTAACAACTTTATATACTTTTTATTATTTGGTTATTAAAAAAGACAATGTAAATAGAATTAAAGCTGAATTGTCAAATGACTTTTATGAATATTTAGAATAGAATAGAATATAAATAACACTTATTGACTGGGCAAATCCATTTTATGCAGGACGGTAATAATTAAAAAGAGCATATTTGGATTTGCTTGATTTTATATATGGACTACATAAAGTAGGGGTATTATACGTAAAAAGAGAGCTCCTTTTTACGGTTTATTTGTAAACCAAACTCTTGCAAAATATTGATGACCTGTGTATTAACTTCAGCATCACTCTCACTGAGTTTTTCTGCTAAATACTTTGCCTTCAGCAGTAATGCGGTAATACTTTCGACTCTCACCAGTGTGAGAGTCGCCCCAGTAGGATTCAGTAAGTCTTTTTCTTTCCGGCCTTTGAAGAGTCGGGTATAAAGCATCTTGCCTATGTTATACAACCCATTGCTCTTTTCCTTCAGTTTTTTTGCTATTTCATATCGGTACATGCCTTCCTTTATTCCAATATGCTCAAGAAGGCAGAAAAAATAATTGACGAGCATAAGGAAAAGTAGTGCGGGGATATTCAAAGGATGAGAATACAAAAAGCAATTAGCGAGGGTAAAAATACTCTCGGATATATATGATCCACTATTCATGGAATTTTCATATGAGATATAGCTAATTTTGGATTAGTGATTTGAGTTTTCCCATTTTTTAATATAGTGCTAAAT
>LSQX01054800.1_pt1 | contig 33700 bp, 25 predicted proteins | sample 654561 | NCBI WGS metagenome assembly LSQX01 (sample SAMN04489861, study PRJNA283612) | anaerobic digester metagenome | isolation source: 4 biogas reactors fed with cattle manure at either 37C or 55C with and... | place: Denmark: Kongens Lyngby | collected 2014 | reverse complement strand
GCTGGACACCGCTCTTCTTGCGTGCCGCGGGCGTAGTGATGGAGGTCGGGGGGTACCAGTCCCACGGCGCCATCGTAAGCCGGGAGTATGGACTGCCTGCCGCAGCCAACATCCCCGGCCTGTTCGACCTCCTGCACGATGGCGACGAGGTGTTAGTGGACGGCGACGCCGGTACGGTCACGATCATGAGCCGGACGACACCGTCACAGAGGGAGGGCGGAGCGCAGGCTCAAACAGGCGTAGCGTTCTCCACCTTCACTCGGCTGGACCACGGCCGCACCGCTCCGGTCTCTACACACCCCGTCCCTCCCCGGCAGGAACTCGCCAAGACTTGAGTGAATAGTCAAGCTACAGGTGCAGCCGGGAAGCACATGAAAGGAGTCTGCTCATGCTCAAAGTCCACTGCCCCGTCGACTGCGGTAACGCTCCGCGCAAGCAGGTGCTCAAAGATTTCAACATTGCTTTCGCCGCTGGTGATGTCGACGCCGTGCTCTCGATCGTCCATGATGACATCGTTTGGGACATTGTCGGCGAGCGTCGTGTGGAAGGCAAGGCGGCGATGCGCGCCACGCTGGAGGCCATGAAGGATTCCCGGGCCACCGAACTGCACATCCACCACATCATCACCCACGGCAACCAGGCGGCAGCCCACGGGGTCCTGACATTTGAGGGCGGGATGAAGTACGCCTTCTGTGACGTGTACGTGTTTGCGGGCTTTAGCAAGACAGCCAAGCTACGGCAGATCACATCGTATGGTTTAGAGTTGCGATAGCGGTGCCTGAGCTTTTCCCGGGCGCCGTGGAGTCGGGGCTGGTGGCCAGCTCGATCTCGTGGGGCACGGCCGCCAAGCTGGCTCTGTTCGTTCCAGTTCTGTTCGGCCTGGTGCGGAGCAGATAAGACAGGTTGGCGTATGGACTCTCAGGCAAAAGGATATTAAGGGGTAGGCAAACGGATTTGTGCGTTCAAGTGCGATGGTTGAATGCGAATTGGAAAGTGAGAAGGACATGGCGGAAAAGCACCCCCATATCGACATGGCGACGGAAGAGCAGCTGGCCGCACTGCTCGGCGAAAAGAGCCCCGGAGTGCGTGAAACCTACCTGGCTGCACATCGGCTCATCCTGGAGACGTTACCCGACGTAAACTACTCCACCGATACCGTCGACGCCGCTACTTCCTATGGAATTCGTCAGTACGGTTACGACGGCTGGGGTATGATAGCCCTCTCGGCCCATACGAAGTGGGTGTCGCTTTACTTCATGCACGGAACCGACCTAAGCGATTCCTGAGCTTGCCCCGATTTAGTGGACACCCAATCCTGGGGCAAGTACACCAAGAGAGGGTGTCGGATCATGGCAGACAGGCAAGCCTAACCGCCCTCTTGGCCTTCGTGGTCGTAGCCTACGCCGTGAGGCTCGTCCGTTGACGGTCCCCCTAGCTTTGCTCCTGCAAGACCGCTGCGCGCCCGGATCAAGTACGCCACGGACCTACGCGGCCGTCTCCCCGTGGATGCTCCTGAAGAAACTTCCCCGTTCACAGACTGTGCCATACAGGGAAAATTACCTATATGGCGAATTATCGGCGTAATGTTGGGCCATCGTCGCACGAAGTAGTCTGCGAGGTGCACGCCGTGTACGAAATCCGCCTGCCCTGCCCGGCACTGCGTCGGTTCATCGAGTGCTACTGGTTCGTGAATGCCACCGTCGGACTGGCGAATCAGCTCGAGGAGTTGATTTTCACCGATGCCCGGGCGGACATCGTCTTTACGTTTGGCAGTCCATATCGACGCGTCGTCCCGCAACAGCCGGAGCGGGAACAAGTGATCGGCAGTTCGAACGTGGACGCGCAGCGGCGGTATCCCGTTCGTGTCTTGCAACATGGCCAACTCAACCTAATCGGCGTACGCTTTCGCCCCGGCGGCTTGGCCCCTTTCGTCCGCCTGCCCGTCCACGAGCTGTCAGGGTATACGGTAGGTCTGACCGATGCTTTCGGCCCACCCGGCGCTGAGTTGGAAGGGAGGCTCTTCGAGACAACCGGGCAACACCGACTCCAGGCGCGCCTGCTCGACGAATTTTTCGTGTCCCGCCTCACGATACTGCCCGAGTACGATCGGGTAATGGGTTGGGCTGAGGCCATTGAAAAGCGGGACGGCCTGGTTTCCATTCGCAGCCTCAGTCAGGACGTCGGCCTATCGATTCGGAGCGTGGATCGTCTATTCCGCCGCATTATCGGGTTGCCGCCGAAGTTCTTTGCCCGTACGGTCCGTTTGCGGCGCGTCCACTATCAACTCATGCATAATACGACGGTTGGCTGGGAAGATATTGTGGCGTCATACGGCTATTTCGACCAGTCCCATTTCGCCAAAGACATAAAGGCACTGACCGGAGTAGAACTAGATGCGTACCGCGCCTACCTCAGTCGAGCGCGAGCTGCCCCGCCGCCCAATCATGTCCAGTTTTTACAAGACAGTTCAGGGACCGCCGGCCTATAATCGCGTTATCCTGAACGGGCCCGTTTCAGTGCAGCGTTTGATCGATTAGAAAGGAGGGCAAGACCACATGTACGTTAGATTCGCTGAACTGCCCGTCGCGGATCAAGATCGTGCCATCGCCTTTTACACGGAAAACCTCGGCTTTCGTGTGGTCCGGGACACTCCATACGAAGAAGATGGATGGCGCTGGGTCATACTCGAGATTCCCGGAGCGCAGACGAAGATCTTGCTCAGCCGCAGGCCGAACACCGAGGAGGGGGACGTGCCCAGCCTCGTCCTGACGGTCGACGACGTCCATCGCTGGTACGAGGAACTCAAAGCGAAGGGCGTTTCCTTCAAGACCGGACCGTCCCGGGCGATGTGGAATGACGCGGAAGTCTATGCCGTACTGCGGGACAGCGAGGGCAATCTGGTGATGTTAGGATCGGACGGCTAGGGACGTACGGGTCGTGCTCCACCGGGCCTCGGGCCATCCGGTGCGGGATGCGCCGGCCTGTACAGTCAACCCCATCTCGAGGAGGAGATACAACGTGCTGCAATCCGAACCGGTGGCGCACGCCCATATGTTGATTCGCAAGCCGGTTTCCGAAGTGTTCGAAGCGTTCGTCGACCCGCAGATCACGAGTAAGTTTTGGTTCAGCAGGGGGGATCGCCGGCTCGACGAAGGCGCCTCGGTCAAGTGGTACTGGGATATGTACGGGGTGCATGCCGACGTTACGGTCAAGGCCCTCGAGACGAATAAGCGCATTTTGATCGCATGGCCGACGCCCGTGGAGTGGACCTTCGAACCGCGGGGAGACGGCGCCACTCTTGTAAACATCGTCGCCGGCGGTTTCGAGGGCACCGGCGAGGAAAAGGTGGCGCAAGCGATCGATGCGATGGGCGGCTTTACCATGGTGCTCGCGGGATGTAAAGCGTACCTGGAGCACGGCATCGAGCTGAACCTCGTCGCCGACCACAATCCGGATCACCACGTCTCCAGGAGCTGACCGAGGGCTGCGACACGTACAAAGCCGTCTGCCGGGACCATAACGCGCCGGGCTGCTCGTCTCTGCCCGGCGTCGTCTTTTCCGCACTCGGGGCGCATCACGGTAGCCCGCCGATCAGCATGCCCCCGGCCGCCATAACCACCACGACCGCCCACGCCGGTAGCTTCCAGACGTTGAGCAGCCCGAAGCCCGCGAGAGCCAGGCTGAAGTCGGCCGGGGTATGAATCGCCTTCGTCCATATCGGGTCGTACAGCGCAGCCAGCAAGATGCCCACGACCACGGCGTTAATTCCGTTCAGTGCCGCACGAAACGAGGCGCGGCGGCGAATCCTGTCCCAAAAGGGCAGTACGCCGGCAACCAGCAGAAACGAAGGAGCAAAAACGGCCAAGAGCGCCACGGCGCCGAGCACCCAGCCGTCCATGGCCGTCCCGATGAAGGCAGCGAACGTAAACAAGGGTCCGGGAACCGCCTGTGCCGCACCGTAACCTGCGAGGAACTGCTCCTCCGTAATCCAGCCCGTGGCCACCACCTCACGGGACAAGAGCGGCAGAACGACATGGCCTCCGCCGAACACCAGGGAGCCGGCCCGGTAGAAGCTGTCGGCCACGGCGAGCCACCGGACCGGGTATAGGTGCCGCAGAAATGGAAGTCCAGCGAGCAACAAGAAAAACAGTACCAGCACCGCCGCGGCGGTCTTCCGGCTTAGAGGGACGCCAGCTGCTTGCTCCTCCGCAGGTGCCACGGCGGTTCGCAGGAAAAGCCAGCCAACGACGCCCCCCAGCCCAATCAAGAGGATTTGAATCGTTGCCGCCGGTACTGTCAGCGCGCCGATTGCCGCCAGAAGGGCCAGGGTCTGCCTCTCCCGGTCGGGAGTCAGTCGCCTCGCCATGCCCCACACCGCATGGGCGACCACGGCGACGGCAACGACGAGCAGCCCCCGTAGCCAACCGGCGGCCGTAACGTCGTAGCCTTGAAGAAGCGTCGCAAATAGGGCCAAGACGACCGCCGAGGGCAACGTGAAGCCGAGCCAGGCCAGTATGCCTCCGGCCCATCCGCCGCGCAGCATGCCGATAGCGATCCCCACCTGACTGCTGGCGGGACCGGGCAAGAACTGACACAGCGCCACGATATCCGCATACGTTTCGTCATCGAGCCATTTCCTGCGCCGGACGTACTCTTCGCGGAAGAAGCCCAGGTGGGCGATGGGACCGCCGAACGAAGTGAACCCAAGGCGAAGGGCGACCAGGAAGACGGCGAGCAATCCATCGCGGAAAGCCTGCTTCGCCGTGGGATCGTTTCCGTTCCGCAGACCAAAGCCACTGGGATCGCTCATTCCGCCTCGCTTCACCTCGCCCTCACCTCTCCCGTCGAGTGTAGCACAACTCCGTCCCACCGGCGCCCTCACGTTGACAAGCTGCAGGAAGTATGCTCATGCTGTTAGGTGGCGCCCCGGTCCCTGCGAAGGGCAATCTGCCGCGCGGTGCGCACAATATCGATTTGGAGTGAAACAGAAACCTTGGCTCACCGGACTGCAGGTCACACCAAGCGTTGGTGGATTATCGCGAGCACGAGCATGGGTGCCATCATGGGGCCGCTCGACGGGAGCATCCTAAACATCGCGCTGCCGGCCATCGCCTCGGAGTTTCAGGCGCCCCTTAGGTCCTTAGAATGGGTCGTGATGAGCTATCTCTTAGTCGCCAGCGCCACGCTCCTCATCTTCGGGCGCATGGGCGATCTATACGGCCAGAAGAGAATCTACATCGCCGGTTTCGCTGTGTTCACCGTCGGGTCGTTTGCCTGCAGCCTGGCACCGAATATATCCTCTATGGTCGCATTCCGCGTCGTGCAGGCCCTAGGCGCATCGATGATGATCGCGATGGGGCCGGCGATCATCACCCGCGTCTTTCCTCCTACGGAGCGCGGCATGGCCCTCGGCATCAACAGCATGGTCGTGGCGGTCGGTCTAGCATCGGGTCCGACGCTCGGCGGCATTCTGGTCGAGAACATCGGCTGGCGGTCAATCTTCTGGATCAACGTGCCCATTGGCCTGCTCGCCATTGTGTGGGCGTGGCGAGTACTTCCGGAGGGAGGTCGCGACGCGCGAGAACGCTTCGACATCCTGGGCGCCGCGCTGTTTTTCGTCGCCCTCTTCGGATTGCTGATGGCGGCGAGCAACGGCCCGGCGCTGGGCTGGAGTTCACCGGCGATCTTGACCCTCGTGGCCGTCAGCGGGGCCGCCTTCGCCCTTTTCCTCTGGACCGAGCGGATCGTCCCGGCGCCCATGGTCGACTTGTCGCTCTTTCGGAACCGGGTCTTCGTCTCGGCGGCCGTCTCGTGCCTGCTCAACTTCATGGCGCAAAACACGGTGACGTTCCTTATGCCGTTCTACCTGCAGAACGCCATGGCCTATTCTGCGCGGGAAGCCGGTCTCATCATGTCCTCCATCCCCGTCGTCATGATGATCCTCGCTCCCATCAGCGGCGCTTTGTCGGACCGCTACGGCTCGGGCGTGTTAAGTCCCCTGGGCATGGCGATGACGACATTAGGCGTGTGGCTGCTTTCTCGCCTCACCCTGGCCAGCTCGACGGCCGAAATCCTGGCCTACCTGCTCGTCTTCGGGTTGGGCAGTGGTCTTTTCGGCGCGCCCAATAACAGCGCACTCATGGGCAGCGCCCCCCGGAACAAGGCCGGAGTAGCATCGGGCATCCTGGCCATGATGCGCAACACGGGCATGGTGCTCGGGGTGGCCCTCAGCGGAGCAATTGTCGACGCGCGTCTTTCGCTCTACGGAGGCGGCGGCTCCCTTGCGGCCATTAGCGCGGTGGATCCGGCGGCCTTCCTCTACGCCCAGCGCGGCGCCTTGGTGGTGGGGACGGTCCTGGCCGGCACCGGCGTTTTGACTTCGCTCGTCCGGTCGGGCAAAGAGCAAAGAGAAGCGGCGTCGTGACGTTCCGCTCTGCCGCCGTGTCCCTGTCCCCGGACTCTTCCGTGAGGACCGGCTGCGCGGGTGGTCCTGCGCCGGGCCCGGGGCAGTCAATCAAAGTCCGTCGGCAGGTCCGGGTTCCCGTGATGCGCAAAGAGCCGCTCAATCTGGGAACGGGTTACCCGGGTCGTCGACAGCTCGGGCAGTTCATCTAAGGCGAAGAACCCGACGCCGTCCGTTTCCAAACTCGTGGCCGCGGCGCCTCCCTCAAGCTCGCAAAGGAAAAACAGCTTGTATATGTGGTACAATGCCGGCGGATGCCCGTGCCGGTTGCGATCGTAGACGGCAGCGAGCTTCACTGCCCGGACTTGGTATCCCGACTCTTCGTACACTTCCCGCACGACGGCTTCCGAGGGCGAGTCGTTCACGTCGGCCCACCCTCCGGGCAGCGTCCATTTGCCGTCGGACCGCTCCCGCACCAGCAACACCTTGTCGCCGGCGAAGACCGCGCCGCGGACGTCGACCTTCGGGGTGGCATAGCCTTCCTCATGAATCCAGAGCTCCCTGATATTGGTCTCCGGGAGCTTCAGTGTGTCCGCTAGCATGGCGCTTGTGAGGTCTTGCAGCTCTTCATACCGCTCCTTATCGTACGGATCTTTCGTGAAAGCGAGACCGTTTTGGGCAATAGCGAGCACCTTGCGGGCCCAGTCGATGAGGCTGCCCCGAATACCGTTTTGTGTTGATTCCTTCATAAGCTCCGGCTCACACCCTCCATGCGGGGAAGATATTCTCGCTGCACGTCTACCGCACGCGCTCCGCGCCGAGCTTGGAAAACAGGTCCCGGAAGATAGGATCGCGCTGGACGTAAACCGCGCTGCGAATGAGATGGCGCGAGGTGTCGAAGCTCCACGTGCCTTGGTCGGTCACGATCGGGCTGTGCACAAGGTGCGTAGGCACCCAGTCGGGATCGAGCAGGTAGCCGACGGCTGCGACGTCCCATATCACCTTCGACCACGCGAAGGGATCGTCGGTATACTCACGAACGATCCGTGCCAGGTACGCGCCGACCGCGCCGCAGGGCCCGACATACCGGTCCAGCTCGGCGACCGTCGTCAGCAAATGGCTCGCAACGCCCATACACGGAATATGCACCAACGGCACGCCGCTGTCGAACAGAATCCGGGCGCTCGGAATGTCCTGGTAAAGGTTGAACTCCTTCGTGTGCGGCCAGTGGAAGGCATGGCCGCCGAGCCATACCACTACGATGCGTTCGATGATCCGGGGCTCGCACAGGAGTGCCGAAGCCACGTTGGTCGCCGCACCGATCGCAACCACATACAGAGGCGGATCGTCCACACTGCGAGCCATGGCCCGGCGCACCAGGTCCTCCACCGCGTCGCTCGCTTCGGGCTCTGAGGGAACGCGCAGAAAAGACGTGGCACCCCGGTAGACCAAGCCCGCGGCAGGATGGTCGAGTAGCTCCAAGAGGCGCAGGATCTCCTCAAAACTGCGCTCCATCCCGTCTGCCGGTCCCGCGGAACGGCAGTTGTGAAAGGGCGCCGCATACACGGCCTCGACCCGCAGCTTCTCCGGCGACAGCAGCGCATGTACTAAAGCGAACTGGTCGTCAACTTCATTATAGGCATCGGTATCGAGCACCAAACTGACCCTTCCACGCGGCGGTTCCAGGCGCTGCAAGCGAAACTGCGGGCTCAGACCCGGGAAATTCATAGGAAGTACTCCTTTCCTCGCACCGATCGCCTTGGTTTTCTCGTCCGCGGCGCTGCATACCTCCAACTTAGGCACCGGCACCAACCAACTTTCCACCGCGTGACGGTGGTCCTGCGCCACAATGCGCAGAGGGGTTGTCCCGAATGCACTTTTGGGACAGCCCCCCGGCGAGTAGGCGGATCGGCCGCTTTTCCTTTACAACGCCTCGTGCTGAACCAGCACCCTATGCACTGCGAGCCGGCCCGACCCGTCGGCGGTCCCTTCACTCACCGCCGCGTTGCTGCCTATTGCTCCACGTAACCGAGCAGCTCGACCTCGGAAAGCGTCGTCGAGTCATGACCTCCGTTCTCCGTGATTTGCAACCGGTAGATGGAGTAGCTGCCCGGGTTCTGAATCGAAAACGCCCGGGTATAGCGCCGCCAGGGAAACACCTGGCCCTCGCGCTCATCGAGCACCGTCCATTCCTCCCCGTCGTTTGAGCCCAGGAGCACCCAGCTGACGGGATCGGCGGCACGTGAGTCGAGGTCATCCGGCACAAGACTCGTACCCGATGTGAGCGTGTACATCTCGGCGCGGACCGGGCCGTCGGAGAACTCAAACTGGATCCACGGAGTCGTGCTGCGTACCGTCCAGCGCAGGTTGGATGTGTTGTCGAACAGCGCCCGGGCCGGGCCGCCCTCGCTGTCGCTCGCCACGCCCCGGCCTGCCCGGATCAACCCGTCGGTCAAGTCGCGCAGCGGATTCACCCGTACGCCGTCCAGCTCGGCCGGTGTGATGGAAGGCGGCAGCGCATCTACACCCGTGGCCCAGGTCGACGGCTCGGGCCCCATCTCGAACTCGATGACCGCGCCGTTTGCGATTTCCGAGTGCATGATGTACGCCTTGTTCCACGGCTGCCCGTTCACCGTGACGCTCTGCACGTACTTATTTTCCCGGCTGTTGTTTGGCGCACTGATCACCAGCTTCTTGCCGTTCTCCAGGTGCACAGTGGCCTTCGTGAATAGCGGCGAACCGATCACGTACTCCGGACTGCCGACACGCAGAGGATAAAGCCCCAAGGCACTGAAGATCCACCACGCCGACATCTCTCCGTTGTCTTCATCTCCCGGGTACCCCTGACCGATCTCGCTGCCGATGTAAAGCCGCTCGAGCACTTCACGCACTTTTTCCTGGGTCTTCCACGGCTGTCCGGCGTAAAGGTACATGTAGATGATGTGATGGGACGGTTGGTTGCTGTGCGCGTACATTCCCATCCGCACGTCCTTCGCCTCGCGCTCCTCGTGGATCTTGCCCGTGGTCAGTTCCGGCGTGGCGAAAAACTCGTCGAGCTTTGCGGCCAGGCCCGCCCGTCCTCCGTACAGATTGGCCAGGCCCTGCCCGTCGTGGGGTGCGTGGAAAGCCATGTTCCACGCGTTCGTTTCGGTGTAATCGCCCCACCACGCGGCCGGATCGAACTCGCCGGGTCTCGAACGGAAGGCACCCGAGGGCAGCCGCCCGTTGAAGAAGCCGATCTCGGAGTTGAACATATGCACGTAGTTTTGGGCACGGCTCAGGTAGTAGCGGTAATCGTCCCGGTAGTGCGGCTGATACGGATCGTCGGGGTCCTCCTCTTCGGCCAAGGCGCGCGCCAAGTTTGCAATCCCGAAGTCGTTGATATACCCTTCCAGCGCCCAGGACAGGCCCTCTGGCGTCGACGTGTTCGTGTAACCGTCGAAAATGGAAGTCGCCAATCCCTTACGCCCTACGTGCTCATTGGGCGGTACCACAGCAGCATCCTTAAGGGCCGACTGGTAAAACGTGCGCACGTCGAATCCGGTAACGCCTTTCAGATACGCGTCGGCGAAGGCCACGTTCGCGCTCGTGCCGACCATCAGATTGGCGTAGCCCGGAGACGACCAGCGCGCGATCCACCCGCCGTCCCGATAGTGCTGTACGAACCCTTCGATCATCTCCGCGGCCATCGACGGCGTCAGCAGGGCGTACGCTGGCCAGGCCGTGCGGTACGTGTCCCAGAAGCCGTTGTTCACGTAGACTTTTCCTTCTCGCACCGGTGCGCACGTTTCCGTTTCCGTCGCGGTAGTGCACGGTTCCAGGGCGAATTGGCTGGCGTACGCGTAAACCGGCTCCTCGACCGTGCCCACGTTCTCAAAGGCCGAGTTCGGGTAAAGGAACAGCCGGTACAGATTCGAGTACAAGGTCACGAGCTGGTCTTCCGTCGCACCCTCTACCTCGATGATGCTCAGCTTGTCTTCCCAGGCCTGCTTTGCCCGCTCCATCACGGCTTCGAACGTGTCGTCCGGGGCGATCTCCATCTCGAGGTTCCGCTTCGCTTGCTCCACACTGATCAGGGACGTCGCGATGCGCATGGTGACCACCGGGCTTTCCGACACGTCAAACTTGAAGTAGGCCCCGACATTGGGCCGCCCTTCGCCGCTGAGCCGGCCGCTTTCGATGACCGGGCGATCGAACGTGGCGTAGATGAACATGCGTGTAGCTCCCGTCGAAAGCCCGCTGCGGTAATCGGTGTACGCGGCAAGGGAGCTGCTTTCCGGGTAGAGCGTAATGCCGCCCGCGTTCGTGATGTTGTCGAAGATGAGGTTCGCGTGCTCGCCCGGGAAGGTGAACCGCATCATGGCCGCGTGGTCGGTCGGGGTGATCTCGGCCTTGATCCCGTTTTCGAAGGTCACGGCGTAGTAGTGGGGCTTCGCGATTTCATTGGTGTGATCAAAGGCCAGGGCCCGCTCCTCACGGTTAAAAGGAGGCCTGCCGGGAGCGTCCGACGGCATCACCTGAAACGTCTGGCGGTCGCCCATCCACGGACTCGGCATGTGGCTGAGCGAGAAAGCCTGAATTTCCGGCAGATTTTGCTCGTTGTTGTGCTCGTGGTAGGCGTAGATCCAATGGGAACCGGCATCGGTGGCAGGGGTCCAGAAATTAAACCCGTGGGGCACCGCGACCGCGGGGAACGTGTTGCCGCGCGAGAAAACCCCGTTGGAATTGGTGCCGCGCAAGGTGTTCACGTAATCCAACGGCCCTTCGTACACGCGCGGCTCGGGGCTGTGCTCGATCTTCAGGTCGTCGATGTAACCTTTGAAGACGCCGGGCCCTCGGGGATTGTCGTAGGCAAGCAGGATGCGCTTGATCGTCTTGCCTTCCGCCACGGCACCGACGTTGACGCGTTTGAAGTTCCACTGGTGCGGATAGAGGGTCTTCGATTCGCCCTGGGCCGACGGCGAAAGCTCGACTCCGTGCTGATCGACTGCGCCCAGTTCATGCAAATACGTGCCGTCGTCAAAAGCCAGATCGATCGCCACGTAGGTCGCGGAATAATCGTGGTGGTTCGGATCCGAGAACATGGGAAAGATCATGTACGACAGTTCCGTGTTCGAACCTACGGGAATGTCTACGTCGAACAGCACGTTGTACGAGTACGCGCGCCCTTCGCCCACGTGCGTTCCGGAGTACTCGAGTGAGCGCAGACCGGTCCACCCCACGCCGGGCTTGGCCGTGTAGGTGCTGCCCGGGCCGGTGGACACGCGGATCTCCATGCCGGCCGCCTTGGGCAGGTCGGATGCCTGCCCGGTGGCGATGGCGATGTCGGCCAGCTGCGTCAAGTCGTCCCCGGCAGTGGACGAGATCTCCCAGCGGTAAAACTTGTACGGCGTATCGTTGTCTACGTCGAAAAGGCGCTGTTGAAACCGGGACGAGAAAAACTCATTCGTCCGCCGGTCCAACACGTCCCAGGCCATGCCGTCGTGGGAGCCGAGGAACGTCCAGTTTCTCGGGTCGCGTCCCGGCGCGTCGTTGGCCGAAGTAAAGGCGTATTGGACCACGGCTGCGGGTTCGGCCAGCTCCACCTCGATCCACGTCTGCCGCTGGAAAGCGAGCCACTTCGTGCCCGGGTCGAAGTCGAGCAGGTTGCGGTCCGTCTCGTGGGGCGGGTTGTTGCCGCTGGCGCGAATCCGCACGATCTGCTCCGTGACGTCTCCGGCGAGTGCGCTGGGCCGGGAAAACGGCGCTATGCCTGCGGCAAGGGGCCTTCCGTCGGAGCCCGTCGCCACCGCGCCGTCCCGCTCCGGGAGCGCGTCCCCCGTCTCGAACGATGTGAAAAAGTCCAAGGACTCTACGGGCGGCGAGGGAGTAAGGCCGCCTTCTACCCGCTTGAGTTCCAGCAGGTCGAGTCCGGCGAAGTACCCGCGCGATGCGGCATTCCGTCCGACCACTTGCACCGCGAACGTATGCTCGCCCGCGGCCAGATCCACGGTGCCGAGCGTGAGCGGACCCGCGCGCTGCACCCCGGGAGCATAACCGTCCACCGCGTCGCCCAAAGGCACACCGTCGAGCAAAAACTGTACCGTCCCGTAATCCGGAGCCAACGTGTAGTAGGCCAGAACTTCATAGCGGCCGCTCTCCGCTACGTAGAAATCGCCTGCGACGGATGCGCCTTCGCCCCCGGCCTGGAAGAACAGATGGTGGCCACCGCTCCACTGGGGGCCGGCCCAGTCCATTCCCTGGCGCTGGACACTTCCGCCCACAGCCCGTAAGTTGGCCAGGTCTTCCCCTTCGACGCGCACCATGGGAGCCATCTCTACGGCGACGGTTTCAGACAGGGCGAGGCGCCTTCCGAATCCGTCGATCGCTTCTACCCGGTAGTAGTAGACGCCGTGTTCGAGGCCCCTTGTTTCCTGCCAGGCGGGTGACTCACTTTCGCCTGCGAGCAGCCAGGGCATCGGATCGGGATCGCCCTTCTCGCTGCGATAGATGCGGTAGCGCACATCGTACAGGTCGTCGCCGGGCGTGCTCCCTCCCTCGGCGGTGCGCAGCACCCAATGCAGGGACACCGCATCGCCGACCGCCTCCGCCCGCAGGCCGTCCAAGGCGACGGAGGGCTGTTCGGGCTCAAAGGGCACGACCTGCGAGTACACTTCGTAACCTACGGCGTTCCACTCGCCTTCCGGCACGATCTCGATCAACAGCCTCTCCTTTCCGCGCGTCAGGGTCGATGGAATAAAGAAATCCGAGTCGGCGAAACGGTGCCGCGTGTTCGTCTCGGGATGGTACCACGTGCCGGCCACCTCACCGTCCACCCAAACCGTAGCGCGCTGGGGGCCGACGCGCTGGTCGAAAATCCTGCGTAAGATCACGCCGAGGTTGTCCGGGTCGACTTGTACCGCCATCCGGACGGGTCCTTCATGATAGATGACCGTCTGCGCGCTGCGGGTACTTTCCATTGGACCCTCGAAGCTCGACACGAGTCGAACCCGCCGTGTCGGGCCCTCGATCACGACGTGCTGCGCATCGCCCGGCTCCGCGCTCAGGTCCACGCGGTCCACCGCGCGGGCCGCTAGACGGGGCAGGCCGTACCAGAAGACAACGCTTTCGTAGTCCGTGGCGATTTCGTTCACACCGCCGTGCTCGATGGTATAGTCGATCCCGGTGCGGAACGGAATCGGATCGGTGATAAAGAACCGGTACACGCTCGTCTGGTCCAGGCCGTCACGCAGGTCGTGGCCGGGTGCGCCGTACAAAGGAAGGGCAAAGGGGCCTCTGTTGAAGTACCAACCGCCGCCGAAATGATCTTCGGTGCCCGTGCCGTAGATACTCGGCGTGGTGCGGCCGTCGACGCGAATGCGCTCGTCGCCTTCCAAATAGCCCCTGCTGCCGGGCCCGCCCAGCCGCATCGCCACGCCGACCACCTTGCCTGTTCCGGCGGTGCTCAACAGCGTATAGTCGCGTCCGGGTTGGGTCGGATTCTCGCGGCGGTACGTTGCGTGCAGGTAACCGATCTCACCCTGCGCGAACAGAGCAGGCAAATCGGGGTGAGCGACGGCTTCGATCTCATACGCGATCTCGAGCCTCTCGGGGCCCAAATAATGCAAACGCATTTCTGCCTCGGAAGCAAAGGGCATCGGGAAACGCGATGTGAATTCCACACCCCCGTCGGTCTGAGCCACGCGGATGGCGACCGTATCGATCGGATGAGGGCCGAGGGGCGTAGCGAAAAACAGGCTCAGGGGAGCCAGGACCGCAGGCTCCTCGTGGCCGTCCCAGGTGATCGACAACCACGTGCTCCGCAGCGCGTCGAGGGTCCGCGCGAGCGCCTCAGCGCCGGGATCGGGCGGCGGCGGGTACATCCAGTCCCTGTACCCGCTCCATTTTTCGCCCACGATGCTGTAGTCGTGGGCGCGCTCAGAGGCCGCATCGCCCACGTCCAAAGCGTCGGTGAGCACAAGGCCCGGCCCGTGGGGATGGTCCGCGTCAGTCGTCCCGTCTGCGTCGGCTACGGGACGAGCGTAGATCCAGTAGTAAAACTCGTTCCAGTCCAGCTGCGACGAGACGAACTCCACCCGAATGCGCAGCGACTCCTTACCGGCCGTGTGTTCCCCGGGAATGTCAAAGTACGTGTCGCGCCAGTTAAACGCCTCTGCGCTGCCCGGCGAGCTCCAACGGCCAACGAAGGTGCCGTCTACGTATACATCCGCTGTCTGGTCTCCGATGGAATAGTCGAGTCGCCGCACGAGCCGCACACCGGCATTGTTCGGATCGATGCGCACCGTAAACTCGCTGTAGCCGGTGAAGGCCCTGCCGTGGTCGGTGACGACGGTCCCGGAAACGGCAGGTTTCACAAGTCCCTCGGGCACGTGCAAAGTGAGCCGCGTGATGACGGCAGGGCCCTGTATCGTCTCCAAGAGGGAGGCGGATCCGGGCTCCAATTCGAGCCGGCCCTCACGCACGAAAGGTGCAGCGGCCCCCTGTTCCAGCGTCCTTGCCACTTCGTTCGTCGCCTCGGCGTGCCTGCGGTAACCCACGTGGTAGTAGGACGGCTCGCCGGTCGTAGCCACCTTCAAGTACCGCTCAAACGGCAAGCGCACGTAGGAGACAAAGCCGCCGCTGGACGCGTCGTCGTCGAACACGTAGGGAGCTGTGAAGGGTGGGGTATTTCCGGCGAACAGCTCCCGAACCGGCAGTTCGTAGGCGGGACGCGCTTCGTCGTCCAGGTAGATCCGGATCGTTCCGGCATTGTCGATACCGGTAAACCAAAACCGGTTGAGTTCACCGGATCCGAAGACTTCAGCCAGCACGCGGTCCCCATTTTCGTCCCGGTACAAAAATCCCCGCCGGCCCGCCGCCTCGTCGCTCCAGTCGCGGTTTCCGCCGGTGCGGTCGCGGCTCGAAAACTGGCCCGCCTCCGCGTACCGCTCGAGCGCCGGCAGGTCCAGAAACGATGTCTCCGACACCATCCCTCGCGACACAGGGCATAAGCAGGCCAGGAGCGCCACAAAACAGACTACAACGATGTGGCTTGCATTCTTTCCTCTGACACGCCGAAGACGCATCGCTTTCCCCTCCCCGTTGCCCGTGGGCCCTTTCGACAGCTGAGAATGTCTACCCGAGGATGATCTCGACGTCGGCCTCGTCCATTTCGAGCGGAACCAGTACCCCGCGCTCGGCCGGTTCGACGGGTTGGCCGTTCAGCCTGGCCGAGACAATGCGGTCTGCCGATCGGCCTTCCGGTGCCGTGATCTTGAGCCGCAGCGCGGCCACGTGACCGAACGGAATCCCTTCTCCGCCGATGCTCCCCGGACCGGCCGGTTGGACGTACAGGCCTTCGCCCTCCTGCCAGTTGAGTCCCAGCCAGCGAGTAAGGACAAGTTCGCTGAAGAGACTGTTGGCCCAAGCGAACCAACTGCGGCTGAACTGCGACGGGTCGTCGGGATGAAAGCCTTCATGCATCAGGCCGGTGCCCGCCGTCGTGGCGACCAGCATCCGGACCATGGCCCGCACCTCTTCCGGATCCGTCGCCGTCAGGCCCTGCATCGCCAAGGCCAGCGGCCAGATGCTGCCCGGCACACCGTACTGGTCCGTATGAGGGCTGCCGATGCCCTCGCCGAAGCGGCCCTTGCGAAAATAGGGATTGTCCTCGCTCAGCACGCAGCGCCGGGTGTTCTGATAGATCGGATCGTCCGTGGCCACATAACCCAGGTAGGGCGCAGACAGCAGGCTGGGAATATTGGCGTCGTCCATGATGTTCACCCCGCCCAAGCCGTCCACTTCGTATGCCCAAACCCATCCATGCTCGGGGTGGCGCACGCGCCCGTGGCGTTCGATGCCGCCCCGCACCTCACGGCTGATCCGCAGCGCCGTACGGGCCATTTCCTCGTCGCCGTACACGTCACGGTAAATGCCGGCGGCATGCTCCAGGACGACAGCTGCGAACATGTTTGCCGGAACCAAATAGGGGAAGGTGCACGCATCGTCACTCGGCCGGAACCCGCTCCACACCATACCGGTATAGCCCGCCGGCGCGCCGGCTCCGTCGTTCGGCAGCTCGTGGTGGCGGTAAGTACCCGGTTTGTGGTCTTGTTCCTGGCGCATATGTTCGACGATGCGGTCGAGCGCCGCGCGAAACTCCGGGGTGAAGTGGTCGTTCCGGCCCGTGTAGACCTGCACGTCCTTGGCCAGGCGAATGACGTAGCACAAGGAGTCCAGCTCGTACTTCTGCTCCCAAATCGTCAGATCCTCGTTAAACGCATTGGCCCACGGATCGCGCAGTACGGCCTGGGCGTGGAACGCAACGAGTCCTCGTACGGCCGCCGCCAGTTCCTCGTCGTGGCGCGCGAGGAACACGTACGGCCGCACCTGGGCCGCGGAGTCGCGCAGCCAAAGGGCCGGGATGTCGCCCGTCAGGACGAACGTCGTGTCGCCCTTCCTGTGGACGGTAGTCTCCCACGTGTTGACGAAGCACTGCCGGAACACCCGATCCAGCTCGTCGTCGTGGGTCGAGACCAGGCGCACAACCCGGTCGAGCGCCGCGGTAAGTTCGTTGACTGGCTGCTTTCCGGATTCAGTTCGCATTGCGTCGTCGGCCTGAAAGCGCGGCCTGCACACCTCCGTCGGAAGCGGGCGGCGAGTCGCCTCGCCGCCCGTGTAGCTTTCGTTTCCCTGTTTTTCTCTTGCCCGCCTGCACTCGGACGCCGGGCGCGGTCTAGAAGCTGGCCAAGACCTCGTTCACTTCGTCCAGCATCAACTGTGTTTGCCGCGCCGCGTCCTCCAATGCGGCCCGGATCGACATCTCACGGTTCAGGACGGCGCTCTGCATAGGCCCTTGCAAAACGCCCTCGATACGCGGGTAAGCCGGGTGGTTGGTGCGGAACCGCGCGTACTGCACGGACTCGATAAACACCCGCTTGATCTCATCGTCCATGAAGTCCGGATGGACGGCAGCATGACGGTTGGCGGGGATGACGCCCATTTCGACGCCCAAGGTCAGCTGCGGTTCCTCGGACGTGAGATAGCGAATCAGACGCCAGGCGGCCTCAAGCTGCTCGCCGCGCGTCGACGACGGCAGAGCGAGAGCGAAACCTCCGGACAACGTGGCACGGTTCTTGTTCATCGGCGGCAGCGCGACACGCAGGTCGTTGGCGTAAAACTCAGGGAAGTTCTCGCGGAACGATCCGAGATGCCAGTTCCCTTCGTAGATGATTGCCTGCCTGCCGGCAAGCAGTGCCGGAAGCGGCCCTTGGGCGACGATCGTCTGGTTGAAGGCGTCCAGGGCTGCCATGCCGCCGTACCATTCAACGAAGTCGAACATGAACTGGAGCGCCTCTTCGCCCTCGACGCCGTGGAACGTCACCTCGGTGTGGTCTTCATTCAGCACCGAGCCGCCGTTCTGCCACAGGTAGTGCACGAAGCCGCCGTGGCCGTGGTGCGGGACGTAACCCACCTGCAGCAGCTCGCCGCTCGCCGTCCGGCGCGTCAGCCGGGGCGTGATTTCCCAAAGGTCGTCCCACGTGGAAGGCGGCCGATCGGGGTCCAAGCCCGCCTCGGCAAACATCGACGCGTGGTAGAGCAAAGCCCTCGTATCGGTATTAAACGGAATGCCGTACGACGTGCCGCGGTACGTCGCCTCTTCCCACGTGGCCGGGAAATAGTCGTCCGGGTTGACGCCGTCGCGGGCGATGTACGGGTCGAGCGCAACCAACGCGCCTTGCGCCGCGAAGGAGCTGGTGAGCCACCGGTCAAGCAACACGACGTCGGGCGCTACCCCTCCCATCAGCGCGACCAGCAGCTTGTCGTTCATGTCCGGCACGATATCCACGTGCACGATGATATCGGGGTTTTGGGCTTCGAACGTTTCGACGATGCGCGCGATCACCTCTCCGCCCTGTCCGCCCCAATCGTGCCAAAGTGTGATTTCAGTGACGGCGTGCACGGGCAGTGCGATTCCCATCAGCAATGCGGCAACGAACAACGCCAAACCGATCTTCTTGCGGTCGGTCGAGTGCAAAGTGGTCCGTGTCATTCCGTCACCACCTCCTCAAGTTGGATGGCGTCGAACCAAACGTGTCCCTTCGCCCGGCCGCCCCAACCTACCACGGCTGATATCTGGAGCTGTTCCGCCCTCGCATTCGTCTTGAAGGTAAAGCTCACTTCGGTCCAATCGTTGTCGCCTTCGAAATTCGGACCGGCGGCAAAGGGCCGGGGAAATAGCGGCCCGCGATCGCTGAACAGTTCGATCACGAAAGTGCCGTAAAACCGCGCCTTTTCGGGGGTGAGGCCCTGAGTGCGCACGTACCCGGTGAACCGGTACTCGGTGTTGGGCTTAACGGGAATCATTGGGCTTACCCACGCCGCTTCCACCTCCAGCGGCGCACTCATCCGGAGGGAACAGTTGCCCGAATAGGCGACGGTGCAGTCCCATGCCGGCCGGTTAAAGTCGATCAGGCTGAACGTGGCGTCCCAGTCGGCGGGCCAGTTCGGATTCGATTCGGAGGCCAATTCGAAGTCTGAATTCGGCACCAGATTTCCCTCATAGAGATCGGCGAGGTAGGCGGAACTTACGTCTTCGTCGGCAGCCGCCGCGGTGCCGGCCAAAACGAGAGCCACGACGCCCAGCACAGCCAAAGTTACGCTCCGCAGACGCATTCTCGCATCACCGCCTTTGTAGAAATGCGGGGCGTGAAGGAGGCCAGGCCCCCCTCACGCCCAAACACGCGTTACTTCTCCAACGTGATGCCGAAGATGTGCAAGCGGTCTTCATCGGGCAGCGTGATGCTGACGAGTTCCTTCGTGGGATCGACTTCAAACTTCGGCAGCAGCCACATGCCGCAGGACGGCCCTGCTTCGCCCGACGCGCTGTGGCGGTACGGCGGGCGGATGACCATGCGCTCGTCGCCGGCCGGGTCGCCGCACCAGTCGCCGCCGACCAAGACGTATTCCGTGCTCGTGCCGTCGGCGTAGTTGAGGATCAGGTAAGTCTCGACGGGACCGTGGTGGGTCACGACCAGCAGCCAAAGACCGGAGTAGTTACCGGCCGGCACGTCGATGGTGTCGCCCCAAGCCTCGATGTTGTTGCCCCAGCCATCTTCCATATAAAAGCCCATGAAGGGAATGACCACGTCATCATCCCAGGCTACCGTGAAGTCCCCCTCGGGCAGCTGCTCGGCCGGGAAACCGTAACCTACTCCGTCGAGGTCTTGATCCCCGGGGTACTCCGCAGTCGAAATGCCGTCGTTGTTTACCCAGTCGAGGATATCGACCATAACGTACTCGGGCGCTGCCAACACACCGACAACACCGACCAGCAACACGAACACTCCCAAGAAAGCAAACCGGCGCAGATGTGACATCTTCTCTCCTCCTTCTTTCCGGGATACTTCGGTGCACAGCAAACGTTACCGGTTGACAGCGACTGGGCAGGGCATCACCTCCACATACCGTCCGTAACACAACCCTCCGCTAAACCGATTGCACCTTACGGGACTTGGCAGGTGCCGGCGCCGTCGTCGTGCCTTGAACCAGTTCGACGGGCAGATGCACTCGCCGTGTCCCGACGCCGTTGTCTCGCGCTTTGTCCCCTTTGGTCAAATCGAGCAAAATCTCGACAGCCAGCCGCCCCATCTTCTCTTCATCCTGCCTTAAGTGCGTGAAGAGGGGTTCCGTGTTGAGGGTCCAGGGCGGATGGTCGAAGCAAAGAATCGACAGGTCTCCGGGCACCGACAGGCCTGTGCGCTCCGCTGCCGTGCGGGCCGCGACCGCGAGATTGTACTCCAAAGCCATAACCCCCGTCACGTCGGGCCGCTGACGTAGCACCTCGGCAATACGGGCCACGTCCCGCTCGTACGACTCCCTTTGCGAAACGCCCGGCAAGTTCGTCGTTAGATCGTCCAGGATCAAGCTGTGGTCGATGAGCAAATTCCGCTCGGTGAAAGCCTCGAAAAATCCTTCGATCCGCTCTTCGACGGAAACGGTATTGTGGGGCCGGGGCGACAGGAGCAACACGTTTGTATGCCCTAGATCGAGCAGGTGGTTCACCCCGATGTACGCGGCCCGCCGGTTATCCGACGATACCGAGGGAATGTCCAAGCCGGGAAAGAAGCGGTCGACGAGGACGACGGGCAGGCCCGACAAGTAGGCCTGCAGAAGGGAGGGGCTGTAGAGCTCGCCGTTGACGGGAAAGAGGACGACGCCCGAGCAGCCCAGCTCGACGAACTCGCGGATGGCGTCTTCCTCCGCCGCGGGATCTCCCTCGGTGAAGCGGACCATCAGGCCCAGCTCGGCCTCCCTAGCGGCCCGCTCGACCCCAACGAGAAGCTGTGTCCCGTACGAGGCGCCTACTCCCTGTGTCACAAAGCCGATCACGGAGCGATCGTGTCCGGACGCTTCACCGTCGTCGTCTCTGGCCCAGCGGCGCCGCGGCAGCACGAACGAGCCGCGGCCCGGTATCCGCTCGATAAAGCCTTCGCGAGCGAGTTGTGCCAGAGCGCGCTTCGACGTGATGCGGCTCACACCGTACTCCTTTTCCAGCTCCGACTCGGTCGGAACTTGCGCCCCCTCGGGATACTCACTGTTTTCGATACGCTCCCGCAGGTCGCGGTAGATTTGATAATAAAGAGGCTCTCTCCTGTCCATCGTCCACCTCACAGGGCCTACGCACACTCGCGGCAGACCTGCACCCAGGACTCACGGGGCCGCGGCGGAAACCTCGGACGCCTGCAAGCCCGCCGTCAGGGTCATCAGCATGACTCCACTCAAATGGGAGCTCAGGTCGACGGTGCCCGAGTGCGGCGGTCCTTGCCAGCGCGGGCCGAACGTGCCGGAAGGGGTCCGGGACGCCCAGGCCGACTCCGCGTTGCGCAGCAAAGCGTTGCGGATCTGCGCCGTGTCCTCGTCGGCGCGCACGAGTTCCACCAAGTAGCGGACGAGAATTCCCTTGAACAGGCCCCCGTCTCCTTGCCCTTCGTCTTGAAAAACGCCGCCCGAGCGCGTCAAGTAAAGGAGCGACGCCGTGGCCGTCCGTTTAGCCCGCTCGAGGTATTGCTCGTCGCCCGTCACTTCCCACAGAGCGACGTTGGCTCCGATGTAGGTGCCTTGGTTGTACGTGAACAGCCAGTCCTTGTCGATGGCTCCGTCGCCTTGGCGGTTGATTCCGTCCCAAACCAGGCGCGTGCGGGGATCGACCAAATTCTCCTCGAGCCAGTTGTATATGCGCAGAGCCCAATCCAGGTACTCCGGATCGCCCGTCACACGATACAGGCGGGCCGTCAAAATCACCGCAGGTCCGTTTGCAGGCGCGTTCTTGTAGTCGCGCTGGGTCTTGCGCCAGGCGATCCCCCCGCCGTAGTGGTCGTTCCACCCGCCTTGTATATCGAGCCACAGCCTCTGCGCATTCGTCAGGTAGCGGTCTTGCCCCGTAATCTCGTAAGCGCGCAGCAGCGCCAGGGCCATCCAGAGCATGTCATCGTAGTAATCGTTGAAAAGGTGGCCGCCGTTGCGCCTGCGCACCCCGGCATACAGCTGCTCCATGACGTCCATGTACTTCGGATCTCCGGTCAGTACGTAGCCGTCGAGCAAGGCGTCGATCGCATGGGCTTGCCACCAGTAATGAAACACCCTGTTGCAATCGTTGCACGGATCGGCCGTATTGAACATGGACAGTGCCGGGTTCCAGTACCGGTCGATCAGGGAATCCAATGCTTGCACCGCACGCTCTCGAGGGCTCGTGGCGTGCGCGGTTCGAACGGAAAACGCCGCTGCCAACAGAACAATGGGGATCAGGATTCCCGCTACGGTGATCCGGTCCATCGTCTGGAACCTCCTTTTTGTCCTGCCGAAAACGCGAATGCAATAGACGGGACTAGGTTGAACCCTCCAACACGGGAATTCCCTGCCGCCTAATATGTATTGTTTGACATAACGGCATATACTCCTGCCTAATTGATACATCCGTTATATTGTTTATGACCGGAGGCGTCGCAAGCTCCGTAGTGCACCGAGCAGCCTCCAGAACGGCGGTCCAAGGCAGATTCCGCGCAAGTGAAAAAGGCGGGGCGACGCCCGGCCCATCCCGGCTGCATCGCCCCTCAGTCGACGAGTGCCACCCTACCGTATCCGAGAATTCGCTTCCGATTCCCACATGTCGGCGTTGGGTCCGAGCTTTTCTTTCAACTCCTCCGTCGCAGCCGTCAGCTCGGCCAGCACGTCGCCGTGAAGCTGCAGACTGCCCGCTTTGGCGTTTTCGATCGCTTGCTCCGGGGTGCGGGCGCTTACGATCACGCTGGCCACGGCCTCGCGGGAGAGCAGCCAAGCCAATGCGGCCTGGCTCATCGCGACGCCGGCATCGTCGCATACCTTCCTGATGCGTGCCAAGGCTGCGCGGACTTCGACCTCCGCTCCGGGCTCCCCGTGGCGTGTGCCGGGCCGCGCAGACGAAAAGTGACGGGTGCGGGCCCGGCCTTCGGGCACTTCATCCAGAGTGCGAAACTTGCCGGTGAGCAGCCCTTGGGCCAGCGGGCTGTAACAAGTAATGCCGATATCGTGTTCTGCGCAGACGCTTTGGATTTCGTATTCAATCGCCCGGAAAAGCAGATTGTAGGCCAGCTGGTTGGCCTCGACGCGTCCGGCCGCCAGCAAAGCGTTCAAATCGCGCTTGCCGAAATTGGAGCACGCGGCTACCCGGATCTTGCCTTCCTGTTTCAGCTCCTCCATGGCGCCGAGCGTGTCCGCTATCGGGACGTGTGGATTCGGCCAATGGATGTAGTAGACGTCTAGATAGTCCGTACCCAAGCGGCGCAAACTGCCCTCACAAGCTGCCTTCAGGTCGTCGGGCCGCAAGTGGCTGCTCGACACTTTGCTGGCGATGATCGCTTCGTGACGCCTTCCCGCCAATGCCTTGCCGAGGATTTCCTCAGACCGGCCAGCGCTGTACGATTCCGCCGTATCGAAGAAGTTGATGCCTGCATCCAAAGCGGTGTGCACCGTAGCGATGGAGAGGGCTTCGTCCTGCGGCCCCCAGGTGGCATCTCCGGCGAGAGGCCAGCACCCCATGGACACGACGCTAACTTCCAACTCGCTTTGCCCCAGTCGCTTCTTCCTCACTGCAGCCCCTCCTACACGTTTGCCTCGCCGCATTCTGCGACGGGTTCCGGCAGCGTCCGCCCGATCTCGTCCAGTCTGTAACCGAACCCCGGACCGCGCACGGTGCTCAGATCAACGAAACCGCCGCGCCGTCGATACAGTCCGGGATGCACCTCGGCCTCCGCCGCGGACGCCTCCGGATAGAATTGCATCGCATTCGTCTCAACGCCCATGATCGTGCCCGCGTAGGCTGCCAGGAGACAGTGGGGAATCTGTGCCAGCATGGGATTGGTAAGATCTTGGACCATCAGCGTCATCCCGTGGGCCTTTGCCCAGCAAAGGCTCAACAGCGCACCCGTCTGTGTCTTGCAAGTCTTGAGCGCTACGCCTGTCCAGCCCAAGGTGCGCCCCAGGCGGATCAGACGCCAGTCGTGGGCGCTTTCGTCCATGAACAACGGTTTGCGGGCGGCTACGGCGTGTACGTCGATACGCTTGGCCTCGATATCATAGGGAAACGGCTGCTCCACGTAGAGGATCATGCCGTAAATCCGCGGATGCTCGACGGCCAGCCGATCCAAAATGTCCACCACGTAGACCGGGTCTTGCACCGTGCAGTTGAAATCGCAGGTCAGCCAGTCGACGCCTGTCTCGATGGCGATCCGTCCGACCCGAACGATGCGGTCGTAGTCCCAAGCGGCGTCGTTTCCCCGCAGTTTGATCTTCAAACACTTCAGCCCATCGCTCGCAATCCAATCCCGCAGCAGCACGGGATAACCGTCGTCGGGCGCGTCGGGACCGACCTCGCCCGGCTCGATGGGATCTTGACCCCCGACCAGATGCCACACGGGAAGCTGCGTGGGCACATCGGAGGCGAAATAATCCGCCGGATACTTGCCCGCGAACGATACGCTGCTCCCGGACGCCGGTTCCAGATAGTGGGAAAGGTCCATGCTGAGGAATTCCGACGTGTAGGTTTCGTACACGGGCCGCCTGTGGATGAGTCCGTATGCGTCGTGCAAGGCGATATCGAAAGCGGAACAGCATATGAGCGCGGCAAGCCACGGCATCGGTTCCCGCCCGCGACGATCCTCATTGAAACGAATCCAAAGGCGCGGCAGCTGGAACTCGAGGAACTGGTGCCCAATTTCCAGCGCGTGGCCCCAGACGTGAAACTCCGCCCATTCCCTGGCGAGCAGACGGCAAAACTCTTTCATCGCTGCATGGCGCTCTTCGTACGAAACGGCGCTGGGCCAGGCCCACTGCACGCTGAGAGGCGTCTCTCCCCATCCCACAGCCTTTCGGCCCGTACAGTCCGTCACCGTCACCGCCACCCTGGCACACGTCACGTGCGTAAGGGTTTCCGTGCCGAATTTCAGAGGCATGCGGGTCTCGACAGGCAAGAAGTAAAGGCGTGTGCCGATCGGTTGGATGTCCTTCGCAAACAAAGGCGTCACTCCTTAAGCCCCGATTTCCACATGGCGCTTCGGTACGACGCGTGGCACGCCTCGCCTTCGGTTAAAACACGGCGAAAACCCGAAGCGACCGCGAGCAGCCTGCGCCAACGGTCCGCCAGTAACCCTTCTTCGTCCACGAGCGTTCCCCTGGCGATATCAAGCAGTATGGCGCCGTCTTTCACCGGAGCGAGCCGTTCGGTCTGCGGTAGTCCCTGTGTTGCCCGCCTCAGTCGACCCATCCGGGCGGCTCCCCTTCCGGTCCCTCGGCCGGCTGGTCCGCGAGGGGTGCAATCCGAAAGTCGACGGCGACTCCTTGTTCGTAGAAGTAGAAGCGATCTACGGAAAGATCCTCCCCGCCGCTCGCATCAGGGATGGAGTGTCGCAGGTCGTGGTCGTCTTCGAAATGCGCCCAGTCCACGAGCGCATCGCACCATAGCAAAGCGAGGGCCTTGCCGTAATCCTCGGCCGCTCTTAGCCGCTCCTCGAGAAGGCGGAAGTCGTCGTGCGCCAGCTCCGCCTCGTCGGCAGGGAAATCAAACTGCAAGGGAGCGCGGCGGTTGGCCTGGCGGACGACGATCCATCCGGCATCCGCTAGGCGCTGTACGGCACGTCTTACGGTGCGAGGCTGCACTCCGAGGATGCCCGCGATGCCGGCGTAGGATGACAGCAGATCGACGCGGCCTTGACCCTGCAGGCCCACGATGATGCAGTAGATCAGGCGGGCCGTTGCCGGAAGGCAGCTGTCGGTTATAAGACCAGCAGGCACTTCTACCCTGCGGCACGCCAGAGCTTGCAGGTCAGGAGGAAATTGGGGTATCCACGGCTCTTCAAGGCGGGCCAAAGCCTTGCGGATCGTCGTGCGCGACAACCCGACCCGCTGCCGGATCCTCGACGGTGAACGCAGTTTGTTGTCCTCCAGATGGGCATCGAGCTGAAGGGCCAGCCATACCAGTTTTTCCGCGGACGTAAGGTCGGGCCGTAGCACATAGGAAAGATCGACGGCAACGGTTTTTTCGACCATATTCTATCCTCCTCTGCATTGTGTAGATCCGTGCACTTCCTATTCGACGCAGGAACCGGAACGCCTGTTCGGTTTTACATGTTCTTGACCGACCGTGCCCTTGCCCCCTGGAAGGACATCTCACGGTTCCCGCGCGGCGGCGCCGTCGCAAACACCCAGCCGAGCCGTGCCTGCACCGTGTCGTGTGTGCACACCGCACCCAATATGTCACCCAAATGTAGTCAAATATGGTATACTAAGGGTAATTCAGCGTACCCGCGTCGTATCAGACTTCGATAGCACGAAGAGCGGGATCTGTTCCATCCGAAGGGAGGGATGTCCGGCAAAAGGGCATATTTGCGCCACTTCATAGCGAAGAACATCTCTACGACAAAGGAGGAGGGCCAGTATGCAGCGAAGCTTGCTCGCGGTATTCCTCTTACTGTGCGCCCTTGCTCTATCGGCGGCTGCTGCGGCACAAGTGACCACGATCACCTTCTATGACCCCCGTCCCAACGTCGCGCTGGGGCAAATCATGGACGAGTTGGTGGCTGAATTTCAGGAGAAAAATCCTGACATCCGCATCGAACACGTGCACATATCCGGCTACAACCAGATGAACGAGAAGATCCTCGTCTCCTGGTTCGGCGGCGCGGCACCGAACGTGGTCATCGTGGAACAGAGCCGCTGGTTCGGCTTAGCATTGGACAACATCTTGCTGCCGTTAGACGACTTCATCGCCGGGGACGACACGATATGGATCGACGACCTGTATCCCGGCATCGTCGATCACTTGACCTGGGACGGCAAGATCTGGGGGCTTCCCTACAACATCAGTACGCCCTTGATCTACTACAACCGCGACCTGTTCAGACAATCGGGGCTCGAACCCCGCCCGCCCACCACCTGGCAAGAAATCCTGGAGTTCTCCCGCCGCATTGCGAAGGACTCCGACGGTGACGGCAACGTCGACGTTTGGGGCATCGACTTCTACGCCTGGGGCTGGCTGTTCGAGGCCTGGCTCGGCCAGAACGGCGCCCGGGTAGCTAGTCCCGACGGCCGCCGCTACACGTTCAACAGCGAAGAGGCAATCGAGGCGATGGAGTTCACCCAATCCCTCGTACTGGAACACCGGGTGGCACGCCAGGGCACGGGCTACCCTGACTTCTGGGCCGGACGGCTCGGTATGACCGAACGGTCCACCGCCTCCCTCGCCGGCAACGTACAGCAGGCCGAGGCCAACGGCATCGACATGTGGGTCGGACCGCTGGCCTGCAACAAGGAGTGCTACGCGCCCATCGGTGGCGGCAACTTGCACATTTTGAACACGGGAACGCCGGAGCAAAAGGAGGCGGCTTGGCGCTTCGTCAGCTTCCTCGTCGAACCCGAGAACCTAGCTCGTATGGGCGCGGCGACGGGTTACATGGCGGGCAGGATCTCGTCGGTACAAAGCCCCATCCTGCAAGCCCACTTTGTCGACGAGCCGCGGGCCGTCGTAACCTACGAGCAGCTGGTCCATGCGCGGCCCCGTGCTAAAGTGCCGAACTGGGCCGGCGAGATGGCGAACAGGATCTCTAGTTTCGCCACGCGCCAGCACCGCGACGGCGTCAACGTCCGGGAAGAGCTGAACGAGCTGGTACGCATCGGGAACGCCTTGCTCGACGAGTGGTACGCGAGCCGCGGGCTGTAGGCGGGCAAAGCGGGGCTGTCCCAAAAGAGGGGCCGTCTCCACGGCCCCTCCGTCCCCTCATCCCTACCTAGTGTCCGGTTCGTACACGCCTTTCACGTACGCGTAGGTCGCATCGTAAAGCCCGCGTACTGCCGGATCGGTGCTGATCCACGCTTCGAGTAGGACACGTCGCTCTTGATAGTAGGCGTGGATAGACGTAGTCATGAAGCCCAGCTCCGCTCCGGTCCGCAGGTACGCAAGGTAACGCTCGCGCCGGTCCGCCGAGGTCAGCACCGTCGCGTCGGCCTCGATTTCCACGCCCATGCCGTAGCGCCGCGCCCCTTCCGCCGCCTCCCGCAAACGGCTCAAAGGCACCGAGTCGTTGAACATGTAATTCGGCTGATAAATAGCCACATCAAAGCCAGCCTCTTCCCAGCGGGCCCATCCCGAGGCGCCGAAGTGAGGGATCCAAAACAACTTCAGGCCTTTTTCCCCGAGTAGCTGCGAGACGTCTTGCACGAGGCGTAAGTCTTCGTAGCCGTTCAACTCCTCGGCCAGCCAGTACAGGCCAACGAGTTCCAGGTGCTCGAAGTTCCGCTCTCGCCACCGCCGCTCCAGCTCGCCTACGTATGCCTCAATAGCCGCAAAGCGCGCCTTCCGCTGAGCCTCCCTTCCCTGCGGATACGCCGCGAAACTCAACGAGCGGCCCGATCCGTCGACGTCTCCGAAGTCGAGAACGCTTGGGATCGGATACGGAATCATGACCACGACCTTGGCTCGGTAACCGGGATCATCGATCGTCTGCTTCGCCCTGGCGACGGCTTGTTCGAAGGCATCCAGCTGCTGATTCGGCGTGAAAAGGCGGTCCAAAAAGCCCAGCCAATCCCTCCACGTCGCCGGCTCGCCTCCCCGCGCCGTCGAGCCGTACTGCTTCCCGTCGGGGCTATAGAGCGCCAGGAAGAGAAATGCATCGAAGAACCAGTCTTCCCAGCGGGGGATCTCCAGCTTCCGCGGATCTTGACGGGGCGCGTAGGCCACGTACGGCAGTGCCTCTCCGACCAGCCAGTCGCCGTGCGTATAGATAAGCACCATGTGCCGCACACCGCCGGCGCCGGGGTGGCCGGGCGGGAAGTAGGCGTCCCGGACGGCGGAGGTGGGCTCGCTTCCGCGCCAGGCTTCGTGCTGCTCGCTCGGGCCCAGATACGGGTCATCTTCCGGCAAACCGCCTGCCCCCTCGCCGCCGGGCACCGCCACGATGCGATCCTCTCCCCACACTTCGATCTCGTCCACGAACACCCACACTTCGACGAAGAAGACGACCCGTACGTAGCGGGCAGCGACGTCGAGGTTGCGAAATGCCGCCTCGTAGCGGGCCGGACTCGTCAAGGTACCGAACTCGTGCTTGGCGAGGGCCACGGGTGCGGTCCAGGTATGGCCGTCGACCGAAGTTTGCAGCAGCGTCCGGTCGGGCAGGAAGATCCCCGCCGACGGATCATGCAGAAATCCGACCACCACTTCCCGCACGGGCTTCACCGCTTGCAGATCGATCGTGACGACCCGAAACTGCTCGCGCAAGTGACCTTGCCAGGCGGGTTGTCCGAACACCGTACCGCCCTTCACGCCGTCGGTCAGCTCGTTGCCTTGATCGGGATAGCTCGGCTCCGGAGGCAGGCTAAGCCAATAGGGCATGCCGTGGGCGAGGTTCGTCATCCCCGCCCCGGCCAAGGCCTCCTCGCTACCGAACGAAGTTGCGAGCACCACGAGCGCAAGCAACCCGAAGATCCGCGCCGCCTCGCCCGCTCTGTCCCGACTTCTTTCCATATCCGCACTCCTCACCGGTGCTGCTCGTCCAAAATTGCCTGCACCTGTTCGTGAACTTGCTGCATGCCCGTACGCGGATCTGTCTCGCCGCGCCAGATTTGCGACAGCATCGTGTTGACGATGTCGTTGATGCGATCGACCTCGGGTACGCTCGGATGGAAGTAGGCACCGGGCTGGGCTGCGGCCTCGACGAATGCCGGCCAGTTCTTGGGTGCCGCCGGATTGATGCGGGGGTATGCCTCGTGCACGCCCGTGAGCGCCGGGAACCGCCCCGTATATGCCAGGAACTTCTCTATCGATTCGGGACGGGTCGTGAGGTATTTCACGTACTCCCAAGCTTCGTCCGGATGGCGCGTGTAGGCGTTGATCTGAAAGCCGTCGGCACTGACCGTACCGCAGTGGCAGCCTTGCGGTCCCGCGGGCTGGACAGCGATGTCCCAACGGAAGGTGACGTCGAGCAGCGAAGCCAAGCGCCCGGGCCCGTCGACCACCGCCATACCCGACCGTCCGGTCCAGAAGTGCGTGGCGGCGTCCCAATCGAGCGAAGCGACCCGGTCGTCTTGGATGAGCTGTCGGTTAAATTCGATCGCGTCGATGATGCGCACGTCGTTCCAGCGCGACTCGGTCGGGTTGTAGCGCCGGTCGTACGGGTAGCCGCCGTTCGATGCCATAAACTGCTCCCAGGCGGCCGATTGCCTGTCCAACCCCCACTGTTCGGGCTGGCCGTCGCCGTCGCGGTCGATCGTCAATTTGCGGGCGTAGTCGCGCAGCGTCGCCCAGTTCCAGTCGGAAAGGGGCAGGTCCGCGGGATACGCCAGTCCCGCCTCGTCCAACAGATCTTCGTTATACCAGCTCACGACCATGAACAGGCTGTTGGGCATGCCCCACAGCATATCGTCCAAAGAGTAAAGCTCAAGGGCGTTCTGCAAAATCCCTTCCCGGATGTACGCCTCTTCCCGCGCCAAGTACGGGGCCAGGTCCAGGAACAACCCTTCCATCGCCAGGTTGCCGACACTCGTGGCGAAATCCGTAATGTCGGGCGGCGTGCCGGCGGCGGTCATCACACGGAACTTGTCGGTGTACTCGTGGCCGGCGCCGATGATGACCTCGACTTTGATGTGCGGGTACTCGCGCATGAAATCTTCCGCCACTTCTTTGACGTAGCGGTGCCAGCCGTCGCCGTGCCACTGGTGGGTCATGTGCACTATGGTCACCTGTTCGGCGGCCAAGGCCGACACCGAGACGATGAGAGCACACGCCAAAGCAACGAGTTGGAGCGACAGAGACCGCTTCATCATGACAAAGGACCTCCTCCGGGGTGAACTTGGACTTGCACTTACCGCATCGATTCCCTTCGGTCCGTGCACGGCGCGTCCCTCCCCGGAGAGGCCCCGTCGACTATAGGTTGTACGAGATTGTGACGAATGTCCGCTTCCTCGGCAAGGTCCAAGATGAACCGGGGCGTTCTTACCCGTGTCCGTTTCGACGAAAGAGGCGCCGCACGTCATCCGCGCCGACGGTCTGCCGCGGCGCGAACCCATCCCCGCCGACGTAGCGCAGAAGGGAGTACAGGAGCTGCCGGGCCGCGGGCCGGGCTTCCAGGTCCGTCTTGAAATCGATGCTGGAGACGAGCAGGCTCCCACCTCCCACCCGCGCCTCGAAGAGCAAACCGAGCCTCAGGTTGCGCACCCAAGTATCGATGGGCTGCACGATAGGGCGCAGCTCGGGAGGCAGCGTTTCGAGCACCATAGCCTCGGCGCCGTGGAGCACGTCCCACCACTGCCAGTTCGTGTGGAAGTCGGTGGGGAAATGGGCCAAAGCGGGATGCTCCGGATCGCACAATATGCCGAGGGTATGGGGAGCCTGGCCTTTTGTCCAAACCGTGTTCCAGAACATGCTGGAAAAACCGAACCTGGACACTACGTCGACGTCCTTGGGGTTAGCCAGCAACAGCCCTCTGCCACCAGCCGCCAAGTGTGCGGTCAGCTCGGGCCCGAACCGGTCCGTCACCAACACGTCACGAGGCACGGCCAAATCGACCCGCGCGGGATACACCCACACGTCCCAGTCGTTCTCGATGGCGGTCGCCTCGATCCCCGCGACGAGGCGCAGGCGGCAGGGCACCGGAATCCCCTCCAGCGGCAAGCGCAGCGTGCCTAATGCAATGCCGTTCCCGATGGGTAAGGTCCCGACCGGAATACGCCCCTGCCGCAGCGTCTTGCCGTTTCCGTCGCATAGTTGCCACACCAACACCGCTTGCTGCAAGGGCTCCGCTCCGAAATGGGCTGCCTCGAAATCGGCTTCTAAGACATCGCCGTAGGTGAAAATCCGCCGCGGCAGCCGGGCGAGGAGTACGGTCGGTCCGCAGAACCTGCGGTACTCGTGGCTCGCGGCATAACCCTTCGGCTCCCAAAAAACGTTCAGCGCCCCTACCAGAGCCGTGCCTTGGCCGGGGAAATCCGTCAGGCCCAAAAGCTGAAAGCCGCCGAATCCCGGCGTGCGCAAGGCCGATTCGATCTCTTCCTTGTAACACAGCGTCTGCAGCCGCCCCGAGGCCGCGAGAAAATCCTCCGCCTGATCGCCCATGTGGTGAGCGCGCAAAGACGCCTGGAACAGTTCGAAGTTCTTGGCCTGGAGCACGCCGCGGTACTTCCCTATCTCGGTGAAATCGGGGTACGCGCACCACTGTCCGATCTCGTGGCTGATGATGGGCACCAGCGTGCGCTTCACCCACGCCCTGTAGTCGCTGGCAGTTTCCGGCGGCCGCGCGTTGATCCGTGAATTGAGCTCTTCACCCCACCCTTGAATGCGCGGGGTGTAGTCGATGTGAAACTGGTTTTCCGGCACGTGGGGCCAAGCGGATCCTGCCGTCCAAAGTCGCCTCGGATCGACCGCTTTGAAGTGCTCGACCCACTTCCGCAGGAACGCTTCATGATCGCCGTACGGCTCGTTTCCGTGGGTTATGAGCACGAAGGATGGATGATTTCCGTAGGCCTTCAAAATCCGATAGGCCTCGTCGTAGAGCCACTGGTCTACACTGCGCCCTTCGCCGACATACCCCCACGTGCCGCACTCCACCTGAAGATAAACGCCCGCTTCGTCGGCTGCAACGAAAGCGGCCTCGGGCGGACACCACGAGTGAAAGCGGATGTGGTTCAATCCGTGTTCTTTGACGACCCGGCAAATCCGCCGCCATGTGGCCGTGTCCGTGGCAGGATAGCCCGTAGCGGGGAAAACGGCGCACTCGAGCGTCCCGCGCAGAAACGTCAGGCGTCCGTTGATGGCAAACTGGGTGCCGACGGTGGAGAACTCGCGCAGACCAAAGCTCACGCGGCGCTCGTCGGTGTACGTCGTCTCGCCGCACGCCGCCGTGAGTTTGACCGTTAGCCTGTGGAGCGCCGGGTGGAACTCATCCCAAAGGGGAGCCCCCTCGCCCAAAGGGAAAACGACGCAGATGACCGTGGAATCCGACTCGAGCCGCGAGGTCACATCGAGCGGACCCGCTGCGTGGGTGCAGTCCGTGTTGTAGGCGGTGGACGTCAGTTCCAGACGGCAGGTGCCTTCTTTGCCGGTCGCGTTCCCGACGGTCACCCGCACCGTGACCGACCGCTTGGCGACGTCTGGATACACTTGCACGTCGTCGATCCATACCGGGCTTTCCGCGCGCAAAGTCATCGCGCCGACGATGCCGTTCCAATTCGTCTGCGTATGATCCGTCACGCTGTGGGCATCTTGACCGACGTCGACAATCATGCGGTTGTCGATCCTTACGGTAAGTGTATGATCGCCTGGCACCGCCCAGGGGGTGAGGTCGTACACATGGGGCGTAGCCAGGCTAGCGCAGCTTCCGACCTCAACGCCGCCCAGCCACACCCGGCTTTCCCAGTGGACGCGTTCGAACTCCAGGACGATGCGCCGTCCCCGCCACTCCTCGGGCACGGTGATAGTCCGCTGGTACCAGGCCGCGCCCACATAATGTTTTTTCGGCTGTAACCAAAAGGGAAAACGCACCGCGCCGGGTTGTTGGTACGGTGCATACAAGGGATCTTTAAACCATTCGGGATCGTGGTAGCCGACCCACGGGGTCTCGAACGTGATATCGCTCCCAAACCCTTGTTCCTGCAGGGACCCGGGGAGCACGACCGTATCGGGCAACTCCTGCTCCCACCAGCGGTCGCCGGTGCCCCGATCGTCCGGGTCCAGGGCGAACCGCCACGTCCCCGCCAGGTGCTGTCGTATTGGCTCTTCCGTCATCACGAACCCTCCCT
>LSQX01049614.1_pt1 | contig 33701 bp, 26 predicted proteins | sample 654561 | NCBI WGS metagenome assembly LSQX01 (sample SAMN04489861, study PRJNA283612) | anaerobic digester metagenome | isolation source: 4 biogas reactors fed with cattle manure at either 37C or 55C with and... | place: Denmark: Kongens Lyngby | collected 2014 | reverse complement strand
TATACATGGAAGTTAATTAGCTTTCAATAGTCATTATCAACACATTTCCAACCAGCAAAACGGATTAATTAACCCGGTTGATTATAGCACAGGAAAAAGCAAAGAGTCAAGGGATAGCCCTTTCCTCAAAATATCTGATGGGATAAAAACATAATTATAAGGCCGGCTACCAAATTCCCAAGAGCTATAACGGGAAAGGCGTGCTTTATCCTGATATCGAGAAAGGATGCTATAGCCGAGCCTGTCCAGATTCCAGTTGAAGGTAAGGGGATAGCAACGAATATAAACAGGCCCAGGAGGCTGTATTTTCTCACGCTTACCATCTTTCTGTTGGTCCGCCTCTCTACCCAGTTGGCAAAGGGTGCCAGAAGCTTGGTCTTTTTTAAGTAGGCCATAACGGGCTTTAAGAAAAGTAGGAGAAAAGGAATCGGCAGGATTGATCCCAGGTAGGCAAGGATAAATGAAGTCCAGGTACCCAGCCCCATACCTATCCCTACAGGGATAGCCCCCTTTAGCTCAATCACGGGAAGGGCGGCAGTGCCAAACACTATCAGCTCCTTTTTAATAACCTCCAAGAATTCAAAAAACGTCCCCATTTCAGCACCCCTCTGCTACTTAAAAGAGATATCCCTCTCAAAGAACTCATAGATAAAAAATTACAAATCCATACCGGAAGAAATAATTCATATAAGAAAGTAAATATAAAAAATGGCCGATAGACTATCGGCCGACTTTGGTGGAGGAGGGCGGATTCGAACCACCGAAGGCTGAGCCAACAGATTTACAGTCTGCCCCCTTTAGCCACTTGGGTACTCCTCCATATTCTCTTGTGACCATTCACCTTTCCTGGCCACGATTCATAATTATAGTACATGATATTAAGAATGTCAACTGAATATTTGAAAATAAATCTGGTTATTTTATTGGAATATTGTCCATTACCTAGTATTTTTTTCCCCTTTGCCCTGAAAAACTCCCTTTTGTCCTGCAAATTTTGTCCCAAAACCCTAAGGACATACATAATTTGGCAAAATAATGGATACATTAAAATAATCAGTGATTTCAGAGGAGAGGATCCCATGAAGCAATTGCATATAGAAGATCTCAAAGGAAATCATGTTCATTTCATAGGTATAGGGGGAATCAGCATGAGCGGTTTGGCTGATATCCTCATCCACAAGGGCTATACCGTTTCAGGTTCGGATATAAAGCAGACCCACCTTACCGACGGCCTGGCAAACAAGGGCGCCAGGATATACATAGGCCATGATGCATCTAATATAGGTAACGCCGATTGGGTGGTATATACCATCGCCATCAGTGAGGATAATCCAGAGCTGATGACTGCCCGGGAAAGGGGCATTCCCGTAATTGAGAGGGCTACCCTCCTGGGCCATATCATGGAGACCTACCCATACTCCATTGGTGTGGCCGGAAGCCATGGAAAAACCACTACCACCTCCATGCTGTCCATCATTATGCAAAATGCACGTCTGGATCCCACTATCCTGGTGGGCGGAGAGCTGGACGACATCGGCGGCAATGTTAAAATCGGCAACAGCAGGTACTTTATAACCGAAGCCTGTGAATATAATGAGAGCTTTTTACACTTCGAGCCCTATATCGCCATTATCCTTAATATAGACGAGGATCACCTGGACTATTATAAGGATATTCAGTGTATTTACCAGGCCTTTGAAAAATATGCCGGCCTTGTTTCCCCCGTAGGGATGGTTATAGGCTGCATGGACGATCCCCTGGTTGCCAGGCTCTTAAAGGATATCCCGGCAAGAAAGGTTGGATTTGCCATAGAGAACCAGGCAGACTGGGTAGCCCGGGACATCATCTACGATGATAAGGGCCATCCGTCCTACCGCGGGGTATACAAGGGGCAGGATATGGGCAGGTTCCAGCTTCAGATACCGGGCCGGTATAATATCTATAATGCCCTGGCAGCAACGGCTGCCGCATGGTCAATAGGTATATCCGCGGAAACCATCAGGGACTCTTTGGCCTCCTTTAAGGGCACCCACAGAAGGTTCGAGGTAAAGGGCAGTTTCAATGACATAACCGTGGTAGACGATTATGCCCACCATCCAACTGAAATACGGGCCACCCTGCAGGCAGCCCGTAAGTATCCGCATAAGAGGATATGGTGTGTCTTCCAGCCCCATACCTACAGCAGAACGGAAAAGCTGTTCTATGAATTCTCAGAATCCTTTCTGGATGCCGATGAAATCCTGATCACAGATATCTATGCAGCCAGAGAAAAGGCTATCGAAGGGGTAACTTCCGAAAACCTGGCCAGGGAAATCCACAGGAAGGGAAAGCCCGCAAGATACATGACTTCCTTCCACGAAGCTGTGGATTTTCTAAGCCAAAACGTACAGCCCGGGGATCTGGTCCTGACCATGGGGGCCGGAGATATATTCAAGGTTGCGGATGAATTCCTGAAAACCAGCGGGGACAGTCCTTAAAAGAGTCCGAGGATGGTACCGTCCTCCAGTATATCGATATTTTCAGCAGCGGGGTTTTTGGGCAGTCCGGGCATGGTAAGCATCTCGCCTGTCAATACCACAATAAACCCTGCTCCCGCTGATACCCGAACATCCCTTATATTCAGGGTCCAACCCCTGGGTGCTCCTTTTAGTGCCGGATCATCGCTAAAGGACATCTGGGTCTTGGCGACACAGATAGGCAGGTTCCCATACCCCAGTTCTTCCAGGGAGTTAATGCTCCTGCTGGCCCTGCTTGTATAGGCAACTCCATCGGCACGATAAACCTTTTTCGCCAGCATCTCAATCTTCTCGCGAATTGATATATCCAGGGGATAGGCATGGGTAAATTCATTCTCCTCTTCCAGGGCTTTTAGAACGGCCTCCGCCAATTGGATACCACCATCTCCGCCCTTTGCCACTACTTCTGACAGAGCAGCACTTACGCCCAGACCCTGGCAATGCTCCATCAGGAGCTCCAGCTCGGCCTCCGTATCCGAGGGGAATCTGTTTATGGCTACCACTACGGGAAGCCCGAAACAATTCCTTAAGTTGTCTATGTGCTGATCCAGGTTGGCAATTCCCTTTTTCAGGGCTTCCAGGTTTTCCTGATTCAGATTGTCCCTGGCTACCCCACCGTGAAACTTAAGGGCTCTCACCGTTGCTACCAGTACAGCAACATCGGGCTTTAAGTCTGTAACCCTGGTAACGATATCAAAGAACTTTTCAGCCCCCAGATCTGCTGCAAATCCACCTTCGGTTACCACATAGTCGGCCAGCCTGAGTCCCAGTCTGGTAGCTATGATGGAATTGTTACCGTGGGCTATGTTGGCAAAGGGGCCCCCATGGACGAAGGCGGGCTGTCCCTCCAAGGTCTGTACCAAATTGGGCAGGATTGCATCCTTCAGGAGGACCGCCAATGCCCCCACCGCCTTCAGCTGTCCCGCGTAGACGGGTTTGCCGTCGTATGTATAGGCTACCAGGATCCTGCTCAGCCTCTCCTTAAGGTTGGTTATATCCGATGCCAGACAGAGGATGGCCATAACCTCGGAGGCCACGGAAATATCAAACCCCGATTCCAGGGGGGTGCCGTTGGCCTTTCCACCGAGGCCCACCACGATATTTCTCAGTTGCCGGTCGCTTATGTCCATAACCCTCTTCCACAGAATCCGGGTAGGATCAATCCCCAGCTCGTTGCCCTTGGTTATGTGATTCTCTATCATAGCCGCCAGTAGATTGTGGGCAGCGGTGACCGCATGGATATCGCCGGTGAAATGAAGGTTGATATCCTCCATTGGCAGTACCTGGGAATAGCCTCCGCCGGCGGCTCCTCCCTTTATGCCAAAGGTGGGCCCAAGGGAGGGTTCCCTGAGACAGACCATAACGTTCTTGTTAAGCTTTCCCAGTCCCTGGGTAAGGCCGATTGCCGTACAGGTCTTTCCCTCCCCGGCAGGGGTTGGGGTAATGGCTGTGACATATATCAATTTACCCTTTGGCCTGTCCTTGAGCTCATCAAATATCCCAAGCTTTACCTTGGCCTTGTAGTTTCCGTACCTCTCCAGATATTTCTCATCTATCCCGGCCTGTTCTGCTATTTCGTCTATGGGCCTTAATTTGGTCGATTGCGCTATCTGAATATCCGTCAGCAAATAAATCCCATCCTTTCCTTATGGTTAATTTAACGCGTTGTGCTAGTCAATTATATGCTAGTAATGGCTATTAACCGCTTATTACTTAAGATTATGAACTAGCACAATAGGTTAATTTAAAAATTAATATTACTCAATCTGCCAAATGCTGTATTATTTCCACCCATAAAGTGGGTTGATCCCTGGTCATGTCCAGGTCGTGTTATGTATAAAAATTAAAAAGCAGGACTTATAGGATAATAATCATTATATACCAAAATTGCGATTTTTGGTTTTCTTTATTGAAACTTCCAGACATTTTTATTTTCAATCGGTGAATAATAGACTCGAGGAGGGATTAAAGGTGAAAAAGTTTTTGTGTCTCTGTGTTTTTAACCTGATGATTCTAAACTTTTTTACTCTCCCTGTTGATGCCCGCCATAGCAACGTAAGTGTGGACGATGATCCATCCTTCGTTGATAGCCTATCCCAAAGGGAAACCCCATGAAAGTCAGAGGATCTTGAACTTTTGGCCAGGGTTATCCATGGGGAGGCCCGTGGCGAGAGCTATCTTGGTAAATTGGCCGTTGGTGCCGTTGTAGTAAACAGGCTGAATTCCCCATTGTTTCCGGATACCTTGTATGAGGTAATATATGAACCTTGGGCATTTACCTGTGTGCAGGACGGGCAGATAAACCTGGAGCCTGATGAGGAAAGCTATAGGGCTGCTATGGATGCCCTGAATGGAATTGACCCAACGAATGGATGCCTGTTCTACTACAATCCCAAAACCGCAACGTCCAGATGGATGTTCAAACGGCCTACCGATTATACCGAAACCATAGGCAATCATGTCTTTATGAAATAATATAAACAATAATCGCCCGGAATCATATAGGATTCGGGCGATTATTGTTTGTCGCTATATAATTAATCCCAAAAAAGCAACACCGCAAGGCAGACAAGGCCCGGCGGTGTACTTTGATTATTTAAGACAAAACCTAGGTGATCCTAATATACAATAGCTATTGATCGTTAAGTACGTATATCTAATAGGAGGATGACTTGCTCAGGCAGCGATCAAGTTACATCGGAAAGCTGCCAGATGCTATCTATAGCTAACTGAAATAGCTGGAGTAGCAACGATCATCATAGCTATTGAACGCAACTTCATCATCTGCTTATCAATAGCTCATTTTTGTCAGGCAACAAGCTAAATAAGCAAAAGTTTTATCGTTGGGTATCTGTAAAAATTTATCCAAGGTTAATAAACTTTGAAAACAGGTCCATAAAAACAACGGGAAACATAAATGCTAAAATGATGCCGATGGACAATCCCACACCCGTGATACCCCTTACAATATCGGATTTTAAGATTGTGTTCATCGTTTCCCCTCCCTGCGTGTTTTAGTAAACCTATGATGCTATGTTAATTTAATCTATCCGGGAAAAGCTGCTTTTGTAAAATTACTCTTTTCCTTGTGCATATTATAACCCAAAAATATTTCAAAAGTTTTACGAAACATTTATAGTTCTTTTAATTACCATATAACAGAGTTTTAATAACTATATTACACATATATAGTATATTATCACCATTTTTCCCCTGGGTTAAACATCATTTATATTCAATTTTTTTAATAAAAAAAGACGGTCAAAGACCGCCCTCTATATGATCAATAAATTGTTTGGCTGTTCGGCCTGAACGGCCATTGTACCTCTTCTCCCACCTTAAGGCCTCGGCCCGCAGTACTTCCCTGTCAACATCCAGTCCCCGCTCCCTGGCCATAGCCTCCACCATTTCAAGGTAGCCCTCCTGGTTTGGGGATATAAAGGTCAGGGTAATGCCAAACCGGTCCGCCAGGGACAACTTCTCCTGCATGGAATCCGTGGGCGATATTTCATTTCTGTCGTTGTAATTATAGCCCACGCTGCTCCTGTCCGCCACAACCTCCCTCACCAGATGCCTGCGGTTGGAGGTGGCGTAGACCAACAGGTTGGATGGTTTAGGTTGAAGGCCCCCTTCCAGCAGTGCCTTGATATGCTTGTATTCCACCTCATGCTCTTCAAAGGAAAGGTCATCGATGAAGAGAATAAACCTGTACATCCTGCCCTCTATATACCTGAGTATGGAATAATAATCGCCCAGGTGTTTTTTGGGCAGTTCGATCATTCTAAGGCCCCTGTCTCCAAACTCATGGATCAGGGCTTTGACCATGGAGGACTTTCCCGTCCCCTTGTCCCCGTAAAGAAGGACGTTGTTGGCCGGATAGCCGGACACAAACCTTTCGGTGTTGTCCAGCAACACCTGCTTTTGAATATCGTAACCCAATAGCCGATCCAGAGTTATGGGATCGGTGTTTTTAATCCCTTTTAGGGTAGAGCCGTCCCAATAAAAGCCGTAATACCTGCTGAAGATACCGGAGCCCTTAAGCCTGTAGTGCTCTTTCAGTGCCTCTACATTCCAGCCTTTAAGTCCCCTGCGGCCGCAGACTTCCGGCCAACCTCCGGCCTCCTGGCCAGAAAAAATGTTTACCGGATGGAAACCGTCTGTTTCCTCCCCCAACACCTCCACAAGGTCCTGCCAGGGGATATCCGCCAGCCTTTGGATGGAACGAAGGTCATTCTCCACCGCTATGGACATGGCCTTGGGTAGATGGTCCTTATTTTTTTCTGCCCAAAGGGTAAATTTATTCTCCGTATATAGCACTGCATCCAGAATCCAATCCTTCCATGAATAGTCATGGGATTCGTCCATGGGGATTGAGGATAAAAAGGCATTTAAGAAACCGGTATAGCTCTCTATGAGCCGGGCCGGGCCCCAGGACTTCTCCAAAAGCCCTTCCAGGAGCTCCGCTAAACGCCTTAAAGCAGGCAGCCGGGTCAGCTCTTCATAGACGATGAGGCTTCTGGCTGCCATTAAAATCTCCCCAAGTTCCTCCCTGAAAGCCCTCGCATCTATTATTTTCCTGTTGTTCATCTTCCGTCTACCCCCAGATCATCCATTACTCGTACCCATTACCCTATTATAGATGCTTCCAACCTCAGAATACACCCTGTCCAGATCTATTGTTAACAGTTCCTTCTTCTCCAAGAGTTTCCTGCCGTTGACCCACACGCTGTCCACATCCCCGGAATGCCCGCTGTACACCAGATGGGTTGCCCAATCCCCATGGGGCTGGTAGTGGGGCTTGTCGGTATCCACCAGGACTATATCAGCCTTTTTGCCGGGGCTGAGGCTCCCTATCCTGTCCTCCAGGCCCAGGGCTCTGGCTCCGTGACTTGTAGCCATCTTAAGAGCAAGGGCAGCCGGCACAAGGGTGGCATCTTCTCTTACCCCCTTTGAAACAAGGGCGGCCAGGGCCATCTCCTTAACTATGCTCAGGTTGTTGTTGCTGGCAGCACCGTCAGTACCCAAAGAGACGGTGATTCCCCGATCCAACATCTCCTGGACCGGCGCAATACCGCTTCCCAGCTTTAAATTGCTGGCGGGACAATGGGCCACCCTGACATCCTTCTCCCTTAGGATGTCCAGATCCTCCGGAGACAGGTGGACACAGTGGGCTGCCAGGGTATGGCCGTCCAGGAGACCCAGGTCATACAGGTGCCTGACCGGACTCTTGCCATATTCCTTTATGCAGTTCTCCACTTCCTGCCTGGTTTCCGACAGGTGTATATGTATCCCTGTCCCCAGCTTATGAGCCAGGTCTCTGACTTCCACAAGGTAGGAAGGCCCGCAGGTATAGACTGCGTGGGGCCCTACCATCACCTGGATTCTGCCGTCCCCTTCTTCATGCCAGTTTTCCCAGAGTATTCGGTTCTCTTCCAGCCTGTTATGGGATTTCCCGTCCGGCCCCTGAAGGCCTCTGGCCAAAACCCCTCTTACCCCGGAATGAAGTACGGCCCTGGCCGTCTGTTCCATAAACATATACATATCGGCAAAAACGGTCACCCCGCCCCTTATCATCTCGGCAATGGCCAGCATGGACAGCCAATAGGCATCGGCCTCCTCCAGCCTGTCCTCTGCAGGCCAAATCAATTCCTCCAACCATTTCATAAGGGGGAGATCGTTGGCATATCCTCTAAAGAGGGACATGGCCGTATGGGTATGGGTGTTTACAAGGCCGGGTATTGCCAGCATTCCCCTGCCGTCTTCTATTATATCGTAATCATCAGCCTTTCCAAGGTCTGCCTCACTGCCTGCAAAGGCAATCTCATCATCTTCAATGAGGATGCAGCCCCCCTGGATGTGACCCAGTTTTTCGTCCATGGTCAAAATATCTATGTTTTTTATAAGAGTTCTCATATAATCTCCTTCTTTTGCCTGGATATTAACAAATATTTAGCTCTGAATCCGGATATTTTTTAAAACAACCTTTAAATATAGCCCTAAATATGGTATAATTTCCATAATGGCTCTCTTGCGCACATCATTGTCTTTCCTATTACTCTTCGCTTTGACACTTGAAATCATTCTTGAACGTAATTCTACTTAAGGAGAGCTAAATACGTTTAAGGAGGGAATGTCAATGCCTACACCACAATATGTTAAGGAGTTCAACGCAGACCTGGGTGAATTATCCATTAACACTGGTGCCGGTAAACATTGGAAAAGATTTGCAGCCAAGAATATAGCAGCCATACGTAAGACACAGGTAGAAAAGAAAAAGTTATTCATTACCAGAACCGTTGATAGGTTGGAAATTGATATCCATGGTGAAGAGGTCCCATACATCATAGAAAAAGGCATCATAAAAGACGATTTTGAATGGGTCACCGGCGTACTTAAATCCTTCGCTGAGAAGAACAAGGTAAACTATATCGAGTAATGGAAAGGTCCTTTGGACTTTTCCATTATTTTATTTTAACGACGATAACCGCCACATCATCTCTGAGCCTCTCTACACTATCCTTGCCAAAATCCTTAACTATGGAATCCAGGAGCAAGGCAGGGTCTCCCTTTACCATATCCTTATGCCTGTCTATATAATCCAAAAAATCATTGCAGTTTCTCATATCATTGCCTTCCTCTTTTGGCTCCAGGAGGCCGTCCGTGTACATTAATATGTAATCCCCGGGATTTATCTCCCTGCTGTAAGTCTTATACTCATAATCCTCCATAACCCCCAGGATAAGTCCGTTTTCCTCCAGCATATAGGTCCTGTTGTCCCGGGAATCCAGGATCACCGGATAGGGATGGCCCCCATTGCAATAGGTAAGGATCCCATCCTCTATCAGGCCCACAAAGGCGGTTATAAAATAGGTGCCGTCGGTCAGGTTATAGAAGGTCGCATTCATGCTGTCCAGAACCTGTGCCGGAGAGGTATGCTGCTCAACCAGGTTTTGAAACATAACCTTTATCATGGAGGAGATCATGGCAGAGGCCACACCATGGCCTGAAACATCCGCTATCAGCATCCATATCCTATCCCCTATCTGCAGGCATTCATAGTAATCCCCGCTGAGCTCGGCACTTGGGATATACCTGCCTACCATGTCGATTCCGGGCAGGGACTTGGATCCGTCTATCAGGATGCTCTGAAGGGCAGTGGCAAACTCCAGCTCTTCCCTCATCCTTTGATTCATCTGGACCAGGAGCCGCTTTTGCTCATATGCCTTCAGGGCGTTCTTTACCTTTACAGGCAAGACCACCCCCATCTGCTCCATAGTCAGGGGTTTTGTAAAATAGTCCGTCGCCCCCAGCTCCAATGCCCTCTGGATGACACCAATTTCATCCACGGCGGAATTCACTATTATTGGGATATCCCTGTACTGTCTTGAGCTTTTTAGCTCCTTGATCACCTCAAAGCCGTCCTTGTTTGGCATTATGAGGTCCAGGATGATTATATCCACCCTATCTTTGTATATATACTTCAGGGCTTTTTCTCCGTCCTCCGCTTCATAAAAGTCCACATCCTCTATCCTCTGCTCCAGGGCCCTTTTAATCAGCTTTCTGTTAACCAGCATATCATCAGCAATTAAAACCTTGTATGCCACCTTACCCACCCCTTTATAAACATGCAGAAGGAATAACTGATTAGACTATACCGGAAATTGCACTTATGATCTTGTAATCGTTAAAGGGCTTTTTCAAGAAGTTGTCGATCCCCAATTCCTTTGCCCGGTTAACAATTTGCTCATCACCCATGGCGCTTAGCATGATAATCCGGGCCTGGGGATCCATTTTCAAAATTTCCCCGGAGGCTTCCAACCCGTCCATCACCGGCATGGTTATGTCCATAAACACCAGATCCGGTTTTAAGGATTGGTACATTGAAACCGCCTCCCGGCCATTCTTGGCATCGCCGCATACTTCATATCCGTGGGCTTCCAGGGTCCTTCTCAGCAGTTTGTGTATAATGGGTGAATCATCTACCAACAGTATCCTCTTAATGGTACTTTTCTTTTCCACTACGGTCTTCAGCTCCCTCAATTCCATTTTAACATCATTAAAGTAACAATTATTACACTTCTTCAACCCTATTTGCCAAAAAAATGGATTTGAAAAGGTAGACTTACATTTAATTCTACCATATCCGACCATTTTTTGCTATATTTCCAGGCCAATATTTACTTCAACTTTTCCCAGGGAGGTTTCCATATCTATCTTAAGGGTCTCCACGGAACTGATGATGAAGTATACATCCTTACCGAATATGATGGAAGGCGGGGTAATGTCAACCTGCACCCCGGAGTTGGATAGGAGGGTCGAGGCATTTCCTGTGACCATGTTGGAAAATTCACCCAGGGCACTCCGTCCCATCTCGTCCAGCTCCTCCACCGGCATACCCATCATCATAGCTGACACTATCTTTTTAGCCGTATCCTCCGCCATGGAATAGGCGATATTTCCCCTTACCTGACCTACCATACCCACCACGGCGGTTATATCCGTATCCACATACATCAGGTCATTCCTGGCCATATCTCCTCTCCTGATATCAACAGCCCCAAATTGCTCCAATACACCCTTGAGGGCCTCCAAAAATGGAAGTATGTATTTTATGTCCATCAGCTGCCGCCCCCTTCCCAGGCTATATTGATCCTGATCCTCCCGTATTCCGTTTCTCCCCAGGACGAGAGGGACCTTAACCTGGGGATTGAAATCACCACATCCCTGCCCGCGAAAACCACCGGCGGGGCCAGCCGCAGGTCCATAAGCAACTCGTTGTTGATTCCGGTGATGGCGTTCCCCGATATGATATTGTTCACCTCAGCCACCAGGGACAGGACCATGGGATCCTTTACATCCCCATATTCCTCGCCTAAAACAGCACCGGCCATGGACAGGGCAAGACCGGGCTCCATATCCAGGAGCAATCTGCCCTTTCTGGCTCCGGCAAAGGTGATGATGGACGATACCCCCATGGAGGTTAACTCATGTCGCTCCTCCTCAAGGGAATCCATCCCAACCACATCAATATCCGACATCTCCTTGATAATCTCCCCGACACTTATGCAAAAGGGCTTGTAAAGCTTTTCATCCACAGGCTTTACACCCCCCTGTCATCCCGGCAAAATCAGGTTTTGAACCCATATGATCTACTCCTTTACCTTATAATATACGCCTCCGCTATGAAGCTTCCTTGTAAAATAATCCCCATACTGGGTGTACACTTCGGAATTGCCCAGGAAAAGCACTCCACAGGGCCGGTTCAGGGCTCCTGCAATCTTCCTGAAGATCTCCCGCTTCAGATCCGGGGAAAAGTATATGGTTACATACCGGCAGAAGACTGCATCAAACCTGCCCAGGGCAACAAAGTTGTTTTGCAGGTTGAACTGTTTAAACTCCACCCTGTCCCGGATCCCCTTGTCCAGGACCCAGGTTTTGCCCTCCCTGGAAAAGTATCTGCTCCTGTACTCCAGGTCCAGTCCCCTGGAAATGGACACATCATCGTACTTTCCCGCTTTGGCTGTCTCCAACACGCTGTGGGATATATCCGTAGCCAGGATCTCAAAGCTCTCGGGGGATACATCCCTGATCCTTTCCCTGGTCAGGTACCTGTCTATGAGCATGGCTATGGAATAGGGCTCCTGGCCTGTGGAGCAGCCCGCGCTCCATATCCTGATCCTTTTGCGCTTACCGGCCCGGATTTCCTCTATGTATCCCGGCAGCAGGACCTCTTCCAAAGTCTTAAAAGGGGTTTTGTCCCTAAACCAGAGGGTTTCGTTGGTGGTTATGGCGTCTATTACCCTCTCCTTTATCCTTGGATCACTTTGGCTTTTCAGAGCATAATAAAGCCCCTGATAGGAAGGTATGCCAAATTCGGTCAATATCTTTGACAGCCGGCTGGTAATCAGATAGGCCTTCTCCTTTCCAAGGGCTATTCCACACTCTTCTTCTATGTAACTGCGCATCAAGTCAAATTCCCTGGAAGTTAAGTCCTTCATTAACACCTACCCCTGTTTATCTCTATAATTCTATTTCCGATATCCTTTAAGTCCACTACCTCATCGGACAGCCCCGCCTCATAGACGCTTCTGGGCATCCCGTAAATGACACTGGTTTCCCGGCTTTGGGTGATACAGTAGCATTGGCAGGCTTCCTTCAAAGCCCTGACCCCGGCGGTACCATCGCTGCCCATTCCTGTGAGTATAACGGCCAACACCCTTTTACCTGCATAGGCTCTTGCCACGGATTGGAACAGGACATCGGCGGCAGGCCGCACCCCATTAACCGGTGGGGTTGTAGTAAGGGTGATTTTCAGGTCATCGGGGTCTACCACCATATGGTATCCTCCCGGTGCCACCAGGACCCGGCCGTTTAAAATCTCATCACCCTCCTCAGCCTCCTTCACCGACATTCCGCATTTTTTTCCCAGGAACCTGGCGAATATTTTGGTAAAATCCGGTGGCATATGCTGGACTATCAGGATGGGCCTGGTAAATCCCGGGCCCAGTGCCTGGCAGACCTCTTCCACGGCGCCGGGACCTCCGGTGGATGAGGCCACCACCACCAGATCTATCCCGCTCAGGCATGTGGTACCGTAGTCCGGAACTAAATCGCCCTTCCGGGGGATATCCCTGTCCTCCGTCCTTATACCGGATCCGGTGCTTGGGCGGCTTTCCATCCCGATAGGGACAGGGTCCCGTCCCTCTTCCCCGGATTTGGGATCCGATCCCCTCTTCCCCTGTCTCTTCCGGCTTTTTGCTGCATACCTGTCTATCAGGATCTGGGAGAACAGTATGGTAAGATGCCTGCTGATGGTTTCGATATTCTTCTCTCCGGAGCCCTGAGAAGGCTTTAAGATAAAATCCATAGCCCCCTCTTCCAGGGCCCTCACCGTCAGCCTGGCCCCGTCTACTCCGCCGCTGCTTATAATTATAACGGGAAGGTCCTCATACTTTTCCTTTATTCTTGCCAGGGTTTCGATACCGTCCATGCCCGGCATATAGACATCCATAAGGACAACATCAATGGACCTTTGCTCCAGTCGCTCCAGGGCGGTTATCCCGCTTGAGGCAGTGCAGTCCACTACGGCCCGCTCCGTCCTTTCCACCGCCCTGGAGATAATCTTCCTGTAGACCAGAGAATCATCCACCACCAAAACCTTAAGCTTGTGCACGAAATATCCCCCCTAAGTATTGGTTGATCTGGTTTGGTCAGACCTTGAATTGATGGACCAACTTATCCAGTCTCCTGGCCAGCTCAGCCAGCTCTGCCGCCGCCTCGCTGGTCCTGCCGGCTCCAACGGCTGAATCCTCGGATGCGATGCTGATCTCCTGAATATTCTCGTTTATCTCCTGGGCGCCTATGGATATATCCTTGGAGGATCTGGCGATCTCCTCTACCCTTAGGGAGGCGCTCTCGGTATTCTCAGCTATTTCACCAGCTGCCCCGGACAGCTCGGCTGTGGACCTAGCTATCCCGCGGACCCCGGCAGATGCCTCTGACAGGCTCCTGGCGGCATCCTGGGAATTTTCCGCTATATCTCCGATCTCGGTACTGATCAGATTTACCTGCTGGGCTACTTCGGCAGTGGATAGGGATATTTCGCCGGTTAAGGCAGATTGCTCCGTTACTGCTGCAGCAATGGTATTGGTTATCTTGTTGGTCTCGTCTATTATCTCGGTTATTTCGGCTACTGCGGCTACCACGTTGGCCATCTGCTCCTGCATGTCGCTGATCTGATCGGCTATTTCATCCGTGGCCTCGGCAGTCTGCTTGGCCAACTCCTTCACCTCGTTGGCAACAACGGCAAAACCCTTCCCTGCCTCACCTGCACCCGCTGCTTCTATGGCGGCGTTTAAAGCCAGCATATTGGTCTGGTCCGCTATATCGTTGATGACATCAACAATCCTGCCGATCTGCCGGGCGGAGACGTTGAGATTCTCTATCATGGAGCCGGTTTCCCGGGCATGGGTCTCCGCATCCAGGGTGATCCTGGTGGACCGTTCACAATTTATGCTGACCTCGTTTAGAGACAGGTTTATCTCCTTGATGGAGGTGGCCATACTGCTGACGGCAGTGGACACATCGGAGGCAGAAGCGGCCGCGTTGTTTATGCTCAGGGAAATACCCTCCACCAACCTTACCACATCATCCACGTTTACCGATGTCTGCTCCGCCGCGCTGGCCAGGTTGCCAATTGAGGCTGATATCTCTTCCACTGCAGATGCAATGGTGTTTATATTCTGGCTGGTTTCCTGGGATGCCTGTGCAGCGTTATCTATGGTGACGGATATCTCCTCTACCGCTGCTGAAACAACCCCGGTTTTGGCGCTGACCTCCTGGCTGTTGGCCGCCATGTTCTCGGATATTCCAAGCAGCCCTTCGGATGAGGTGTTCAAGGTTACGGTGGTGTCATAGATATCCCTGGTCATGGCCTGGATCCTGGCCATAAACTGGTTGAAGGAATTGCTCAGCTGCCCCAGTTCATCCCTGCTGTCCACCCTGCCCCTCACCGTCAGGTCTCCCTCCGCCGCCTTGGCCATCATATCCTGCACATCCCGGATTACCCTGGTAATCCTATGGGCCAGGACTACTGCCAGTATACCGGCCAGGGCTATACCTGCCAGGATGGAAACTATCAGGAACAACAGGGCAAAACTGGCCTTGCGGTCGGCAGCCTGCCTCATTTCTTCAACGGCATTTGCGTTCTCCTCGACCAGCTGGTTCAATACTGCTTCCACTTCCCTAAAGGCATCCGTTTTTACATATAGGGCATGCTCCACCATCTCAGCGTAAAGGGTGTCGGCCTTTTGGGCCACTTCATCCATACTCCTTAGAAGCCCCAGGACCTTATCCATGCTGGGCAGGGTCACCTCTTCATAGACCTGCATGGCCTCACTGGCATCCTCGGGATTTTCAAGCAGTAGCTGCGCTACGGTTCTGCCGCTTTCATGGACCCGGTTGTGATGGTCATGGATTTCCTCCATATAGGCGGCCAGCTCCCGGTTCTCGGTGGTAAAGGAATGAAGCCACTGTCCAAGGGCACATTTAGTGGGATCCAGTTGCCCCTCGAATTCCGTACCGTGAGTAATGGCCTGCAGCAGCTGCCAGATCCACAGGGCGTGATCCTTTTGACGGAGGGCCAATTCATACCTCAATTCCATGGGATGGAGTATTTTTGTTTCATCCAATTCCCTGGACAGGGCTATAAAATCCTCGTAGGTACTCCTCCAGTTCTCCCAGGGACCCTTTAACTGATTCCATACCCGGCTTTCCCTTTCGGTGAGCCGGGCCTTTTCCACATACTCCCAGGCCTCGTCCGCCTGCTGCCAGGTTTCCTCCAACCTGTTATATTTGACTTCCCTCTCCTCCATGGTAAGCTTTGAACTGGTCAGTATGTTCTCTACCATATTTACGCTTACCAGGGACTCCTTAAGGGTCAATATATTCTTAACCTTGGGCAGTTCCGCCTCCCCCATCCTGACCAGCTCGTTTTTTATACCGGTCATACCCCAATAGCCCACCAACCCGATTGCCAATGCGAAGGCGCATATGACGGAAAAGGATAGTAGCAGCTTGGACCTGATTTTCATGAAACCCCTCCTGTTGACGAAAAATACCATTCTGTCATTTATCACTGGTTACCCGTTGCTTATCTCCAGTCATCTATCAACTATAGGGTCAGACCTTGAACTGCCTGACCAGCTCTTCCAGCTTTTCACCCAGTTCCGCCAGATCAACGGCTGCGCTGTTGGTATCGCTGGCCCCAATAGCCGCTTCATGGGCAGCCTGGTTGATCTCCTGGGTGCTGAGGGTAATATCGCTGACTCCCTTTGACACCTCGCTGGTGGACAGGGCGATCTGCTCCATCTTCCTGGAGGACTCTTCGGTCTTATGGGCTACCTCGTTGGCCGCCTGGGACAATTCCTGGGCGGATCTGGCTATCTCCTGTACACCGGCCGAGGCCTTCCCCGCATTCTGGGCCGCACCCTCGGATTTCTCTGCTACCTCCTGTATCTCCTCACTTATCAGGTTGACCTCACTGGCCGCATCCAGGATGGAGGTGGATATCTCCCCGGTTATAGCGGATTGCTCTGTAACCGCAGCCGCAATGGCGTTGGTTATCTGGGTTGTTTCCTCTATAACCTTGTTTATGGTCTCCACAGCCTCTACGGCCTGGCTCATGTTGTTTTGCATATCCTCTATCTGCTGGGCAATCTCTTCCGTGGCCTCTGCAGTCTGCTTGGCCAGCTCCTTAACCTCGTTGGCCACAACAGCAAAGCCCTTGCCCGCCTCTCCGGCCCCTGCTGCCTCTATGGCCGCATTAAGGGCCAGCATGTTGGTCTGATCCGCTATATCGTTTATAACATTGACTATCTTGCCTATCTGTTTGGAGGATGTATTGAGCCTCTTTATAATCTCATTGGTCTGCTGGGCCCTCTGCTGTGCCCCGGATATTATAACCATGGAGCGCTCGGAATTGCTGCTGACATCCCCCAGGGAAATATTGAGTTCCTTGATTGCCGTGGCACCCCCATTTACCGCCAGGGATACCTGGGCCGCGGAACCGGCTATCCTGGTAATCATATCGGAAATCTCCTGTATGGCCATCCTCACCTGTTCCACATTCCCCGAGGTCTCCTCGGAAGCCATTGCCAGGTTATGTGTGGAAGCGGACATCTCTTCAATAGCCGATGCCACTACGCTCATATTGTTCTTTGTATCATTGGAAGCCAGAGCCGTATCGTCAATGCTTACGGTTATCTCTTCCAAGGCCGCCATTACGTTATCGGTCTTTGCATTCATCTCCTCGCTGTTGGCAGCCAGGGCGTTGGACACCTGGGTAAGGGTGCTGGAAGACTCCGACAGGGCCATGGTCATATCGTATATCTCCCGGGCCATGGTCTGTATCTTCTCAACAAACTGGTTGAAATACCTGGCCAATCTTCCCGCTTCGTCCTGGGAGGTCTCGGGTATCCTTATGGTCAGATCCCCCTGTCCCCTGGATATGTCCTCCAGCATTGCTATGGTCTCGTCCAGGGGTTTTAAACTGGTTGCCGTTATCCTCCACAGGAAGAAGAGCCCCAGTATGGACAGGCCGCCCCCAACGGCTATGACCATCAGGTTGAAGGTCTTTATGGGCTGCATGAAGATGTCCCTGTTAAGGGTGATGGCCAGGGACCATCCCAGGCCTTCAAAATCGCCGACCCCGGACATATGGGTATATCCTACCAGCTTTTCTACACCTTCATAGGTGTACTCACCGCTACCGCTTTCACCGGAAATCATCTTATGGGCGATCTCTCCCAGGGCATCATCCCTGTCGGCGATATTCTCGTTTCCCATCTTTTCCGCGACGGGATGCCATACCAAAGTCCCCTCTTTATCCAATATGTATGGGTAACTGCCGGTATTGCCCTGCTCTACCAGGTCATCGATTATGTCCTCCATCATATCGTGGATGATCTTGTCCGACATACGGGCCGTCAGTATCCCTATGGGCTTATTGGATCTGTCGAAAATGGGATAGCTGAAGGTCACGACATTCTTCCCAAGATCCCTGCTCATCCTGTATTCATAATAAATGTTCTGTTTTTCCCTGGTGTTTACAAACCAGGATGCGTCGCTGTAATCGTTTCGTACATTTGCGCTGCTGGAGGCTATCAGCTTTCCGTTCATATCCACCATCAGCATATCATGATATGTATCCCCGTACTGGGTTATGGCATGGGACAGGGTATCCTGTTTCAGGCTGACACTGGCCGTAGTGTCCACTATATCCTTATTGTTGGCAAGGATACGGACATCCCCAATGCGCTCATTCATGAAATGGTCCAGCATCTCCCCGTGGGCATCAGCCATGGACTGGATGCTTGCCTTGGAATTTTTTATGAGTAGGGTACCTGCTATCCTCATGGCGGTTATGACTACAAAGGCCAGGATGGCAAGTATGAGGATCCCTGTAAGAAAAGGGATTTTCACCTTTAGACTCTTGGATCTGTGCTTATTGGTGCTTCCCATCATTGGTCTTCCTTTCTATAGTGTAGTTGGGGGTGTTGTAGTGAAGAGTAATGCTTAATTGAATCCGTTGTACTTAACTTGTAATGGCTATTGAGCGCTCCTGACTTCGTAAGAGCAACGTCATCGCTGAAGTTTCAAAAAAATAATTATAATTTTGATATAGCAAACCTTAATGGTATAGTGTTTTTTGAAACTTCCCTACATCCAACACCGATTTGGAGAAAACTAAGGCTTATTCCATTTGAAGCATCTAACCGAATATCCTATGGATATCCAAAACGGCCACCAGCTCATCTTCCAATCGTACAACCTCTTTTATGTATTGTCCATATTCATGCTCCAGGTTCTCAGGCAGGGGCTGACGCCATTGGTCAGGTATATCCAGGACGTCCCCCGGCCTGTCCACCACGAAGCCCAAATATTCATTTTCCGCATCATTATTCTTTAAAACTATACAGGTGGGCCCCTCAGGAATGTCGGATTTCCTCTTATGGAGGATGCAGGCCACATCAAATATGGTTACGACCTGTCCCCTCATATTATATAATCCGACTATATGCTCCGGGGCACCGGGCACCTCTGTATATTTGATTTTTCTGTTAATCTCTTTTACCAGCCCGATATCTATCCCGAATAACTCGCCTTCCAGATAAAAGGTCAATATCCTTATCATCAATACCGGCCCTCCTTCCCCGCGTTAGCTTCCATAAGGCTTCCTCCTCCATACTCTTCGGGAGCGGCCTTCTGTAATAGTTCATCCAGGTCCAGGGCCAGCACAATCCTCCTGTTCCAGAATGTGGTACCCTTTATTCCATGGGCCTTTATGTCCTGCTCATTAAATTCCGAGGGCAGGACAACGGTGTCATGGATTCTGCCGATCAACAGCCCCATGGGCTGACCCGTCAGCTTTGGTATGATAACGTAGAGCTTTTTCCTATCATATTCCCTCCTGGAGATGGGCAGATATTCCTCCGGCCTTATAAGCCTCAGGGTCCGTCCCCTGAATTCTATATATTCCTTATCCCCGACCAGTTCTATATCATCAGGCCTGATCTCCTCAACCCGGGAAACCTGGGATAGTTCAAGGCCCAGGGTCTCCGTTCCGGAACAGCTGAACAACAGCATGGTCTTTTCTCCCACTGCTGTCTTTTTGGTATCCTGCCTGCTTTCCGAGTCCTTGTCGGTCTCGGGAAACTTAAGCTCACCTTGAGCAGCCAATCCTTCAGCATCCAGTATCATGGCGATTTTACCATCGCCCAGTATGGTAACTCCGGAATAGCACTTAAGATCCTTTAAGTGCCTGGGCAGGGGCTTTACCAGAATTTCCTCATCATCCCGTATGGCGTCTACTACCAAACCGAACCTTCTGTCCCCTATCTTCAGGACCAGGATCCTTATGACCTCCCGATGGTTTACCAGGCTCTCCCAGGATGAATCCTGTGACAGGCCCAACACCCGGGACAGGGACAGGATGGGCAGCAATCTATGGCGAAAGCGTAGTACAGGATAACCGTTCAAGAGCTCGATTGACCTATCCCTGTCTCCTGCTTTTACCCTTATCATCTCCTGCAGGTTTACCTGGGGCAGGGCAAAGTTATGACCTCCGGATTCAACGATAAGGGAGGATATTATGGCCAGGGTCATGGGCAGGTTCAGCTTAAAGGTAGTACCCCCTCCGGCCTGACTGTCTATTTCGATGCTTCCCCCCATCTTCTCTATGTTGGTCCGTACAACGTCCATGCCCACGCCTCTGCCGGACAGGTCGGTAACACTGCTGGCCGTTGAAAAGCCCGGCTGCATGATTTGTCCCAGAATCTCCTTCTCATCCATAAGGGATAATTCTTCCTGGGTTTTCAGGCCCTTTTGAAGTATTCTGGCTTTAAGGAGCTCCACATCTATCCCTGCTCCGTCGTCAGCCACCAGGATGGAGACATATCCCCCTTCCTGAAAGGCGCTGATCTTTACAAGTCCTTCCCTGCTCTTTCCTGCATCCTCCCGTTCCTGGGGCTTTTCAATACCATGATCTGCAGCATTGCGAATAAGGTGGGTCAGGGGGTCTGCCAGGGCTTCGATGATGGATTTATCCAGCTCCACCTGGGTACCCTCCATTTCCAGCCTTATCTCCTTGCCCAATTGTCTTGACAGATCCCTTATTATCCTCGGAAATTTATTGAATACATTGCCCAGGGGCTGCATTCTCGTCTGCATAACCCGTTCCTGCAGCTGGGTTGTTATGCTGTCTATGTTTTGAAGTATGGGGTCCAGGCCCTCCACGTGTTTCCTATGGCCTTCCAATCCCCGCAATAGTTGATTCCTGCCCAAAACCAGTTCGCTGGTCAGGTTCATAAGATCGTTGAGGAGCCCTATGGATACCCTTATGCTGTCCTCACCCGAGACAGCGGGGACGTTACCCTTAATGTCCTGGTTGCTGTCATGAGAAGGAACAGGGTTGTCATGAACAGTCCCGGCTGCCTCTGTTTTATCCCCTGGGGACTCTTCAGATAAAATTGCATCCAGGGTATGGATGTAATGCGAGATATCAATTTTGTGACTATTCACCGGATCTTTGACCATGGTGCCCAGACAATCGTTGGCCTTTAACAGAGCGTCGATGGAAAGGTCATCCAGTTGAACCTTTTCACTCCGAACCGCCCCAAAGAGGCTTTCCATGGAATGGGACAGCTTAACTATATTGTCCAGTCCAAAAAAGCCCGCCGTTCCCTTTATACTATGTACGCTTCTAAAAAGTTGGTTTACCAGCTCCTGATCGTTAAGATTGCTGGCAAGTTTTATAAGATGTGATTCGATTTGCTCTATATGCGACCCGGCTTCATCAATAAAATCCTGTATAAACTCTTCATTCTTCAGCAACCAAATTACCCCCGTCACTAGCTATACACTTAATAGCCATTATACCGTATAGTCTTATATAATTTATATCGAATTTTAAAAGATTTTGTCATATAACTGTTTAATGATAACCCTATTTCACAAAAGTCAAACATATATCAAAAGGCGATACTGGCATATCATATTACATCCCATGTCCAAGTGGTAAGCATGTGTCCGGATAAGAAAAGATTATTGGGAAACCATAAGGCAAAAAGACCTGATAGTCATCCATATGGCGAATCACCAGCCAAACCCATACATAAAAAAGGCCATGTAAGTTTTCTGACAATTGCAGCTTTTAATTTAAAAAATGTTATTGTTTTAACTTACGTTTTGTGGTATAGTATGGTTCATATATCTATACACATTGCAATGATACAATGTAAACGAGAGGTGTTGTTTGATCATGGGATTTAACGGGAACGATGTGATAATGAAAGTTTTGCCCGATGAGTTGCGAATACTTGCGGAATCCAATAATTTTATTCCTATAGAATTACACCAGGTTCACAATACAAAAAGGGGACTTAGAAACAGTGACGGCACGGGTGTGCTGGTTGGTTTAACCCAGATCGGGGATGTAATAGGCTACTACCGCGAGAACGGCAGGAAGGTACCTACGGAAGGCCGCCTACTCTACCGGGGCATCGATATACATGATATAGTTAAGGGTTTCCAGGCCGACAAGAGGTTCGGATTTGAGGAAACCGCCTATCTGCTTCTATTTGGCAAGCTGCCGGATGCCAAACAACTAAAGGAGTTTGAAGAGCTCCTGGGTGAATACAGGACCTTGCCCGATGGTTTTGCCGAGGATATGATATTTAAGGCCCCAAGTATTGATATTATGAATAAGCTGGCCAGGAGCGTCCTTGCCTCCTATTCCTACGATGAAAATCCGGACGATATCAGTGTTCGTAATGTGTTGAGGCAATGCATCGAATTGATAGCCAGATTTCCCGCCTTCGTAGCATGTGCCTATCAGGCCAAGTGTCATTACCATGATGGTGAGAGCCTCCACATCCATTATCCCCAGAAGGACCTCAGCACTGCAGAGAATATCCTGTATCTGGTAAGGCCTGATAATAAATTCACGAGATTGGAAGCAGAGCTGCTGGATCTATCCCTGGTCCTTCACGCTGAGCATGGTGGCGGTAACAATTCCAGCTTTACCACTCATGTGGTTACCTCATCGGGTACTGATACTTACTCCGCTATTGCAGCGGCTGTAGGTTCACTGAAGGGTCCCAAGCACGGCGGAGCCAACGCCAAGGTAATGGCCATGATGGAGGATATCAAGGCCAATGTATATGATTGGTCCAATGATAGGGAGGTAGCCAACTATATTCGGAAGATCCTGCGCAGAGAAGCCTTTGACGGCAGCGGTCTGGTCTACGGCCTGGGCCATGCGGTCTATACCCTTTCCGATCCCAGGGCCGTCCTCCTAAAGGAAAAGGCCGAGCAATTGGCTGAGGTAACGGGGATGGTAAAGGAATTTGAACTCTATAAATCCATAGAGAGGCTGGCTCCTGAAATCTTCTGTGAGGTAACAAAGAATACCAAAACCATTTCGGCCAATGTAGATTTCTATTCCGGTTTTGTCTATAAGATGCTCAATATACCGGAGGATCTCTATACCCCCATCTTTGCAATAGCCAGGATGCCGGGTTGGGCTGCTCACAGAATAGAAGAGCTGGTCAGCGGGGGCAGGATTATCAGGCCTGCATATAAGAACGTCATGCCCTGCAATGACTACATTCCTCTCAAGGACAGATGAACCGATATAAAATATTAAATCAACACGTTATGCTAGTTCATAATCTTAGGTAATGGCTATTGATAAGCGGATGACTTCATTGATTTGGTTAAGAAAACTTGGCTTGTGAAATGCAGAAAAGCCGTAGTTTTCTCCAAATCGATGTCGGAATAGTGAAGTTTCAAAAAATACATTATCATTAACGTTTGCTGACTAAAAACTATAATAGATTTTTTTGAAACTTCAACGATGCCGTAACTTTTATGATGGTAGTAAAGCGATCAATAGCCATTACCGGCATATGATTGACTAGCACAAAAGTTTTAATCATATCATTTCTACCATAGGAAAGGACCTATCCACCGACAATGGATGGGTCCTTTCCTTTTCTGAATGATTTTCTTCCATAAACAAATAATATCCTTATGCTAACCTGGGGTTTTTTTTACGTGGGTACTTCCCGTATTGATGAATAATCCCAGGTAATGTACTTTGCATTTAATCGGATCAAAGTATTCAATTGGACCAAAGAATTACGCAAAAATCAGGAGGAAGTTTATGAGAAGAGTTGTTACAGTCCTAATTATATTGCAAGTTATGTCTTCATTATATATATGGACCCCGTCCATGGGGGCCCCACCGGAAAACTCGGCCAGGGCTGCAGTCCTGATGGAAGTGGAATCAGGCAGGGTCTTGTATGAAAAGAATCCTCATGAGAAGTTGCCCATGGCCAGCACCACCAAGATAATGACCGCCATTCTGGCCATTGAAAACACTCACCCCTCGGATGTTGTTAAGATCTCTCCCCAGGCCTCGGGGATAGAGGGCTCTTCCCTGTACCTGGTTGCAGGTGAAGAGTTGACCATGGAACAGCTCCTGTATGGTCTTATGCTAAGGTCCGGCAACGATGCCGCAACTGCCATTGCAGAGCATATAGCCGGATCCGTAGAGGATTTTGCCATGATGATGAACAAGAAGGCCAGGGAGCTCGGAGCCATGAACACCAACTTTATGAACCCCCACGGCCTCCATCATGAGCAGCATTATACCACTGCTTATGATTTAGCCCTGATTTCGGCTTATGCCATGAAAAACTCCACCTTCCGTGAGATCGTGTCCACCAGATACCATAGGATTCCCTGGCAGGACCAGCCCTGGGACAGGGTACTTATGAACAAAAACGCCCTGCTCTGGGACTATAAGGGCGCAAACGGCATAAAGACCGGGTATACCAAGGCCGCCAGAAGATGCCTTGCCTCGGCAGCCCTGCGGGACGGAATGCAGCTGGTGGCCGTAGTACTAAACTGCCAGCCCTGGTTTGAGGACAGCGCAGCCATACTGGACTACGGTTTCAGGGAATACCGGATGACTCCCCTGTTTTCCCAGGGAGAAAGGGTAGGCAGCATACCTGTAAAAAACGGCTTTAAGAAAGAGGTGGAACTGATCGTCAAGGATGATATCTCCGTCCCCTTAACCGATGAGGAGCGGGAGCAGGTCTCCATAACCCTTAAGCATCCGGAATCTCTTAGAGCCCCTGTTACTGCAAACACCAGGGTTGGGACTATAAATATCTCCCTGGGAAACAACTTCACCTTATCAAAGGATATATACACGGCTTCCGATGTAAGGGAGAATTCCTTTACCTCCAACCTTCAAAGGATTATCAGACAATGGATGAGCAATACCTGGGACATCCTCTTCCCCAGCCCCTGAAATCCCACAGGATATGGGTCAATATGCTAAATAATGGCAGGAGGAACCGGCCGGCCCAAGGGACTGACTGTCCTTTTTTGTATAAAACAATTGTTGCTATATCAGGATATCCATTATAAAATATAAGATGGGAGGTAAAAGATTGGAGGCGTTAGACTTTGAAAAATCGTATGTTCTTACCCATAACCATAAAGGGGAAAAATATCCGGAACAGGGTAGTTATGCCCCCTATGGTCTATTTTGGTAGGGCAGGAAATGATGGGCTGGTAACCCAACAGCATATAGATCATTATATGGCCAGGGCCAAGGGCGGTACTGGATTAATAATAGTAGAAGCCGCATGTGTGCATCCGGAGGGCAGGTTGTCCAACGACCAGCTGGGAATATGGTCCGATGAACATATCCCGGGACTAAAAGCCATAGTTGATGCTTGCCATCAGTATGGAGCAGTGGTCATGATCCAGATCCACCATGCGGGGATAAAGAGTCCCACATCGGTGACCGACAGACCAGTAGCACCATCCCCGGTAGAAGGCAATACAGCTTGTGAATTGACTGTTGAAGAGATAGAGGAAATCAGACATTGTTTTGTTCAGGCCGCGCTCAGGGCCAGAAAGGCCGGCTTCGACGGAATAGAACTCCACGGGGCCCACGGATACTTACTTAGCCAGTTCTCATCAAGTCTGACCAATCGGAGAACCGATGAGTACGGCGGAGACCTTGTAAAACGCATGAAATTGGCCCTTGATATAATCCATGACATTCGCAGGGAATTGGGCCATAAAAACTTCATTATAGGCTATCGGATGGGGGGTAACGATCCAACCCTGGATGACGGTATCAAGATCGCCAAGCTGTTGGAGGAGGCAGGGGTGGATCTGATCCATGTCTCAGCAGGAATTACAGACCCTGATATTCCACTGCCTGAAACCCCGAAAAACTTTCCCTTCAATTGGATCGTCTATTGTGGAACAGTAATCAATAAGCACGTAAGCATACCCGTTATTGTTGTGAATAACATCAAAACCGGCGAGGAGGCTGCCCTTATCATAGAGAACAGGCTGGCCGATTTTGTAGCCATAGGCCGGGGCCATTTGACAGATCCTGAATGGACCAACAAGGCTATGGACAAACTCGAAGCCACACGCTGTCTGGATTGCAAGCCCCGTTGCCGTTGGTTTACCGTTGGGGATGCTTGTCCTGGAGATTAAACCGGAACCTCTTGTGGTCCGGTTTTTTTGAGCCTTCTTCTCTGAACCGGGCCTGGGTTTCCCGAATCAGCTCCAGAGCCGCTTCCTTGTCCCGCCATCCCTCGATGGTAACCTCCTTGTGTTCCAGATCCTTGTAGATGGCAAAGAAATGCTCTATTTCCCTAAGGAGATGGGGGGGTACGTCCTCAAGGCTCCGTATGTGATTCCACAGGGGATCGTTCTTGGGAACGCACAGGATCTTTTCATCATCACCCTTTTCGTCCCTCATCATAAACAGGCCTATGGGAAAGGTCTCGATGAGGCAGCCGGGGAAAGTTGATTCCCATACCAAAACCAGGGCATCCAAGGGATCCCCGTCCCGGGCCAGGGTATTAAGTATGAAGCCGTAGTCAGCGGGATAATGTACCGGAGAAAAGAGCATCCGATCAAAGCGTATGGCTCCCTTAACCGGATCGTATTCGTACTTATTCCTGCTTCCCTTAGGTATTTCTATCATGACATCAAAGGTTTCTATTTTCATGCTATCAATCCTTATATCTTATTAAATATTTGCTTTTATTATTGGCTAGACATATAATTAGTATGATATCAAATAAATCGCGATACCGCAATCAGGCTATATCCATGGGGATATCTTTTTATTTTACCCATGAAGCTTTTGTGTACTATATCACCACAAAATACTGTTTGACCGAAGTTTCAAAGACCTGAGTCATGACCTTGCTACATGAATCGGCGGGAAATGGGATTTTTTGAAACTTTTTCAATTATTCGCATGATGGTTATTCTATATTGATATCTGTCAGGAATATCCATCACCGATGAAATGCCCTTTTTGTAAATGGACATTTTCCATTTACCGTGTTAATTTCTACTAATAAAATGGTATTGTATATATAGCCAACCGTCTGGTATTATAGTACGGTAGTTTTTTAGTAATTTAAAAATTAGAGATTGGACCAGGGGGAACAACTGTATGACTGAGATTGGGTTTGACAATGAAAAATATCTGGACAAACAGGCGGCAGCCATATTGGAAAGGGTTAACCTTTTTAAGGATAAACTCTATCTGGAATTTGGGGGCAAGCTTTTCTACGATTACCATGCCTCAAGGGTGCTGCCGGGGTTTGATCCAAATATAAAGATAAAGCTTCTGCGCAAGCTGAAGGATAAGGCCGATATCATTCTTTGCGTTGCTGCCGGGGATATCGAACGCAAGAAGATCCGGGCCGATTTTGGTATAACCTATGATATGAACGTTTTAAAGCTGATAGACGATTTCAGGGAATGGAACCTGGATGTCGCAGGAGTGGTTATTACCCTCTTTGATAACCAGCCCTCGGCTGTTCATTTCAGGAATAAGCTGGAGCGGCAGGGAATCAGGACTTATACCCACGGCTTCACCAAGGGTTATCCTGCGGATATAGATACCATAGTCAGCGATGAGGGCTATGGCTCCAATCAATATATTGAGACTAAAAACAAGCTGGTTATCGTCACCGCACCGGGACCGGCCAGTGGCAAGCTGGCTACCTGTCTTTCCCAGCTTTATCATGATTACAAAATGGGTTTGGAGTCGGGATATGCCAAGTTCGAAACCTTCCCCATATGGAATCTCCCGCTCAAACATCCGGTAAATATCGCCTATGAGGCCGCTACGGCTGATATTCGGGACTTCAATATGATAGACCCCTTTCATTTGGAGTCATATGGGGAGATGGCCATTAACTATAACAGGGACGTTGAGATCTTTCCGGTGATTAAACGGATTTTGGACAAGATTACATCGGGAGCTTCCCTATACAAGTCGCCTACGGATATGGGGGTTAATAAGGCCAGCTATGGAATAATCCGGGACGATGTTGTCCGGGAAGCCTCCAAACAGGAAATAATCAGGCGATATTTTTGGTACAACGTTGAGTACATTAAAGGATCCATCGATCAGGAAACCTTGACCCGGGCTGAGCTGTTGATGAAGAATTTGGGGCTCAACCCGGAGGATAGGAAGGTAGTGCTCCCTGCCAGGGAAGTTGTATCCAAAAGGCGGTCCGATGCCATGGACGATACATACGAAAACCTAAGCGCCGCCGCTATAGAGCTGAAGGACGGAACCATAGTCACGGGTAAGAACTCCTGCCTTATGGACGCGGCATCCAGCCTGATCCTGAATGCCATCAAGACCGTGGCCGGGATACCGGATAACATCCACCTCCTGTCGCCCAACGTCATCGAGTCCATCCAGCGGCTAAAGGGGGATATACTTGGGGAAAAGACCAAGGCTCTGAACCTGGAAGAAACCCTCATTGCCCTTGGGATCAGTGCCACCACCAATCCCACAGCCCAGGTGGCCCTGGGCTGCCTGAAGGATCTGGCAGGTTGTGAGGTCCATTTTACCCATATTCAGTCGCCCACCGATGAAAATGCCCTTCGAAAGCTTAAGGTCAACATGACGGCTGACCCCAAGTTTCCGTCAAAGAACCTATTTATGATATAGGGATTCAAACACCTGGGGGTTGATGGCGGAAGCCGGCATCTTCCCGTCGAAAAAGTCTATGATATTCTGGCAGGCCTCCCTGGTCATCTCCAACCTCACCTCATGGGTGGCGGTGCCGATATGAGGAGTCATCACTACATTATCCATTTCCAGAAGTTCCTGCGGAATATGGGGTTCATTTTCAAAGACATCCAGCCCTGCACCGGCTAAGCTGCCCTGCTCCAAATGCCGGATCAGGGCTTTTTCGTCGACTACCTCACCTCTGGCGGTATTTATGAGGTAGGCGGACTTTTTCATCCTGGCCAGCTGCTCCTCCCCTATCAGATGACGGGTCTCCGGTGTAAGGGGAGTGTGCAGGGATACAACATCCGATACCTCCAGCAGTTGATCCAGGGGAAGATAGTCCACACCCAATGCTTTTTCCTCTTCCCTGTCCAGCCGATTCCTATTGAAATAGAATACCTTCATTCCGGATGCCAGGCCCCTTCGGGCAACTGCCTTCCCGATACGGCCCAGGCCTACAATTCCCAGGGTCTTGCCATACAGGCTTTGGCCTTCATTCATCATCATGCCCCATCTGGAGCCTGGATTGTTCCTCAGCCATCTGTCCCTGGCGGCTATGTTTCTGGCAGTGGCCAGCATGAGTCCAAAGGCCAGTTCAGCAGTGGACTCCGTGACGGATTCCGGTGCATTGGCTACCAGAATATTTTGCCTGCTGGCCTCATCAACATCAATACTGTCGTAACCTGCACCATATACGCTGATAATCTTTAAGTTGCCGGCAGCCCTGATCAGCTCGGCATCCATTCCAATGCCTGTGGCTAAAATTCCGTCAAATTCATGGATGATTTCAAGAAGCTCATCCCTGGTATATCTACCCTTGTCCGGGTGAGTTACATTAAAACGACCCTTAAGGGCGTCCATCCCCTGGCCCGTCAGGGGCATAGTCACAAGTACTTTTTTCATTGGATCTCCTCCTGTCACTTTCCGGTTGTCACCTGGATATTATACCCTTTAATAATTCAATGAAACAAGCCCCCTTTTAATCAGAGTCTTTCTCTGGTATAATATATATGTATGAGTACTTATAGCTCCAATTATGGGAGAGTTACAATTTCATGGTATCTTTAACAATCAGGGAGGTATTTTATGAAGTATCGTAAGTTTGGAGATCTTGGTTTTGATGTATCTACATTTGGAGTTGGATGTATGAGATTGCCTCTGAAGGTACAGCCGGATGGTACCACGGATCGTACAAAAATCGACGAGGAAGAAGCCATAAAAATGATCCGTCACGCCATTGACAGCGGGGTAAACTACATAGATACCGCTTACCCTTATCATGGCGGAGCCAGCGAACTGTTGGTAGCCAAGGCTTTAAAGGACGGGTATAGGGAAAAGGTTAAGCTGGCAACCAAGTTGCCTGTGTGGCTGACCAATTCCTATGAAGATTTTGAGAGGATATTGGATGAGCAATTGGCTAAGTTAGAAGTCGAAACCATAGATTTCTATCTGCTTCATTCCCTCTCAAAGGACAGATGGGAACATATAAAGGAAATGGGCGTTCTGGATTTCCTCGATAAGGCAGTAGAATCCGGTAAGATTAAATATCCCGGCTTCTCCTTCCACGATGATTTGCCGGTATTTAAGGATATTATCGATTCCTATGACTGGAAGATGTGCCAGATCCAGCTCAACATCCTGGATGAAAATCACCAGGCTGGGCTGGAGGGATTGCGCTACGCCGGATCCAAGGGCATACCTGTCGTAATCATGGAACCCCTCAGGGGCGGTAAACTTGCCCATAATGTACCCAAAGATGTAGCTGAACTGTGGAATCAGTTCGAAGTTAAGCGCTCTCCTGTAGAATGGGCATTCAGATGGCTCTATAACTTCCCTGAAGTCACTGTAATTCTCAGTGGTGTCAGCACCATGGAACAGCTGAAGGACAATCTGGAAATATTCAGCAAAGATGATGCTGTAGCCAATTCCATGTCCAATGAAGAGTTGGAGCTGGTAAAGAAGGTTCAGGCTCAATACGAGAGCAAGATCAAAGTCGGATGCACCGCCTGTGACTATTGCATGCCCTGTCCTTCAGGGGTTGATATCCCCGGTACCTTCGCCCTTTATAATGACTTTTCCATGTTTGAAGGGTCGCAGGATTACAAGGATCGCTACCAGAGCTTTATAGAGGATGGCAAGGACGCTTCCAACTGCGTAGAATGTGGACAGTGCGAATCCGAGTGCCCACAGCATATATCCATTATCGAGAAGCTGAAGGAAGCCCATGCGGCTTTGACGTCATAACAGGATAAGGCAGGCCTGCTACTCGATTAAGACGGCTTAAACTATTACCGGCTTACCTATCGTATGCCTACAATAGCTATCATAATAATAAAAAGCAAACATCCCTGGAGATCCCAGGGATGTTTGCTTATCCACGCTAAAGGAGTAGCTATCTATGCCCTTATGATATATCCTTCCTTCCTGGGTTTTGGTTCCGGATAATCCCCGTCATAATATCCCAGGATACAGTTACCTATACCTACATAATTTCCTTCGATTCCCCATTCCTTGAGTAGTTCCTTCCCTTCAGGGGTTTCGAACATCTCCCTGGCCCTGTGGATCCAGCAGGAGTTCACTCCAACGGAGTAGGCGGCGTTCATAAGATTGCCCATTACCAGGCTCCCGTCCTCTATATGGGTATTTACGTCACTGTCTGCCAGGACAATCACTACAGTCGGTGCCCCATAGAAGGGATCCCCGTCAGGGTCACCGGTGAATCTGGCATTGAGCCTGGAGAGCTTTTGGATTAGCTCCGGATCCTGCACAACCACCATGATAGCGGATTGTCTTCCCATACCGCTGGGAGCATAGGTTCCGGCCTCAAGGATGAGATTTAATTGTTCCTCGTTTATCTGTTCCTTCTTATACTGGCGGATACTTCTTCTCTCCTTTAAGGTCCTCAAGGTTTCATTCATTTCCATCACTCCATTTTACTTGAATATTAATCATATTTCTTGCAGACACTCCGACACTTTTTTATGTAAATATGGTTGAACAAAAGGATAAGTTAAATCGTATGGTCCTCTATAGTACCTAATTCGTAAAAATTCACTTTTGTCATATGTAACACCTTACTGTTAATTGCCTGACGGGACACATCTCCCCATAAAAATGACATTCTATAAGAATTATATATCTTAATCAAGACTATTTGAACAACTTTAAATTTACGTCAACATATACATTTTATGTATTTATTATAACACAGATTGTGCAAAAAAAGATTCCCTGTCTCTATATGTAAACCAAAACTTTTATCAGTGGTTTTTCTGTAAAAATATGTTCACATAAACCACTTTACAGCGGTTTATGTGAACTAAAATATAACAGAATTTAATTGTCCGGAATATGACTTAATTATCTTAGATCAACAAACAGTAACTTATTATCCCTAATTAGGAGCAGCCCGTTGTAGCGCCACATTCCTCGCATACCTTGCAGGTGCCGTTCCTTCTCAGCCTGATACTGCCGCAATTGGCACAAACCTCACCATAGATGCGTTCGCCCAGTTCATCCTCCTGATCATGGTAGCTGCTGGTATCCGCCATGGCCGGTGCCGGATTGTTCGGGGCTTTGACCAGATCCCTGGCTGACAGGACATCCCCATCCATACCGGGCTTTGCCTCACATCTTGAGAAGTTACCCAGCTCGATGTCGATGATTTTGCTTACCAGATCCGATATTGATGATGCATGCTTGATATAGGGATGACGGCTGACAAAGCCCGATGGCTCGTACTGCTGTCCCCTGAGCATCCTGGAAATCTCCTGGGGAGGGATATTGTATTGCAGCATGTTGGATATGGCTTTTGACAGGGAAGCCAACAAGCCCTTTACAACGGTACCCTCCTTGTCGGTAGAGATAAAGAGTTCCGCTATCCTGCCATCAGGATAGAAGTTAACGGTTACATAGAGTTCAATATCCCCTATCTTGGCGCTGTGGGTAAATCCAGGCCTTCTTCCTGTGGCCTTCCTTCGGACTGCCACCCTTTCCCTGCTGGCCCTGGCTATATCCAAAAGCTCCTGATAGGTCATATCCTCCAACCTTTTCGTCTCTCCGTTCTCTATGGAAGATGTCAGGGGCTGACTGGCTTTGGAACCGTCTCTATAAATGGCTATAGCCTTGGTACCGGTAGTATAGGCCAGCAGATGAATCCTTTCTATGTCCTCCCTGGTAGCGGAATTGGGCAGGTTGACCGTCTTGGATATGGAACCGGAAATCAATGGCGTGATTGCCGACACCATAAGTACATGGCCTTCGGGAGAAATGACCCGCTCCCCGGTTCCGCACTTGCCGGCAGTATCGAATATGGGGTAATGTTCCGGTTTCAGATAGGGTGCGCCCTCTATCTTACCGTCTATTATGAAATCGTTCTTATCCTTACGCAGAATATAGCCCAGGATCCCATCTATCTGTTCCTCCGGGTAGCCCAACCTCTTCAGGGCTGTCTCAATTACCGGATTTACCATGACCATGGAAGCCCCGCCCGCCAGCTTTTTATAGATTACATGGGCATAGAAGGGCTCAATGGACGTAGCACCGCAGTCCATGGCAAAGGATATGGTGCCGGTGGGGGCAACAACCGTAACCTGGGCATTGCGATATCCGTTCTTCTCACCGCTGTCATAGGCCATATTCCATACTCTCTTTAATACATCGCTGACCTTATTCCATCCAAGCCCTTTCAGGGTTTCATGATCCACTTCCATGGGCTTGTAGCTGAGCTCCTCATAGTCGTCATCCCTGGCGCCGGCCACCCTTCCGTGATTCCGAATAACCCTAAGCATGTGCTGGGAATTTATATCGTATTTTTCAAAGGGGCCCAGTTTTTCTGCCATCAGGGAGGATACATAATAGGAGTATCCGGTCATCATTCCCATTATGGAGGCAGCCATGGTCCTGGCCTCGTGGGAGTCATAGGGGTACCCACAGGACATAATAAGGGAGGCAAGGTTGGCCGGACCCAGTCCCGTTGTCCTGAACATATGGGTTTTTCTAGCAATATGCTTTGTGGGGAATTGTCCCCAATGTATGGA
>LSQX01245157.1_pt1 | contig 33705 bp, 28 predicted proteins | sample 654561 | NCBI WGS metagenome assembly LSQX01 (sample SAMN04489861, study PRJNA283612) | anaerobic digester metagenome | isolation source: 4 biogas reactors fed with cattle manure at either 37C or 55C with and... | place: Denmark: Kongens Lyngby | collected 2014 | reverse complement strand
ATTAAAAAATTAAAAAATTAAAAAACAAACAATTGATAATAAGTTATTTATGTTACAATCATTTTTTACAGTGCATGACAATCATAAGTAAAAAAATACTCAAAAGTCAATAGAATCAACAGTTTCAGAGAACTTTTACAAAAGTTTCAGCTAAATTCAGAAAATAGTTTCAATAAAACAACCTAAAACGGCTTTTTTTTAGAATTTCAACACTTTTTTGCACGGAAGGTTTTCCAACATCAAAAAAAGTTCTACTTTTGCCGCTGACCGGAGAGATGGCAGAGTGGTCGANNTCGAATCCCTCTCTCTCCGCAAAAAGAAAAGCCGTTCAAATTTCAATTTGAACGGCTTTTTTTGTGATTGCAGCTTTTTTGAAACCGGGGAGGAAAAAGTACTATTTCAATAAGGGCACACCATAAAAATCAGGATTCTTATCCTCTGATTACTTATACAGATTGCGGGATACTCACCCCAGACAAGAGATAATCTCTTATTTCACCATTGGCAACGCTTTATTAAACACTCTCTCCGTTACAAATGCTCTGAAGTTGTCATTTTCTAAAAATATACGGCTTAGTTCAGATTGTGCAGCCATATTACTAACAATAATGTCTAATAATGCAGTGCTACACTCCATTTTGGCCATATCTTCGTCAGAGTTTCTTACTGCGTTACGAAAAGCCTCATTTTGCAATAACTGTTTTGGTAAATTTTTAATTTCTTCCTGCACTTTGTCGGGATGCTCCCATTCTATAGCTCCAAATTGCTGGTTGAAGTCATCTAATATCTGACTTAGCCTCTCAAGCTCAGGTTCCGACAATCTTCCCCCGTCGCCACTTGTTGGCACAGGATCTATTTGTGATTCTTTGTTCTCTAACTCAATTTTTACCTCTTCTTTTTTATCCACTCTCAATTGGTCGAAGTTTATAGATTCCAATAATCCCTCTGTCCAATCCTCAGTTCTTAATTTTGGAAGCTTAGCAGCAAGAAATTTATAGAATGTATATAACATCTCCCATTCTTCACTACTTTCAGGCATAATTGCTGCTAAAAATGTGTAAGTCCTTACAAAGGCTTTCATACTACTTTTGCAAGCAATTTGTTGATTTTCGTCTAAATCCTCTTTGAAGTTTTGAACACAACTATCCAAGATGGGGTCTAACACATCACGTGAGGCATCGGAGAAGTACATCCTATTAAACTGAACAACATCTTCTCGTGTATAAACTCCATACTCATCTAACTCTTGAAGCAAATCATTCAGCTTATTAATATCTGTCTCATTTGCTAAAAGCGTTGTTTTGTAATAGCGTTGAAATGATTTTTGAATATCTTCCGGATCATTTGCAAAATCGAGTACAAACGTATCCCTCTTTTGAGGGTGACTACGATTGAGCCTTGACAACGTTTGCACGGCCTTTATATCCGATAAGCCCTTATCTACATACATTGTGTGTAGTAGTGGTTCGTCATATCCCGTTTGAAACTTATCGGCTACCACTAATATCCTATAAGGATCTTGCTTCATTTTTGCTTCTATCTCATGCGAGGGAAAACCATTCATTATTGATTCAGTTAATTTCTTTCCCAAATACTCTTTTTCGCCACTGAATGCTATGATAGCTTTGTATCTACTATTTAAGTTTTCAAGTTGTTTTGATACTGAGTAATAGTATTGTATTGCCCGTTCTATACTTGAAGTTACAAGCATTGCTCGTGCTTTTCCTCCTATCTTTCCCTTACCAATTACGTTTTCAATAAAATGATTGACTATAATAGCAGCCTTTTTATCTACTGTTTCCGGGCGACTTTCCACGTACCAGCGTATCTTTTTAGAAGCTTGATTTTTATCAAATTCCGGGTCGTCGGTTATAGATTTTATAACCTTATAATAGCTTTGATACGGAGTGTAGTTTTTCAAAACATCCAAAATGAAACCTTCCTGAATAGCCTGTCGCATCGTATAATTATGGTGCGATTCAAAACTCTTTGAACCATCCTCTTTCATTTTGGGTTTGCCAAACATCTCCAATGTTTTGTTTTTTGGTGTTGCTGTAAATGCATAGTAGTTGGCATTACTCAGCATTTTTCTACCCTTTATTATAGAAAGGATTATATCCTCAAAGTTCTCATTAGTTTCATCATTACCTCCCGTGAGTGCTATATTCATTGCTGCCGATAAAGAACCGCTTTGGCTACTATGTGCTTCATCAATTATAATTGCAAACTTTCTGTTTGTTAATGAGCCGCCAATAGCATCAAGAATAAATGAAAACTTGTGCACAGTAGTAATAATAATTTTTTTGCCGGCTTGCAGCTCGCTGTTAAGTTTTGATGAGGAGTCAGCCCAGCCAATTATATTACCCAACTGATTAAAAGCAATTATATTACCCTTAATTTGTTTGTCAAGATTCACCCTGTCGGTTACCACAATAATTGAGTCTAACAAAGGTTTTGTGCCATCCAAAAGTTGTACAAGCTGATACGCAAGCCAGGTTATAGTATTGCTTTTTCCGCTACCAGCACTATGTTGAATTAAGTATCGTTGGCCAACCCCATCCTCAAATGTACGCTTCACAAAGTAACGCACCGCATCTAATTGATGATATCGAGGCCATATACTTCTTTCAGATTTTATTCTTCCTGTTTTGTTGTCATATATCTTAGTAACTTGCGCATAGTTTTCAATAATATCCGACAAAGACTCTTTTGTCAAAACCTCCTCCCACAGATAAGATGTTTTCAAGCCTCTTGGATTCACAGGATTGCCAGCACTCCCATCTACTCCTTTATTGAAAGGTAAAAACCAAGATGATTCACCTTTCAGTTCAGCACACATCATTATCTGATCATCATCTACTGCAAAGTGTACTGCACAACGTTTGGGCATAAAAAGTAGCTCCTTTGGGTCACGATCTTTTCTATATTGATTCACTGCACTACTCACATTCTGTCCAGTAAATTGATTTTTCAACTCAAAGGTAATGATTGGCATTCCGTTTATAAATATCACAATATCAACCGAAAGATTTGTATTAGTTCTTGAGTAGTGAAGTTGCCTCGCTATGCTAAAGATGTTTTGCCCATACATCTCCTTAGCCATTTCGTTTAGTTCCGATGGAAGCGGATAATACATATCAAAAAGATGAGTCTTGTATCTATACCCCTTACGCAAAACATCAATTATGCCACGCTTTGTAATCTCTTTTTTCAATCGATCAAAGAAATTGTGTTTGTTGTATGGCGAGGCAAATATCATTGACTCATCTACTTTTTGAGGCTGTGTTCGCCTCAAAAATCTCTCCATATATTCTGTGTCAAGAGCATAATCAACATTATAATTATGGTTATCTCTTTGGTCAAACTTGTTGTTCTCTCTAAAATAATCAACAATTAATGTTTCAAGCTTGTATTCGGTTGTTTTTGTGGGCATAGTTGTTTATTTTTTTGATAGATCTATATTCTGTTGTGCAATTGCAATAGATTTATTTAATTTTTCGATAAACCATTCTTTATTTGGAAGGCTTGTCAAGTATTGAGCCACTTTAATACTGTTATCATCAATCAGTAAAAGCTCAATATGTTCGGTGTTTCCTTCGCTACAGAGTAATAAACCAATAGGTGAGTTTTCGTTGGATTGTTGCTCATATTTTTGTAAATATTTTAAATACAACTCCATTTGTCCTTTATATTCAGGTTTAAACTTACCTAGCTTCAAATCTATAGCAATCAGGCAATTAAGTTTTCGATGAAAAAAAAGCAAATCAAGATAATAATCTGTACTATCAATTGAAATTCGTTTTTGCCTTTCAAGAAAAGCAAAGCCCTGACCCAGTTCTAAAATAAACTTCTCTAATTGAGCAATTACAGCATTTTCAAGTTCTTTTTCTGAGTAATATCCAGTCAATCCTAAAAAATCAAGGATATACGTATTCTTAAAGACTAAGTCTGGATGTATATTTTCATTTTGCAAATCATTTTGCAATGACATAATTATCTCCTCCTCTGGCTTGGATGCTATAACGCTTCGTTCAAAAAGCATCGAGTCTATTCTGGTTCGAAGAGTCCTTACACTCCATTTCTCCACAATACTCATTTGCTGATAAAATAGTCTTTTGGTGGAATCTTCAATCGCTGCAAGTTCAATAAAATGACTCCAGCTCAATGTTTGCGACAGTGTCGCAAACATTTCTTTATTGAAAGTTTGAGCCACTTTAATCATACGTGTCAAAGCTGAATAGCTATATCCCTTACCAAAGCTTGCTGTCAATTGTTGCGACAGTGTCGCAATAATCTGCTGACCATATTGTGTGTAGGTCTGATACTCTATTCCTATAGCTATAAAATTGCCAATAGACCAGTATAGTTGACTTATTTCCACATTAAGATATTTGGCAATATGCCTTCCTTTTTGCTTAATAAGTACTTCTATTTTTGAATAAAGCACCTTACTTGAATCTTGAACTATTGAATTATCCCTGCTCATTTTATCTAATGTCACACTTTTATTTTCCCGGTCACGGCATCACTTATCAGCCGCTGTTTATATTCCTGCATCTGCTCAATCTCTCTCTTAGTGATTGAGATATATGTATCAATTTGATTTACTTTTGTTTCGATGCATGAAGATAATTATTGTTTTATGCAAATTGTTGTTATAAGCGTACATTTATGTTTTTGTTTAGTCATAATGCTTTGATCAATTACGTTATAGTTAGTGTGAGTATAACAAATTTACTTTCACTTCTCACTTTTATCTTTATGGGTTTTTAGTAATTGTTCGAATTCATAATCAGCTTTGATTTTATCAAGCACTGTTGTTACCACCTTATAGATTTCCTTTTCTTTTGAATAGTCTGCTGAGCAAACAAAATTAACTCTATTTTCAGAGATTAATCTTTCACAATTTTGCTTTTTATTTGAGTTACGAGGTTTATATACTGCAATTGAATGTCCACCCATATCTTTTACCAATTTCATAGAAGGCACATCGGTATCACCATCACCAAAATATAACATTCTGCTAAAAGGTATCCTTCTATCTTCCTTTTTTGTATATTTATTGACATCAACAGAATCATAAATACTGTCAATTCCTTTATTAATTTTGAATAGAAATTGAGTTTTGGTAGTATAATTTACAGCAACACGAGGCCAATAGGCTTTACCATCTACATCATACAGAAACGAACAAGCAAAAATCTTTTTAAACTCTTTAGCAATAGGCGTTCCTTCAATCATTTCAGCTATTCCAGAAGAATTGATATAATGTTCAATAGTTATTCCTTTGCTTTTACCATAGTCATTTATCAATTTAAACCATTCTTCAACTCCGTTAAATAGCTCCACACCTTTACCAAAGTCTTGGAAGCTTTCGCGTTTCAATGATATGTTTTCACTTTTCGCCTTGTGTAACATCAAATACATATAAGTAAGAATTTGATCTGCATCATTTTCTTCAGACAGCTTTCTATTTTCATTCCAAAACTTTTTTGGATTATTTTTAATTGCTTCAATAAAACCGAACTCTTGCATATTACCTGGTGAGAGAGTTCCATCAAAATCATAAACAAACGCAACTATTATTTTTGTATTTCTTATTCTCTTAGCCATACTCTTGTTATTTATTTTACACTTTTATTTTCCCAGTCACGGCATCACTTATCAGCCTCTGTTTATATTCCTGCATCTGCTCAATCTCTCTTTTAGTGATTGAGATATATGTATCAANNAATTTGATTTACTTTTGTTTCGATGTATGTGGCTATTTGTTGTTGTTCTGATAATGGTGGAATTGGAATTAGTTGCCTTTTTAATTCATTGTACCCAAGTGTTAATCTAATGCCCGTACCCATTCCATGGAAAAGTTTTTTATCATCCATGCTTTTAAATAAGTAGATGAAATAATCAGTAAAGACATCTTCTCTTGGTGTAATTGCTACATAAGCTGATGTAATAATTCCTTTCTTGTCAACTTTTGCTACTCTTTGACTAATAAAATCGTAGTTTAGATTTAAACCATTGATAATAATGTCATTTTTTGAAATAATTGTATATTTGGAATAAACATCTGCTACTTCTTCTAATTTTATACCCTCATCTTTTCTAACTAATGTACCATAATTAAACTTATAAGCTTCTGTGAATTCTAATGCTGAATTTTTATTGTTGTTATCAATATAGAATGCTCCTATCCGTTTCACCTCCCAATGCTCCGGCACATCCCCAATCCAAGCAATACCCGAATCTTTCATTTTCACGTTGGGATTAAGTCCTTTGGTTACTACATGTGCAATTTCAGCTTGCTTTAGTTCGTTTAGTCTTTCTACTTCCTGCTCTTTTAGTTTGATATAGCTATCAATTTGAGAAGTCTCTTTTTCAAGAAAAGATACAATGGCGTGTTGTTCGGAGGGTGGGGGAAGAAGAGCTGATATTCTCTTTGTTTCTTGTTGATTCAATATGGGTAGAGTAGTATACTTAGCAGTATTATAAATGTCTATTCTTTTGGCAATTAAATAAAAAAGTAGATATTTTTTATTTATTGAATCAGAAGTTATTATGGCATTAATTTGTTGATTAAAAGAACAATCAATATAGGATAATGCGACTTTACCCATAGTACCTCCTATTCCTATCATAAGAATAGTCTCTGAAGGAAATACTCTCATTTGTATAGCTCCTTTATCAGACAAACGCTTTTCTGAATTATACAATATGGTTGTGTTTGAAAAATCACTTGGCGTAAACCATGGCAATCCACTTTCATTGAAATGATCATCACCTATATTTTTAGGTGTACTTCCTGTTTTTACATCTTTAATAAACCTTTTCAAAAGGTTCACCTCCCAATGCTCTGGTATCTCCCCAATCCACTTTACACCACTATCTTTATATTTTGGGTATTTCTCCATATTATTTAGCCATTATCAATTTGCGCAACTCTTCTGCTTCATTATGTATATTGTCCAAATCCTCTCTAATTTCATTAAGGGGACGCAATTCCACCGGTTTGTAAAAATATTTGGTAAAGCTAAGCTCATAACCCATTTTTGTTTTTGTGTCGTCTATATATGCATCGGGCACATAGGGCAAAACCTCGTTTTGCATAAATCCTTCAATTCCGCCTTCGTAGCTTAGGGGCACTTGCTCAGTGTCTCTTAGTTCGGCATCTGCTTCGCCATCTATTGCTACGGCATTTTCATCTTTTACAGTGATGAGTGCACGCAGCTTGTTTTTCAAAGCTTTGGTGAGCTTTAGTGCTCTGTTGTATTCGTTCCAATCATCAAGAGGAGTATCAATCGGCACATTGCTTAAAGCCTCTTTGCATCTTTCAACTTCATTAGGTTTAAGAGAAGAGTAATCTGCATTGGGCAATACTCGCAATCGCAATGGTCGCTCTACTACTATTTGCCAATAGCCAAATTCTTCGTTAGGAAAAATAAGACTCTGCTCATTTTCTTCAAAATTCATCAGTAAGTCCAATATCTTCTCTCTATCGGGCTTATCTGTCATGCAGTTTTTTTCACCCAAGTTCTTGCGAAGTGGCGTTTTTATATCCGTTGCATCTATCAATTGCACTTTCCCGAGGCGGCGTTCCTCTTTTCTATTTGTTACAACCCATATAAATGTGGCAATACCCGTGTTGTAAAAGTTTTTTTCGGGCATTGCTATTATAGCTTCCAACAAGTCATTCTCTATTATGTACTGGCGTAAATTACTTTCGCCTCCACCTGCATTTCCTGTAAATAGCGATGAACCATTGTGCACTTCAACTATACGTGTGCCAAGTGGCGTATCTTTCATACGGCTAATATTGTTGGCTAAAAATAGCATTTGTGGATCGCCAATATTTGGAATGAAAGAAGTGTATTCGCCATAGTTACCTGTGAATACTTTAAAACGTGGATCACTAATTTTGTCTTTATCTCTGTCTGCTAATCCCCAATTCTTTAAATCCTCTTTCCAGGGTGTGCCAAATGGCGGATTAGATATACAGAAATCATAGGTTTCGCCCTTATGCCCGTCTTGCGAAAGGGTAGAGCCAAAAGCTATATAATCTCGCTGTTGGTTATTGAGCGTATAGGAAAATTGCTTTAGATGTCCCGAAATCATGATGTCGGCTTTGCAGGTTGCGTATGTTTCGGGTTGCAGTTCTTGCCCAAAAGTATGTATCCTTACACTTTTGTTTCGCTCTTTTGCCACTTCCAATATCTGCTCTTTTGCCAGGGTTAATATACCTCCTGTGCCGCAAGCTCCATCATAAATACTATATGATGAGTTTTCTATTTTGTCAGCTATGGGCTTTACGGCTAAGTCTGTCAGTAAGTGCACATAATCACGTGGTGTGAAGTGCTCTCCAGCTTCTGTTACATTGTGTTCTTCATTAAACTTTCTAAGCAACTCTTCAAACACGGTTCCCATCAGGTGGTTGTCAACCCCTGGCATAACCTCATTTCCATTTGCATCCAAAATGGGTTGTATGCCAAGATTGATAGATGAATCGGTAAATTTGTCAAGGATAGAGCCAAGACGATTATTTTCGGTTAAGTTGTCAATTTGTTGTTTAAACTTGAACTTGTCAATAATATCGTGTACATCTCTATTAAATCCATCTAAATACTCCAAGAAGTTCATTTTCAATCGTAATGGATTCGTTTCAGAACTCAATGTTTTCATTGTAAACCTTGAGGTGTTGTAAAAAGGATATTTTGTAATGCTTGTTAGCACTGGTGCCTGATTGGTTATTTTCATATTATCCAAATGCTCTTTTTGCTTCAACACAGCATCCTTTGTTGGTTCTAATAATATATCTAATCGGCGCAATACCATCATCGGGAGAATCACCTTTTTGTAATCACCTTTATTAAAAGCATGCACAAGCACATCATTGGCGATATTCCATATAAAAGATACTAACTGGTTGAATTGTTGTTGGTTGTTTTGCATTGAACTGACTATAATTTTGTTTTAATTTGTAACTGTCCCTTTTTTTATTCAGTGAATTTTTAGAGTACAAACAAAGATAAAAAATAATTGACAAACAAAAGAGGACACAGATATGAACTTACTTACAGTATTTTAACCTGAAAAGAAATAAAACTGATAGTGTTAAATCCGAGTATTAATTCAAAAAATAAGGTATTCACAGGGCATAAATTTTACTGTTTCAAAAAATCAAACCATATAGTAAACCAGATTGTTGAAACAAGCACAGACAATATTTTTTTTGCAACTACGAAACAGGAATTATTCCTAAATCAATCCAACATAATAATGTAATTTTGCACAATTTATTTTTGGATTCACTGCATTAATGGAAACCGAACAACCACATATTTACAGTTGGGGGCGTGCAAAGCGCTACAATGATTTTTCGGGATATTTCCGAAATCTGTTTACCGAACGTGTACAAAAAGTTTCCGTTGATGCCGGCTTTACCTGTCCAAACCGCGACGGCACAAAGGGGTACGGCGGATGCACCTACTGCAACAACAAATCTTTTAAACCCAACTATTGCAACCTGAATAATTCAGTAAAACAGCAGGTTGAAGAAGGGATTCAATTTTTCGGTAAAAAATATAAATCCATGCGCTTTCTTGCCTATTTTCAGGCATATACCAACACTTGGGCGCCGTTTGAAGATTTAATCCCGCTCTATGAGGAAGCGCTCAAACATCCAAAAATTGACGGATTAGTTATCTCCACCCGACCGGATGCAGTTAGTGAAGATATTCTTGATTATCTGGCTGAACTGAGCAAAAAAGTTTATGTGATGGTGGAATTCGGGTTGGAATCGCACCTTGACGCATCGTTGGAGAAAATGAACCGGGGACACACTTTTGCAGAGTCGGTGCAGGCGCTTGAGCAGACTTCAAAAAGGGGAATCAACAACTGTGCACATCTGATTTTGGGCGTTCCGGGCGAAAGCTACAACGACTGGCTGGATCAGGCACGGGTAATCTCACAGCTGCCGGTCAAAAACCTGAAACTGCATCAACTGCAAATTTACCGGGGAACGGTGATGGCTAAGCAATTTCGTGAAAATCCCGGTCAGTTTCATCTCTTTTCCGTAGATGAATATGCGGATTTGGTGGTAGACTATCTGGAACTGCTCAACCCTGCAATTATTGTAGAACGGTTTGTCAGTCAGGGACCTTCAGAGATGATTATCGCTCCAAAATGGGGGTTGAAAAATTTTGAATTTACAGCAAAAGTAGAAAAACGTCTTGAAGAACGAAATACCTGGCAGGGAAAAAAATTCATGCCCTGATTATGTTTCGTCATGCTCTTCTGTTTTGCCTGATTTAGCTGTCAAGCGAACCAAATACCCGTTTCAGTATATTAGAAACCCTTGCAAGCGGGTCTTTTCGAATCAGTTTTTCTTCCGCTTCAATTTTCAGAAAAATTCCGTCCAATGCTTTTCCGGTAAGGTACTCATCCAGTTTGGTATCCACCGGTTTAAAACCGGCAATCTGTCCGGCAAGCGTATTGGCAACACTATTCCAACCGGATGTTAGCGTGTTCCAGCTTTGAGAAGTGGAAATATTTCCTACTAAATTTTTATCAAGCGAAGCCTGAATTTTAGGCTGATAGAGCTGAAACAACCCATCATAAGTTGTGCGGCGCAAATAGTCGGTGGCGGCGTTGTCTTCCCCCCTGAGAATACCGACAGCATCGTTAATTGTCATACTTCGGATACTGTTTACAAAAATAGGTTTGGCTTCGGTTACCGCATTTTCCGCCGCACGGTTGATCCGCAGCAAAACATCTTCGAGCATCTGCTGCCCGCCGGGAATTTTACCAATGTTGTTGACAATAATATTTGCTTCGGGAGGCAACAGAATCTTCACCAATTCATCCTTGTAATAACCATCAGTAACACCCAGAATATCAACAGATTTTCCTGTGCCGACAACCAATGCTTCCTTCAAACCGGAAATGATTTCATTTTGTGTGAGCGGTTTTTGTGAATCTAAAGATTGCTGTGCAAGTTGTGCCAGTTCGGCACAGGATGAAAATGCAAAAAGCAGTATAAATGCAAAAAGTTTATCTATTCTCATTGTTCAAAAATTTTTACTGAATTTATTTGTCAAATATTCAAATCCTTTATTAAGTAACTCAGACCAATAAGCCGTACAGGTACAAATGTACAATTGGTTTTTTATTATCATACGATAATCATTTGAAAAGAACGATTTTCGCCAAAAAGTTAAAAATGTAGCCATTCCGCAAAATTAGAAAGCCGCTTAATTTCTCAAAGAGCTGATATTCAAAATTATTCACCTAATAGTTTCTATCATTTGTACAAATACGGCTATAGAAGCGAATTCATAAACCTGCAAATTTGTACAAAAAGAGTCTTTTATGTACTGCTTGAAATAAACTGCCTGCTCCATAATTCATAGACAGGAACTGTTACCGGTTTCCCGATTTTCACGTCGGGATTGACTAATTATTTTCTGAATTGGCAAAAAACAGTTTATTTTGTTCTATCTTTAAATGGTTTCTGCGATGATTTTAAAAAATTTAAAATGGAGCTATTAAAACTGAATGACATCTTTAAGGCGCCCCCCGCACTCTCGTTTCTGGGAGGTGAATACTTTGCTAAATTCTTAATGTATATACTCAGGTTCAACAAGTTGAACAAAATGTATGAGCAAATTGCCTCAAAGCACGGGATTGAATTTATCGACGAGATTATCCGTATTCTTGAATTCAAAATCGAATTTGACGAAAATGAATTGAAGCGGATTCCCGCCGAAGGAGCGCTGATTGTTGTTGCCAACCATCCTTTTGGCGGATTTGACGGGCTCTTGCTCATTAAATACCTTTCAATGGTAAGGTCTGACGTAAAAATCATCGGAAACTTTTTGCTTAAAAAGGTTGAACCGGTTTCGGAGTATTTCATCAGCGACAATCCATTCAACTGCAAGGATGATATTGAGGAAGAGAACCGTCAGGGATTCAGGGAAGCCGTTGACCACCTGCAAAATGGCGGTGTTCTGTGCCTTTTTCCGGCAGGTGATTTAAGCACCTACGGAACTTTTGATACCATCACCGACCAGGTGTGGCAGTTTCCCATGGTGAAATTTGTTAAAATGGCCGGTGTGCCGGTTGTTCCGGCTCATTTCCAGGGAACAAACAGCAGATTGTTTCATTTTTTTGCAAAAATTCATCCTTCACTGCGGCAGGTAAGGCTGCCCTCCGAGCTGCTCAGCAAAAAACACAAAACCATTAAATTGCGGATTGGAACGCTCCTTAAAGTTGAAGAGCAGGATAAATTTACGGATGTGTACCAGTTCGGGCGTTTTCTGAGAGCCAAAACCTACAGCATGGAGTCGGCGATTGAGGTGAAGCGGTTCTTTAATTATACGCTGAAACCATCATCAAAGCTGGAAACCGTCATTGACCCGGTTCCAAAGGAAAAGATTCTTGAGGAAATTCAAAGTATCAGAACACATCACACGCTGTTTTCTCTGAAAAACTACACCGCTTTTTGTGCGCCGTCAAATATAATTCCGAATATTCTCACTGAAATCGGGCGCTTGCGGGAAATCACATTCCGCGATGTGGGCGAAGGAACAAACCGCAGCATCGATATTGACGAGTTTGATCTCTATTATCATCAGATGTTTATATGGGATGCTGAAAATGAAAAAATTGTTGGTGCATACCGTATCGGCAAAGGGAAAGATATTTTAGAACAGTATGGGAAGCGCGGTTTTTATCTCCATTCGCTTTTTCGTATTCACGAAAACTTCTCTCCGGTTTTGAGCGAAAGCCTTGAGTTGGGGCGCTCGTTTGTTATAAAGGAGTATCAGCGCAAACCCATGCCGCTCTTTCTCCTCTGGAAGGGAATTCTCTATTTTCTTCTGAAAAACCCGGAATATCGCTACCTGATTGGTCCCGTGAGCATCAGCAACAACTATTCAAAAATATCCAAAGACCTGATTATCCGGTTCATCATGCAAAATCATCTGAACTGGAAAATGGCGCAGTTTGTGAAGCCGCGAAACAGGTACAAATTCAAAAGTGACAATCCCGAAATGAATATTCTCATGGAAAATATGGAACACGACATCAACCGGTTGGATCGTATTATCAGGGAATCGGATGAGCTAAATGCGGGACTGCCCGTGCTTTTGAAAAAATATATAAAGTTGAATGCAGAGATTATTGCCTTCAATGTTGATCCGAAATTTAACAATTGCCTTGACGGACTTATTGTGCTTGATGTGAATAATGTTCCGAAAAATACCATAGAATCCCTATCAAAAGAGGTTAATGACCTTTCCATTCTGGAAAGATTTTATGGGCACAGGGAATAATCGTTTCAAAAATCATCAAAAACACTCACAAATATCATCAATTGAAAATGAACAGAAATGCAAAAGAGCGCCTTCTTTTGGTTGTCAAAGGAATGGGCATGGGAGCAGCAGATGTGATTCCGGGAGTTTCCGGCGGAACTATTGCCTTTATCACAGGAATTTACGAAGAGCTGATAAACTCCATTAAATCAATTAATCTGAACGCTTTAAAGCTATTTTTTTCAGGAAAATTCAAAACATTCTGGAAAGCGGTGAACGGCAATTTTTTGCTTTCAGTGGTATTGGGCATCGGCATCAGTATTTTCTCGTTGGCTAAGGGACTTGAATACCTGCTACACCACTACCCTATCTTAGTTTGGTCATTCTTTTTCGGACTTGTGTTAGCTTCGGCAATTTATGTGGGCGGAAGCATTAAAACATGGAAAGCGGGCACAATAATCGCTGGCATTGCCGGAATTGTGGTTGCCTATTTTATCACTGCCGTTTCACCAGCCGAAGCAAATATTACCTGGTTTTTTATTTTTATTTCGGGAGTTATTGCCATCTGTGCAATGATTCTTCCCGGAATTTCGGGCAGTTTTATATTGGTTTTGTTAGGTATGTATAAATTCATTCTTGGTGCAGTGAGTGATTTTAACATACCGGTTATGTTGGTTTTTATCGCCGGAGCGCTCATAGGCATCATCGCTTTTTCCAATCTGCTCTCGTGGTTGCTCAGAAAATACAACAATCTCACAATTGCCACGCTCACAGGCTTTATGATCGGCTCGCTCAACAAAGTCTGGCCATGGAAAGAGATTACCGAAACTTTTATCGATCGCCACAATGAAGTGCGTCCCCTTGCGGAAAAAAATATTTTACCCGGAACTTATGAGCAAATCACCGGCGCTCCCGCATGGTTTGCCGGAGCGCTGTTTTTGGCAGTCGTCGGTTTTGGGCTTATCTTTGCAATTGAAGGTTTAACAAAAAGAAAAAAATGAAAAAATACGGAATACTTGGCTATCCCCTCGCCCACTCCTTTTCAAAACGATTTTTTACCGAAAAATTTGACAGGGAGAAAGTGGATGCCACCTACGAAAATTTTGAGATTGATAATATTGAGAAATTTCGTGAAATCACAGAGAAAAACTGGAATTTAATTGGGCTGAACGTTACAATTCCCTATAAGGAACAGGTTATTCCCTATCTGAATGAACTGGATGAAGCAGCGCAGGAAATCGGCGCCGTAAACACAATCAGAATCACCCGTACAGAAGATACTCTATATCTGAAAGGTTTCAATACCGACGTGCACGGATTTGAAAATTCACTGAAACCTTTGCTGAAGCCCCACCATAAGAAAGCGTTGATTTTGGGAACAGGCGGCGCATCAAAAGCAGTGAAGTATGTTCTTTCCAAATTAGGAATCGATTTTATTTCCGCTTCCATCGAAGAGTTGAAAGAAAACGAAATCCGATATGAAGATATTGATGCCCAAATAATGGCTGAAAGGCTGCTTATCATTAATGCAACACCGCTTGGCACATTCCCTGATGTGGAAACTGCACCAAAGATTCCTTATGAACTTCTCACCGAAAATCATCTGCTCTTTGATCTGGTTTACAATCCTGAAACCACGAAATTTATGAAAATGGGTGCAGAGAAAGATGCAACGGTGAAAAACGGTTATGAAATGTTGCAGCTTCAGGCGCTAAAATCATACGAAATCTGGAATTCTATAGAATACACACAAAATGATGAATAAGAAAAAGATATTATTTGTATGCTTGGGCAATATCTGCCGGTCGCCCAGTGCAGAAGCAGTTTTTAAGGCAGTTGTTGAAAAGGAAGGAGTTGGAAAAAACTTTGAAATTGATTCCGCCGGAACCGGTGGCTGGCATGTAGGCAGACCTGCCGATAAGCGCATGCAAAGTCATGCATCAAAGCGCGGCTACAACCTCACCAGCATCGCCCGGCAGTTTAATCCCGACAGCGATTTTGAATATTTTGACATGATTATCGCCATGGACGATGAAAATGTACTCGCTCTGCAAAGTTTGGCAAGAGATGAAAATGATCTGAAAAAAATTCATAAGATGACAGATTTCAGCAAAGAGTGGAGCTATCAGGAAGTCCCGGACCCTTACTATGGTGGAGAAGAAGGCTTTGAACTGGTTCTCGATCTGCTGGAAGACGCAACCAAAGGATTGTTAGAAAAGACTACACACTAACCCAAATTTAGCAACCCATCTGCTACTACGTGCTGAATGACAGCTTCTTCAGCATCAATTCAAAACTTAACCGAAAGTTTCAAATTGATTTTCAGGTCGGTGAGGTAGTTGGGAACTGCAAACTGGTCGCCGCCCGAGCTGGAAACCCAGAAATAGGAAATGGTGTTTTTGATGTTCAGTATATTGAACGCTTCCAAACTGATCCACATATCGTTGATGTGCCGGAAGACAGCACTTTGCACCGGTCTGGAAGAGCTGATGATAACTTTTGAAAATCCTAAGTCAATCCGCCGGTAGGGGGGCATCCGAAAAATATCCTGGTAGCGCTCCGAGTTTGGCGGACCTACCGGCAGGCGTGCTCCGTAAAAACCGGAAAGCTGCATTTTATAGGATGGATTCCCCGGGAAATAATCCTGAAAAAAGAGACTGAAATTGAGCCACTGGTCGGTGGGGCGAGAAATAAATCCATGTCCGTCGCCTAAGATATTCTCCTCGGTTTTCATCAGGGAAACGCTTGCCCACGACTGAACACCGCTTACAAACTCACCGTTCACCTTCATGTCGATTCCGGTTGCATAGCCAACGGCTTCCTGTTCGCCTAAATAGCGAATCTGCACATTTTCAACTTTGTAGGGAATCAGCCGGTTCATATATTTGTAATACGCCTCGGAAGTGAAGCGGAACGGGCGGTTCCAAACGGTAAAAATATAGTCGCTGCCCGCAACCACCTGATAGGAACGTTGCGCACGTGTATTTTCATTGATGGTACCGTCCCGGTTTTTCAGCTCTTTAAAAAACGGAGATTGATGATACATTCCCCCCGAAAGGCTGAATGACATTTTCTTTTGCCACGCCGGAAAATAGCTGACCGAAATTCGCGGACTGACAAGCAATTCCCGGTTAAAATCCCAGTAATTGAAACGCATGCCACCCGTGAAATACAGATCGCCGCTATTGACCGGCACACTCCAGGTATCCTGAAAATGACCGGTTATTCTGCTCGAACTAAGCCTGTTTCGTGCATTTAGCGTGAAAAAGAGCAACACCTCCTTATCGGAGTATGGAAGCGAATAGCCTGTGGAATCCCGGTAAATCCATTCGTTGATTTTATCATAAAATTGCTCGTGCTGAAACTGCACTCCCCAGTTAAGCAGGTGATTCTCTGAGTTGTATGCTCCTTTGTGTGAAAAACTGTAAACGTTGGCATTCAGGTGATTGCGGGCATGGTTCAGAAATGTTCCCACCCCAAGATTCAGAATGCTGTCTCCAAAATCTTCGGAAGACATGTTTCGCTCTAACTGATTGAGATAATATTGCCCCATAATATCATAGCTCTCCTCTTCAGACGTGTTGAAAGCCGAAAATATAAACTTGAGATTCAGATTCAGATTGGGATGATAATTTGCCGATAAAGCGCCCAAATAGGTATTGAACCGGTCTATTTCCTGACCGCTGAAATAGATGGTGGTGTTGAGCGGGGTGTCCCATGTTCCGAATGTTGTTTCCCTTTTTTTCGGAACGAACCAGTATTGGTTTTGAGCGACATTTCCCAAAAATGAAAGATCAAAACTATCTGAAAACCTATAGGTGATATAGGTTTGAAAATCAGTAAATTTTGGTTCGTAATTGCCTTTTTCGTCTAAACCGCTAAGCATGTAGCTGTTGGTTTTGTAGCGGACACCGGAAATATGTGCCAGCCTTCCTTTCAACGCCACATCTTCAAAATGGGCAGTTGCGCCTAACAGGCTCACCGATGCCGACCCCCGGAATACGCTGGGTTTTCTGTATTTTATGTCAAGCACCGATGACATTTTATCGCCGTAGCGGGCATCAAATCCGCCGGCTGAAAAGTCAATGGTGGAAACCATGTCGCTGTTGATAAAACTCAACCCTTCCTGCTGCCCGGCACGGATGAGAAACGGTCGGTAAATCTCAATGTCGTTCACATAGACCATGTTTTCGTCAAAATTTCCGCCACGCACCGTATATTGTGAGCTAAGCTCATTATTTGCAGAAACCCCCGGCAGTGTCTTTATCAATGCTTCCACGCCGCCGGTTGCCGCATCAGGCATAATTTCGATAAAGTGCGGATCAACGCGGGTGATGTTTCCACTGTTGCGGCGCTGTTCGGTAACCGTAATTTCAGCCAGTTTTAAATCCGTTCCCTGCAAAACAATTTCACGGTAAACATTTTCTTCAGAGCCGGCAAATATGGTATCGGAAAAAGGAGCATATCCAAGTGATGAGAAAATCACGACAATTTGTTTTCCGGCGGGAATGCGCAGCAGGAATTTTCCTTCACGGTTTGAGCTGGTGCCTAACGGGTAATTTTTCAGACCGATGTTCACCATGTCAAGTGGAGTTCCCTCATCGTCACGCACCACTCCCCTCAGCGTGGCGTTATTGCTTTGGGAAAAAGCGCTCAGCATGAAAGCAACCGGAAATAATAATAAGATCAGCTTTTTTAACATCGGCACAAAACTAACAAACCAATTGTAGTATCAACTTTTCGGATAGAAATAAATTGTTTGCGAAGACGATTATTTATCGAAGCAAAGCGGGAATAATCCGAAAAGCAAGCGTACCTGACCTGAGTTCGATATCTTCCCATTTTTCAACATCGAAGTTTATGCCGATAGTTGAGCAGGTGGGCATATCAAACTCAAAACGTTTTAACAAACCGGCGGTGTAATTGTAAAAACCGGGATTGTGCCCAAAGAAAATCACGTTTCCCTTATCTGCCGGCAACAAGTGAATAAAACTTAAGAAACTTTGCAGAACTAACCCCGGATAGAAATCGTCATTTTCCTGAATTGAATCGTGGCTGATACCCAGATTTCCGGCAAAAATGCGGGCGGTTTTCAATGCCCGCTTTGCCGGGCTTGAAATCATCATATCCGGCGCAATTCCTCTGTTTTTCAGTTCGCCTGAAACAAGAGCTGCATCTCTTTTCCCCCGGTCGGTCAAATCGCGGTTAAAATCGTCTTCGTAGCCGTAGGGAACGGCTTTGGCATGTCTTACAATAATTATTCGTTTCATTTTTTAAAACTTAATTTCCGGTAACAGCAAATTTATTTTAATTTGTGAAAAGAATGACAATTCATTGATTATTTTATGAAACGCATCGGGCTTTTATCGGATACGCACGGTTTTTTGCACCCGCGCCTTTTTCATTTTTTTGAAAAGACAGATGAAATATGGCATGCCGGCGATTTTGGCAATATTGAAACTGTTGATAAACTTGCAACTTTTAAGCCCCTGAAAGGGGTTTTCGGGAATATTGACGGACAGGATGTCCGCACTGTTTTCCCGCAACATCTCCGGTTCAGATGTGAAGATACCGATGTGTGGATCACGCACATCGGCGGATATCCCGGCAGATATGAGCGTTTCGTCAAACCTGAAATCTTCGCCAATCCACCCGATATTTTTATCAGCGGACATTCCCATATTCTGAAAGTGATTTTCGATAAGAAACTGAATCTGCTGCATATCAATCCCGGCGCTGCCGGATATATCGGGTTTCACAAAGTTTGCACCGCCATTCGTTTTACCATTGACGGAAAAGATATCAGGGACCTCGAAATCTGGGAAATTCCGCGAGAATCCGGACATGAAAAATAAAATTTGCCAATTTCCGAAATTAACGCAACCCTTTTTCAATATTTTTCGTCTAAGCAATAATTTGTTACTTTGAATAGCAAATTGAGTTAAAACTGGAATTATCAATTAATGTCATAAATTTATTATTATGAGAAAAGTAGTACCTTATTTTCTGCTGCTGTTTCTCTTTTTCATGGTGAATGCAGGTTTTGACGTTGTTTCCCCGGAAGCCTACCGTCCGGTGTTTATGCTGCGTTCCGAACTGGAGAAGGGCATCATGTTGGAAAGCCCGCGGGCGATAAAGAATCCGGGCAAAATATATCTGAAAGATCACCTGATTTTCATCAATGAAAAGTACAGGGGAATTCATGTCATCAACAATTCCAATCCGGAAAACCCCGAAAATACCGCATTCATCAAAGTGGATGGCTGCATTGATATTGCCATGAAGGGAAATGTGATGTATGCCGACAATGCGGTTGATTTAATTGCGCTGAAATTTGATGAAACTGCCGGTTCGGTTGAAGTGGCAAAGCGTATCAGGGGAGTTTTTCCGGAGCTGCTCTCACCAAACGGAAGGGGCGTGTCGTGGGCTGAGCGCCAGGCACTGTCGGATGATGCCATTTTAGTGCGGTGGGAAAGGAATACAAGCAATGAAAACCATATCAAATAAAAGTCAACATCATGAATATCAGATATTTTAAAAAATTATTTGTCGCTTTTTTGCTCATCGGGTTAGGTTCATGCAGCTACAACGACTCCTCTTTTGAAGGAGCTGTCAGCGATGGAAGCGGCACCGGTGGTTCAATGGCACGGTTTACCATTGTTGGCGACCGACTCTTTACCGTAGATCATGAAACGCTGAATGTCTATGATATTTCTTCGGCAGAAAATCCGGAGTATAAACACAAAAGCCGGGTTGGATTTGGCGTGGAAACTATTTTCCCCTTAGGAGAAAATCTGTTTCTTGGCACCAATTCAGGAATGTATATTTATAAGATCCGCGAAAGCGGTATCCCTGAAAAAATCTCTTTTTATGAGCATGTTGTGGCGTGTGATCCGGTTGTTTCCGATGGGAAATATGCTTATGTAACGCTCAGTTCCGGTCGTCCCGACTGCTGGCGCCCGGTGAATGAGCTTCAGATTATTGATCTGGCAGATTTGAGCAGACCTAAGCTCATCCGGCAATATCCCATGAGCAATCCGCGCGGTCTTGCCGTGCGGAATGATACGGTTTGGGTGTGCGATAACGGACTGCGGATTCTGGATGTCTCTGATAAAGATTTGCCGAATCCAAAAGAGTTGCACTATTTCAATGATTTGATTGCTTATGACATTATTTTGGACAGAAACCGTGCTTTGGTTATTGGCGAATCGGGTTTTGTTCAGTATAAGCTTGAAAATGATGTAATAAAAAAACTTAGTGAAATTAAAGTTGAATATTAACTGTTAAATTTAATCAGATGAAAAAAATTATTTCATTGTTGTTGTTGTGTTTCCCTCTGTTTCTCTCTTCACAGAATAAAATGGAAGATGAATTTGAAAACAGAACATTTGGGCTGAGTTTGGTTCCGCAGTATGCAATAATCAACGGAATGCGGGTTGATTTAGATTTCAAGCTGAATGACAAAAATCACTGGTTAGTGGCAGCGCCGCAATTCTATTTTCGCGAGAACCCGACAATCTGGGATTACAACAGCATGTATGGCTTGGGAATTGAGCTTCAGCATAAAATTTACCTGAAACGCGAATTGAAACATGTCAATCCCTATCTTGCATACGGTCCGGTTTTCAACTACTATTCCGTGAATGACAAAGGCTATTCAACCTACGGTTTCATGGAAGACGGCTCAAATTACATCGGTCTGGAAAGCGGGGAGATGAATACGAAAATCTTTAAAACCGGCGGGAATGTGATTATGGGAATACACTATTTTCTGCTTGACAGGCTGTTTATGGATTTTTATCTTGGCGCCGGCATCCGGTTCAGTTTTGATGACAAAACTAACGGATTTCATGAAAATTACAACGACACGTGGCTCGATCTGGGCTATTCGGGAACGCTGATGACCGGCGGCTTCCGCTTTGGTGTGATGTTTTGAAAATAAATTTGTGGTTACTGCTTGTCAAAAACGGCAACCACCCAATTGTTTTTTTCCATATAGTGATTAAACATAAAGCCCGATAGAAGGGCTTTATGTTTAATATCTTCCAAGTCAGTTGAATAGAAGCCACTTGCAAACAATTTTCCTCCTGAGTTTGTGCCGGTGCTGTATGCCGGAATATCACGAAGCAGCACATTTCTCTGGATATTGGCAAAAACAAAATCGTATTTTGCATTGCCGATGAGCGCTGCATCGCCTTTCAGCACAGTTATATTTTTGGTGTTGTTGCGCTCTGCATTTTCCATACTGCCTTTCACCGCCCATTCATCAATGTCGATGGCAGTAACCTCCGAAGCGCCTTTCATGGACGCCAGAATACTCAGAATTCCTGTGCCGGAACCCATGTCAAGCACCTTTTTTCCTTCAAAATTTTCTTTCAGAATGGCTTCCAGCATCATCGAAGTGGTTTCGTGATTTCCGGTGCCAAAAGCCATATTGGGTTCAATCACAATTTCAAACCTGCACTTCGGAAATTCGGTATGAAAAGGTGCGCGCACCAGACATTCCCCGCCAACTACCAGCGGCTGAAAATAGTTTTTCTCCCAAACCTCATTCCAGTTCTGCCCTTTGATGAACTCCTCTTCAACAGTAAATACAAAGTTTTCTGAATAAACTTCAAGCACCCGGTCAACATCTTTTCTGCTGAAATTTTCAGCCGGGATGAAAGCATCAAAACCGTTTCCGGTTTCGGCAAAACTGTCAAAACCCTCACCTGCAAGCTCAGCCATCAGCACATCGCGGAGCCACTCCTCAAAAGGTAAAATTGTGATTGAAACTTTGTGGTAGTCCACTTTTTTATTTCAGAATGCGTTAATGATCCCTAAAAAATCTTCAGCTTTCAGCGATGCGCCGCCAATCAGACCGCCATCCACATCTTTATTTGCAAAAAGCTCCGGTGCATTGTCCGGTTTGGCGCTTCCGCCATAAAGAATAGAGACGCCTTCTGCTACTTCGTTACCGAATTTTTCGGCAATTGCCGAGCGGATAAATGCGTGAATTTCCTGTGCCTGTGCAGAAGTGGCTGTTTTTCCCGTACCGATTGCCCAGATGGGCTCATAGGCAATTACTAACTTTTTTAATTCGCTTTCGGGAAGTTTGAAAATAGTCTCTTCCAACTGATTTTTTACAAATTCATTTTGATTGCCTGCCTCGCGTACCTCCAACGGTTCGCCACAGCAATAGATGGGCGTCAATCCGTTATTTAGCGACAAAGCCAGCTTTTTGTTTAAAACCTCACTGGTTTCGCCGTAATATTCGCGCCTTTCGGAGTGCCCCAGAATAACATACTCAGCGCCGGTTGATTTCACCATTTCGGCAGAAACTTCGCCCGTGAATGCTCCTTTTGCTTCTGCTGCGCAGTTCTGCGCAGCAACACCGATACGTTCGGTATTTACCGATTCAACCACTTTAGAAAGATGGGTGAACGGAACGCCCAAAACGATGGTTACATCGGCAGCGGCTTCTTTTGCTGCTAACTGATCTACGGCTTTTGCCAACTCAATTCCTTCCTGCAAATTGGTATTGCATTTCCAGTTTCCTGCTACTATTTTCTTTCTCATTTTTCTGATATTTAGTTTTTTACGATAAATCTTCTGACAAAATTAGCCCCTTCCTTCGGAAGGTACGCTTCACCGTTAACCTGCCGGTCAGTTTTAACTATTTATTGATGAATTTTTGCTCAAATTCTTTTGGCGAAGGTATGTCATTGTAATGGTATTTTGCCACAATAATTCCATCCTTGACAACCATCAGTCCGGGATTGGAGCGCACAATGGTTTTCAGTGTAATTTCATCGGTATTGAAAAATTCGTAGGGCGCTTCGTTTTCCCGGGCAAAAACTTCCGAAGCATCGGGCAGCGATGAAGTGAGGCAGATAAACTCCATTTCACTGCCAAGCGCCCAGTGTGCCAGCGCATTGATTCTTTCCTGTGACTTCAGTGAAGATTCTGAGAGATTGTAGGAAATCAGCATGAAAACATAGTTATCGGCATACAGAAAAAAGTCGATAATATCATCTCCCTCAGGCGTTTCAATGGTGAAATCGTGAATTGGCGGCTCATAGCCCTTTTGAACCAGAATGGATTCTATATCATGGAAAGCGTAGTTCACCGTATCCTGCCACGGATAATTTTCCTCAGAAAATTGCTCCACTTTGCCGGTATTGATATTTTTGTAGTAAAAAATATTTTCATACTCATCCTGCGGTGCATCTGCCGGAACGGACATCGCTTCGTGAATGTTTACCCCAACCTTATAAGGTCTGAAATCGAAAACCGGCAGGTGATTGTAGGAGTAAATGACAAAACCAAAATAAACAACCACTAAAAGAGTTGACAACACATAGCTACTCTTTTTGCCGGGCAGCCCCTTCATCCTGTTTCGATATATGAAAATAATGATAGTCAGTATAATAAGAATAATGTTCTTATAGAATGTCTGCCAGTTGGAGATGACCAGTGCATCACCAAAACAGCCGCAATCCGTAACCGGATTGGCAATGGCAATCCAGAGCGTTAACCCGGTGAAAAAAACCATGAAAAGCAGCGCCAGCCACGATGTAAAGCGCATAAAAACGTTTGACAGCAGCGCCACGCCAATGGCAAACTCGGCAAACGAAAGCAAAATTCCCAATGGCAGTGCAGCCCATATAAGCCAGTCCAGATGCATGGCATTCATGTAGTCTGTGAATTTGTAGGCTGAACCCCACGGGTCTATCCCTTTGACAAAGCCGGAAAAAACAAATACAATTCCGACAACAATCCGGGAAAAATGCTTGATTACTTTCATTTTACAGAGATTTTTCTTCTTCAAATTCAATCTTAATCAGGGCAAAAACGGCATAATTGATCATGTCTAAATAATTTGCGTCAATTCCCTCAGATTCAGTGGTCTTGCCCTCGTTGTCCTCAATTTGCTTGGTGCGCTTTAGTTTCATCAGAATGAGATCGGTATAGGAGCTGATTCTCATTTTGCGCCATGCTTCGCCATAGTCGTGATTTTTATCCTGCATCAGCGATTTTGCCTTGCCAAACCAGTTGTTGTACAATTCGGTGGTTTGTGCTTTGTCTAACTCATTTTCCGAGGGACCCAGCTCCAACTGAATCAATCCCATAATGGCGTAGTTTATAATTCCGATAAATTCAGGACGGGTACCTTCGTCAACTTTGGCAATTCCCTTTTCCTCAATGGTGCGGATTCGCCGTGCCTTAATATAAATCTGATCGGTTATTGACGAAGGTCTTAAAATATGCCAGGCAGTTCCGTAATCATTCATTTTTGTTGTGAACACTGCGCGGCAAATTGCCATAATCTCGTCATATTGCTGATCTGTTTTCTTCATCTCTTTTTTAATTAAAGCATAAAAATAGAAAAATTTGAAGAATCTGGCGGTTTTGTTATACATTTGTAATGCTTAATTGTTTAACGATAAAAACTTTTTGCTTATGTTAATTACCCAATCAGCGGGTAAGTTCCTGAAAAGAAAAAACATGATCAATCTGGGCGGCAGATTGATAGACTTTACCCAGCCGGTGGTTATGGGCATCATAAATGTTACTCCCGACTCTTTTTTCGATAACGGAAAAATGACGGATAACAAAGTGCTTATTTCTGCTGTGGAGAAGATGATTGAAGAAGGGGTAACATTTATTGACGTAGGAGGCATCTCTACAAAGCCCGGCGCCGCTTTGGTTTCAACTAAAACCGAATTGGAAAGATTACTACCTGCAGTACATGCCATACGAAAAAAATTCCCCGAAATACCGCTCTCCATCGACACATTCCGGTCGTGGGTAGCTGTTCGCGTAATTGACGAAGTTGGTCCCGTTATAGTAAATGATATTTCCGGCGGAACGTTGGATTCAAAAATGTTTGAAACCATCGGAAAAATGAACGTCCCTTATGTGCTTACACACATACAGGGAACGCCTCAAAACATGCAGGATAACCCTGAATATGATGATGTTGTGCGTGATATTTCAGCTTGGCTGAGCGACGGGGTTAAACTGCTGACCAAGTTTGGAGTAAAAGATATTATTATCGATCCGGGGTTTGGATTCGGCAAAAACCTGCAACACAATTACGATTTGCTGAACCGACTGGATTCATTCAAGGTTTTTCAACTTCCGGTGATGGTCGGGCTTAGTCGCAAAACATTGATATGGCAGCTTTTGCAGATAGATCCTGCAAACGCTCTCAACGGAACCACGGTGGTTAACACCATGGCACTGCTCGGCGGGGCAGATATTTTGCGCGTGCATGATGTGAATGAAGCCATGGAAGCCATTCAGATTTTTAAGGCGCTAAAAGCAACAATAGCCTGATGACCGCCTTCATAACCATAAGGTTTCTGGATATACTCGATATACTTCTGGTAGCTGTTCTGCTTTATCAGGTTTACAGGCTTGTCAGAGGCACTGTCGCTTTCAATCTGATTATCGGTTTAATTTCGGTCTATCTTTTCTGGATTGTGGTGAAAGCGCTTAATATGGAGCTGATTGGCACAATCATGGGGCAATTTATCGGCGTGGGACTGATTGCGCTCATCATCGTTTTTCACCCCGAAATCAGGAGGTTTCTCATCTTTATCGGGAAAAACTACAACGTTAACAGAATACTTCTTTTAGACAGAATTTTTGGAGTTCACCGAAGTAAATCTTCTGACTCTGAGCTGATTGAGATGATTGCCGAAACCAGCGCATCTCTGGCAAAATCAAAAACAGGAGCGCTTATCGTCATTGCACGCAACTTTGAGCTGACCGAACAAATCAACAGTGGTGAGCTGCTCAATGCCGATATCTCTTCCTCGTTGCTGCGCACCATTTTTTTCAAAAATACTCCGCTGCACGATGGCGCTGTTATCATAAGAGGAAATGTCATTGCAGCAGCAGGTTGTATCTTGCCCCTAACCCAGCGCGAAGTGGATAAGACCATGGGACTGAGGCACCGGGCTGCAATCGGCATCAGTGAAACCACTGATGCGTTAGCAATTGTTGTTTCCGAGGAGCGCGGAAATATTTCGTTTGCCGTGGAAGGGGATATCAAACGAAAGATTTCCAAGGAAATGCTGGTTGAATTGCTCGAAAAACACCTTGCAGAGTGAAGTTGATTCCAGAATCTTTTTTTCCATTTTTAAATAACAATGAACAGAATTTGTAAATTATTTCAAATTAAATATCCTGTGATTCAGGGTGGTATGGTGTGGTGTTCAGGCTGGCGGCTGGCAGCGGCAGTCAGTAATTCCGGCGGACTTGGATTGATTGGCGCCGGCTCCATGTACCCGGCAACCCTTGAGGAACACATAATAAAAACAAAGTCGGCAACCGACAAACCGTTTGGGGTGAATGTGCCGCTTCTCTATCCTGAAATTGACGAAATAATGGATATTATAGCCCGGAACGGGGTGAAAATTGTTTTCACATCAGCCGGAAGTCCGAAAAAATGGACGGGCTGGCTGAAAGACCGGGGAATTGTTGTTGCCCACGTAGTTTCCAGTTCGGTTTTTGCCGAGAAATCGGAAGCAGCCGGAGTGGATGCCATTGTAGCCGAAGGATTTGAAGCCGGCGGACATCTCGGTCGCGAAGAGACCTCCACATTGGTTTTGATTCCATCGGTGCGAAAAGCTACCGGTCTGCCGCTATTGGCAGCCGGCGGAATTGCCTCCGGGCAGGCTATGATGGCTGCGATGGCTTTGGGAGCAGAAGGCGTTCAAATCGGTTCTCTCTTTGCAGCCGCAGAAGAGTCGTCTGCGCATCCCGATTTTAAATCACTGGTCATCAGCCTGAAAGAAGGAGATACAAAGCTGACATTAAAGCAGTTAGTTCCGGTACGGTTGATAAAAAACCGATTTTTTGAACAGGTTGAAAACGCCGAAAGCCGGTGTGCATCAGCCGAAGAATTGAGAACGCTACTCGGAAAGGGAAGAGCAAAAAAGGGGATTTTTGAAGGTGATCTGAATGACGGCGAGCTGGAAATCGGGCAGGTATCGGCACAAATAGACAAAATTCAACCCACAGCCGAAATCATGCAAAACCTGATGAAAGAGTATCATTCGGTAGTCGCCGAAATAGCAGGCAAGAGCAGGTTTGGGGTTTGATATGGTTAATTCTATTTTGAAAACTTGAAAAGTCATATAAAAGTTGATTCGCAAGTGGTTAATTCTTAGACCACTGTTAATTCAACTTGGGGATAAAGATTTCCACTCTCTCAATTAAAGTGTCGTGAGGAGATGTTTTACAAGTAACTGTACCACCTGATAAACCATCATAAAATATACAATGTGGAACCATTTTTCGCTATGCGAAAAATCTGTTTGTTGCACATTCGCGTATTTGCAAACATGCGTTATCAATCAGCAAAAACTTACTTGGAATAAAACTCATTCAGGGTGATTACATCGTCGGATTTGCAAAGGGGGCAGCGGGGTGAATCCTCGCTGTAATCATTGAAACTGGACTGGCATGAGTTGCATTTATACCAGTTATCATCAAAATAGATATCGCCTCCCCTGAAAATTATATCAAGCCCCTCCACAAAAGCTGTGGCAACTTTTTTTCGGGCTTCTTCATAAATCCGGGTGAGCGTAGGTCTTGAAATATCCATGTGTACTGATGCCTGCTCCTGGGTCAGATTCTGATAATCCAACAGCCTGATTGCCTCAAACTCTTCCAATTTGAGAACAACCTCATTCGACTTGCGCCCACGAACGCCATAAACTGACATTCCTTTAATAATTGGAGGCGCCTGTATTCTCCTGCTCTTTTTTCTTCTGGACATTTTTAAGCCATATTAAGTTTACTTAATAAAAAATGATCTGCCAGAACCAGTGCGGCCATGGCTTCAACAATAGGCACAGCGCGTGGAAGTACGCACGGGTCATGCCTTCCCTTAGGTTTTATGGTAACCTCTTTATTATCCTTATCAATTGTGTTTTGCTCTTTCAATAAGGTTGCAATAGGCTTGAAAGCCACATTAAAGTAGATATCTTCCCCATTGGAAATTCCACCCTGAATTCCGCCTGAGTGATTTGTTTTGGTTCGTACCCCGCTGTCGGTAATGACAAACACATCATTGTGCTGTGAACCGCTCAGTTTTGTGCCTTCAAAGCCGGAGCCGTATTCAAATCCTTTGACGGCATTGATTCCAAGCATCGCAAATCCGAGATCTGCGTGTAGCTTGTTAAATACCGGCTCACCCCAACCGGCAGGCACACCTTTAATAACGCAGGTAATCACACCACCAACGGTGTCAAGGTCTTTCTGCGCAACCTGAATCCGGGAGATCATCTTTTGGGCAGTCTCCTCATCAGGGCAGCGCACAATATTATCTTCCGTTTTGGAAAGATCGAGCTGCGTATAAGGCTTCTCCAGTTTAACTTCTCCTACTTGGGAAACAAATGCCTGAACAGTTATACCGGGAGTTGTCAAAACTTGCTTGGCAATTGCTCCGGCAACAACACGGGCAACAGTTTCACGCGCCGAAGAGCGCCCGCCGCCGCGATGGTCGCGGGTTCCGTATTTTTTCAAATAGGTGTAGTCTGCATGTGAAGGACGGAAAATATCTTTCAGGTTATTGTAATCCTGAGAATGATGGTCTTCGTTCCAGATAACAAACGCAATGGGGGTTCCCTGTGTTTTTCCCTCAAAAACACCGGATAAAAACTCAACCTGATCGGCTTCTTTTCGCTGGGTGGTTATCCGCGACTGTCCCGGTCTGCGCCGGGAAAGATCCTTTTGAATCAGCTCGACGTCCAGTTCCAGAGCGGCAGGACAACCGTCAATGATACCGCCAATTCCGCGTCCGTGAGATTCGCCAAAAGAAGTAAGCCGAAAAATTTTTCCGAATGTGTTCATATAACTTTTTTTATTCCGCTTTAATCAGCGATGCAAAATGTGCCGGTGCTAATCTACTCATTTTGCCTAAAAAACCCGTTCCCTTTTGATTTAATGAGGAAACGGGATGAATTAATTATTAAAAATATCGAAAATGAGCTAACAACCGCATCCGCAACCTCCGTTGCCATGGGCATGACCTTCATGTTCGGAAGCACAACCGCAGTCGTCTTCGGAGTCACCACCGCTGCAACAACCACCGCCACTGCCGCAACCGCAACCGCTGCCGGATAAGATTCCTGCAAGCTCTTCTTCCGAAGGTTCGCGCACGGAGAGTACTTTTCCTGAGAAAAAGAGGTCTTCGCCAGCTAACGGATGGTTAAAGTCCATCTTCACTTCTTCGTCAGAAACTGCAAGCACAATACCGTCCATACGCTGTCCGTTGCTGCTCATCATCGGGACTGCATTGCCAACAGCAATAAGCTCATCATCAAAATGTCCGTCAACCAAAAAAACCTGCTTGGGCAAATCAACAATAGCATCTTCATTGACTTCACCATACGCATCATTTTTCAATAAACGGATTTTAAAAGGGTCTCCAACTTTCAGCCCGGAAAGCTTAGATTCAAACTCCGGCAGCATGGAACCTGCACCATACAGAAACTCCAGCGGATTTTCTTCTGTTGCCCGCTCAATGACATCCCCACTTTCGTCATCTATGTGCAACACATAGCTCAAAGTCACCATTGAATGTTTTGAAATTTCAAGCATAATCTCATTTTTTTTTAATATGATACAAATAAACTGTTTTTTGGGAACAGAACAAAATACTTTTCTGTCTTTTATGTGAAAAAGTTGTAACTTTTTTATAAAGGGCTACACTCTCAGAATTTTTCGGATGAAAATTCTATCCCCATCACGGACATTTAAAAAATAGACGCCTGCCGGCATATCTTTCAATGCTGAAATCTGTAAAATCTGCTCTTCTGAAACCTGCTGCTGAAATAGTATTCTGCCGTTGCTGTCAGTCAGCGTAATCGTTTTAAAGCCATCTTTCAGATCAACAAAAAAATTGTCTTTCACCGGGTTTGGGAACACGTTAATTTCAGGAGTTTGCATGGCAATCCGGTCAGAAAATGTAAATGTGCCAACTGTAAAATCATCCATGCAAAAATAGGCAGGCGTGTTCATTCCATACTCTCCCGTATCACTGGATTCCATGCCAAAATGAAGTGCAGTTACATTTTTAATGCTGCTGAGATCAACCCAGCGCCACTCATTCAGAATGTATTTCATTTCAGGGTTTTCGTCACGGTAATCGGCTAAATAAAACTCAACCGTTTCAGTTGTATTGCCGGACTCATCCGTTCCCCAAATCAACAATTTCAGAAAATCGGGGTCTTGCCCGCTTTCTCCGCCAAATTTTTTGGAAAAACCGAGCGGGTCTCCATCCCGCATCAGCAAATAGGTCAATGTTGAATTGGTTGCATAAAACCCGGTTAAATCAACCGGTTGCTCAAATTCAATTTTCAGTTCTCCCGGAAAATAAACTACTGCATAATTTTCTGAATCTTCTGCTCCGCTCCCCGTTATGGCGCTGTATTGGTTTTCATACCCGGGAGTGGCGTTATCCGTAATATTCGACACGGAAAAGCCGCTCCAGTATTGCCAGTCGGCATTATATTCATTGGGAAACCAAAAGCCGCCGCTCAGGAAACCCCCGGCTGAATCTTCACCGTTGTAATAAGAACCGGCTTCCAGTTCCACATCGTCAAAAGTGGCAACATGCTGTGCACTTGCATAAAAAACGACTAAAGAGAGAAACAAAATCAAGTAAATTTTTTTCATTTTAAAATTTTTAGTGGTAAAACAATAACTTCGTGCAATTCAGCTTGTGCTTCCATATTCATATATGCTTTGAACAGAAAACAGTAGAAATCTGCATTTCAAAACAATGAACATGATGCATAAACTTACGCACATGATTTCAAATCATTCTCGTTTCACAATACCAAAAACAGTGGGAAATATTTCAAGGCAATTTACCTTCAGCTTTTCTTCCCGAAAGCTTACGATACTGTATTTTTGGAAACAGCAGGTTTTCTGGCTCTCCCCGATTGGCAGCCACCTTCCCGTTCCGAAATTCGGAACAGTGGTTTTTGATGTGCCAACATGAAAGGATTACAGCTGCGGGTACAGCTCCGGTTTTTCACCGGATTCCATAACTGATTCCGCCACAAAAGTAAGTAATTTTTTATATCCCCGATTGCTTTAATCTGAATGAAACAGGCAATTCCAAAAGTATATCATTTCTCCCTACCCACTAACAAAACACATTCAGCTCATACTCAACACCCTCAGCTCTGTCAAACAGAAAAATATTTGTTCGGTCAGCTGCAAACTATTGTTTAAAAAAATATCTTATTTTAAACAATAGAATACTTTTGCATCTTAAAATGTTTTTTATATTTGTATCGTTTTGGTTCTTTGTATTGACGCTTAAACATTGCCAATTGACACACAGCAATATATAGATGGTATTTTCAATTTAAATTACTGTTCTTTTTAAAGAGCTCGCATGGTTTTAACCCATAAAATTACAGAATTATTCATTGAAATTCTGTAGTCAGAAAGATTTTTCAGAGAGATTTTTTTGAAACATAATAATTAGATGTAAAAACTATGAATTTTACAGGTAAATTAAAGCAGGCTGTAAGTATAGCGCAATCATTAGCCAAAGAATTTTCCAACAATGAATTTTCTCCGGCACATCTCTTAAAAGCCTTACTTCACAAAGATGTCGGGCTGACTGAACTTTTAATGGCTCTCGATCAGGATATTTTTTACCTTGAAGAGTGGGCGGAAGTGCGCATCGAATCCTGTGCGAAATCGTCAAATGTGCCGGAAAATCCACCCGGAGACAAAAATGTTCAGGCAGTTTTCAGAGAAGCTGAAAATATCCGGCTCAAATTATCACGCGACGAAACCGATCCGGAGTGTGTGCTGACAGCAATCAGCACTCCCGGCGTAGGCTTCAGTTATGAACAACTGAAGACATTTACGCTCAGCCAGACACAAATTATCGACTTTTTGCTGGAAAGCAGTGATTTTCAGGAAGCAATCGGTATGACCGACAGCAAACAAGAGAAGAAAAAACAGGAACATTCAGCCAATGCACTGCTGAAATATTGTATCGACAAAACCGAAGAAGCCCGTTTGGGGAAACTCGATCCGGTAGTTTGCCGCGACAATACAATCCGTGGAATTACTGAGATTTTAGGACGCCGCAACAAGGCAAATGTTTTAATCATTGGCGACACGGGCGTTGGCAAAACGGCAGTAGTCAACGGTTTTACACAAAATGTAGTAGATAAAAAAGTGCCTTCCGGTTTGATTGGCGCCGTTATTTTTGAACTCGATTACGGTTCTCTCATTGCAGGCGCATCCTACAAAGGCGAAGTTGAAGACAGACTCAAAAAAATCATTGCTGAAATTCAGCAATACGACAAAGCCATTCTGTTTATTGACGAAATGCACATTTTAGCCGACAAGCAGGGAGGAGCCGCCGGCGCTGCAAATCTGTTAAAGCCGGAACTTGCACGCGGAAATCTTACTATTATTGGTACCACATCAATAGACAATTACACCAAATTCATAGAAACTGATGAGGCTTTTAACCGGCAGTTTGAACTCATTAAAATAGAAGAACCTGACGAGCAGACAGCGCTGAAAATGCTGACTGAAATTGTTCCAAAATATGAAGCGCACCACAAGCTCAAGGCAGATGAAGAAGTGATGAAGGAAGCCATCAGGCTCTCCAAAAGGTTTCTAAAAGAGCGTTCGCTGCCCGAATCAGCCATTGACCTGATTGACCACACCATGGCAGGCGTCAGGCTGATGTCCGATATTTCGCCGGCAACCATTGAAAAACTAAAGACGGAGTTAGAGCAGTTTGGCAACGATACGGAAAACCACTTCACTGAGTTGCAATGGTTCTGTTCAGACCTGAAAAATCAGATTTCACCCATTCTGTTTTCCAAACTCAACGAAGAGGAGAACCGACAGACATCAAACAGCGGCGCCGAAGTTTATGAATCCTGCCGCCAGGTGCTGGAAAATCTGGAAAAAATCGCATCAGAAAAGGTGGAAGCGCTGAATAAATCGGATGTCGGTGCCATTGTTTCCGGACGAACAGGAATTCCGCTTGGAAAAATGCAGTCCAAAGAGCGCGAAAAGCTGATGAATATTGAAGATTATCTCAGAAGAAGGGTAATCGGGCAGGATCATGCACTAAAGACCATTGCCGAAGCGATACTTGAATCACGCTCGGGATTGAACAAAGCCAGTCAACCTATCGGTTCATTCTTTTTCTTAGGTCCTACGGGCACCGGAAAAACTGAGCTGGCAAAAGCGCTTGCCGAGTTTCTGTTTCAGGATGAAACATTCCTGATCCGGTTTGATATGTCGGAATTTAAGGAAGAACATTCGGCTGCACTGCTCTATGGAGCGCCTCCCGGATATGTAGGCTACGAAGAAGGCGGACTACTGGTGAACAAAATCAGGCAAAAGC
>LSQX01274872.1_pt2 | contig 33706 bp, 14 predicted proteins | sample 654561 | NCBI WGS metagenome assembly LSQX01 (sample SAMN04489861, study PRJNA283612) | anaerobic digester metagenome | isolation source: 4 biogas reactors fed with cattle manure at either 37C or 55C with and... | place: Denmark: Kongens Lyngby | collected 2014 | reverse complement strand
GCAACCCTAGCCCCTACTCGATTGAGATTTTAAAACCTCCTTCTGTTGCGTAGATTAGATAGGAAAGTAGTTGAACAAGAGTTATGCATCTTAGAGCACTGCTAATTATTATTTGTTTGTTTTTAAGTAGCTTTTCCCCCTTGCTGGCCGAGGAGGTTGTGCTTATACCCAGTGCAAGCCAGTGGAAGTACTTCAAGGGAACAAAATCACCCTCTATTTTACCCACTTTTTGGTGCCAGCCTTCTTTCAAGGATGACTCTTGGCTTGAAGGGATAACCCCGCTTTACTACGGTGCAAACATCACTTCGGGAACTCGTTTATCAGACATGCGGGGTAATTACTCCAGTGTTTATATGCGGAAGAGGTTCTTTTTACCTGAGGGAAAATATTCTTCTTTTACTCTGAGGTCTTTCTGTGATGATGGCTTTATCCTTTGGATCAATGGGACAGAAGTACTTAGGTATAACGTCCCTTCGGGCAATATCGGCTACGATGGGTTGGCTGAAAGCCTGGTAACTGTTCCCGTTTGGCAGGAGCATAGCCTGGGTGAGCTGATTTCCGCAAGCCTCATTCAGGGGCAAACCAACACATTTGCCATTCAGGCTTTTAATGTCAGCTTAGAAGAGAGTGGAGACTTTGCCATGGATATCGAGCTGGCAACAGAGGTCTCCTATGATTTCTCTTCCCCAACAATAGTAGACTTATATCCAAGGCCTGAATCTTTAATTTCAGCAACCCCCTGCATATCCATAACTTTTAGTGAACCTGTTACCAACATCACTAACAGTGATCTTCTATGTCAGGGCAGGGAAGCCTTAAGCGTCCAACAGCTCAACCCGTCCCAGTATCTCTTCACTTTTTCCGACCTGGACCAAAATCAGAGGGTTTATGTAAGCTGGAACCCTGATACTGAAATTTGCGATACTTCGCTTAATGCCAACCCTTTTTTGCCTGAAGTGCAGGAGTGGTGGTATGATGTAGATTCTGCTTTGCCTTTTTTCAAAGTACAGATAAACGAGATCATGGCTGTGAACAGCTCCACCCTTAAAAATCGGCAAGGAGAATATGTTGATTGGATTGAGCTTTATAACTTTGGTGATCAGCCTCTAGACGTTGGCGGATGGTATTTAACCGACTCAATGAAGAATCTGAAGCAGTGGAAGTTTCCTTATGGGACTCTCCTTCAGCCAGAGAGCTATCTGGTTATCTTTTGCGATAGCTCATATTCGCAGCCACTGCTGCTGGGAGAATATCGAGCGAACTTCAGCCTTAGCCGAAAAGGAGAATATCTGGCTCTGGTGCATTCTGATGGGCAAACCATAGTGCATGAATTTTTCCCTGCTTTTCCCGAGCAGCGAGCAGACGTTTCCTATGGACAAGGATTATTCTACACCACACCGACTCCTGGCAGGATGAATGCCGTTGGCTATCTGAAGCCGGTTGAAGAAGTTGAATTTAGTGAGTCTCGTGGATACAAATCTGCTCCCTTCCAGTTAACCCTTTCAACATCTACAGAAGATGCGGCCATCTACTATACAACAGATGGCACCATACCCAATAAAAAATCCACCCTCTATGAAGGGCCAATTCAAATTGAAAAAGTAACGACACTTAGAGCAGTGGCCATTAAAGAAGGGCACTTAAACTCTGCAATAGCTACACGAACCTGGCTTTTCATGGAAGAAGTCCTAAGCCAGCCAACCACAACTCCTGCGGGCTGGCCAGCTTCAGGTTCCATTAATGGTCACAAGATGGAGTACGGCATGGACCGCAATATTGTCAGATCATCTGAGTTCAGGGAGGCTATACGAGTGGGGCTGACAAACATTTGCAGTATTTCCATGGTAATGGATTTGGACGGCTTGTTTAATAAAACCACAGGCATTTACGTTAATCCCGGCGGTCATGGTGTTGCGTGGGAAAGACCAGCCTCTTTGGAATTAATTGACCCCAGCGGAGGCGATGAGTTCCAGATTGATGCCGGAATACGCATTCGTGGTGCTGCCAGCCGAACCAGCAGTAATCCCAAACATTCTTTCCGTCTCTTTTTCCGCTCACAATATGGCGGAGAGCTTCAGTTTCCTCTCTTTGAAGAAGAAGGAGTTTCCGTGTTTGACAAAGTAGATTTGAGGACTTCGCAGAATTACTCCTGGGCCTATGAAAGAACATCTTATGAGACATTTATCAGGGAAACTTTTGCTCGAGATGCCCAGAGAGATGTGGGAATGCCATATACCCGCAGCCGCTATTATCATCTCTATATCAATGGGCAATATTGGGGACTTTACCAAACTCAGGAACGAAGCGAAACCAGCTATGCCGAAAGCTATCTGGGCGGTGAAAAAAAAGATTGGGACCTCTTAAAGACTGAACAGCCGCAGCGGAAGACTGTGGTATCCGAAGGGACTGATAAAGCTGCCAGAGACCTCTTTAATATCGCAATCCAAAAGGGATTTTCCGGCTCAAATCAAACTAACTATTATTACATCAGAGGACTAAACCCGGATGGAACCAGCAACCCTTTTTTCCCGGTTTATTTAGACGAGGTGAATCTGCAAGAATACATGCTTAATGTCTATGTTACCAACGACACCGATTCACCCATCTCTGTTTGGGGAGGTTTTGCTAATAATCTTTTTGGGCTCTACAATCGAAATAATCCGACCGGGTTTAAGTGGTTTCGTCACGATGCAGAGCATGCTTTGGGCGGGCGCCGCTTTTTGGGCTATGGAGAATATTTCAACCTGGTTGACCAGGGGTGGGATTACAACAACTTTGACAGGTTCAATCCGATGCGTCTCCATCAGAAGCTTATGGAACACTCTGAGTATCGGATGAAATTCATTGATCTGATTCAAAAACGCTTCCTAAATGAAGCAGGCGAGCTTGCCTTGCAGAAAAACCTGGAGCGCTGGAACGCCAGAATGCTTGAACTTTATGAGCCGATTGTAGTTGAGTCAGCCCGTTGGGGGCATGGTTTTACGAGAAAGGATTGGTTGAAAGAGTGCAATTACGTTACGAATGTTTTTTTTAACGTTTACCCTGATACTTTAATAGCAAACTTTAGAGCTCGTGGATGGTTTCCTTCAATAGATGCCCCTGTTTTTTCACGCTTTTCCGATCCTCTGCCTACACTGGAAAACCCTTTGCATATCTCTGCCAAGGCTCCTGTCTATTGTACGATTGATGGGAGCGACCCCCGCCTGCCAGATGGCAGCATCAATCCTGATGTTTTTGTGTTACATGGAGAAGAGCTGGAATATCTGCTGATTGTCCCAAGAGAAAGCGACTGGAAATATTATGATGCAGGGGCTGCCCCTCCTCGTGTGTTGGCAACTTCCTGGTTTATCCCTCAGTATAATGACAGCAGTTGGAAAGCAGGCCGTGGGCGCCTCGGTTTTGGAGGCAAGGAACTCACAACTGTTGAGTCGAAGATTCAAGGAACTGACATTCCTGTGAATACTGTCTATTTTCGCTCATCCTTCGACATGCCTAATGGAATGAGCGCAACAACAGTGACAGTTAGTTTAAATTGCGCTGACGGAGCTGTTGTGTACCTTAATGGCAGCCAAATAATCAGGCATAATATGCCTGCCTCTTCTCAATATTCCACTCATGCTCTTAGTGAAGTCACTGGTGAGGAGGAAACCAGCTACATCGACTACGTTGTCAGTGGCTCTTCTTTGCTCACAAAAGGAAACGTGCTGGCCGTGGAGGTACACCAGGCTGAGGGGAGCTCTGATCTTTATTTCGACTTGGAGCTTTCGATCTCAAATGCCTACTCCTCCAGTTTGCTGGAAGTTATGGTTCCTAATGAGAAAAATCCGGAACTTTCTACTACGTATTTAAAGGCGCGCTCTTATAACGATTTGGAATGGAGCTCTATCATTGAGGCAGACTTTACTACCTCCGCAGACTATGAAGGTTTAAAGCTTACGGAGATGATGTACTCACCCTTGCCGCCCACTGAAGAAGAGCTGGCCAGAGGTTGGAGCAGAGATGACTTCGCATGGATTGAAATACAAAACACAGGAGAAAATCTCTTGCCACTGAAAAATAGTCAGTTCATTGATGGCATTTCTTACACTTTCCCCGAGTTTTATTTGAAACCTGGAGAAAGAGTGGTGCTGGTAAAAAACCTTGAAGCTTTTTCCAGTCGCTATGATACCAACACACTCTCCATACTATCAGGATATACAGGGAATTTAGCCCGCAAGGGGGAGACCTTAACCCTGCAATCTCCAAAAGGCGAAACGATTCTTTCTTTCACCTATTCCAACACTTGGTATCCTGAAACTGATCAGAAAGGTTACTCTTTGGTAGTGGTTAACAGCAATGCAGCGTCTTCGGCATGGAGCAGTCCAGAGAACTGGAAGCCAAGCTCTACTCTGGGCGGGAACCCCGGCAGGGCTCCTGGAAGCACTCACCCTGTAATCAGCAATGCTTCTGTTGCAGAAAGTGGGGTTCTGTGCTTTAATGTCTCAGGAGCAGAAACGTTTTTTATTGAAGTTTCGACCAACATGAAATCATGGAGTTTATTTGAATTATGGGAAGTTCGGGATGGTTTAATTTTAATTGATACAAAATCATTGGGCGAGGAGGTTTTATTCTTTAGAGTACGTCTATAATCCTTCGCTTGACTGTCATTGCTGCAATGAAAAAGCTATTCGTCATACTAAGTTTTTTGTTGGGAATGGGCTATACCCCACTAGCTCAAGCAGTGGTTTTAGTGCCGGCTGGCAGTGAAGATTGGGCTTATTTCAAGGGAACAAGTGAAGCAAGTCGCCCAAGGGCTGCATGGCGTGCCCCTGCTTTCGATGACAGCCAGTGGACGAGGGGGACCATGCCTTTTTATTATGGAGGTTCTGTCAGTTCAGGAACGCGTCTTTCGGACATGCGTAACAACTATAGTAGCGTTTACATGAGGAAAACTTTTTTCCTTTCCGAGGCATCTTATGACAACTTAAGTGTAAGCGCTTTTTGTGATGACGGTTTTATCCTCTGGATTAACGGTATTGAAGTTTTGCGCTACAATGTTAATTCCGGGGAAAGACGTTACAGCGACGTCTCTTCCACTGTCGTTGCCGAGCCGCAGTGGCTGGTTTACAACTTGAGTGCTTCAACTCCTCTCCTAAAAAGCGGGGAAGAAAATGTTCTGGCCATCCATGCCTTTAACAGTCATAAGTCGACGAGCACTGACTTCGCCATGGATATAGAGGTAAGGGCTGATAAAGTTGATGACAAGACCCCACCAACAGTAGTGGACATATTTCCCTCACCAGAGAGTCCTATTGCCAATCCACCTTATATAACGATTACGTTCAGTGAAGCTGTTTCTGGAGTAATGCCTGACTCGCTGCTTTGCAATGGTAAGCCGGCCATTGGTTTGCAGTCTTTTAGCCCTAACCAGTACCTTTTTGAATTTGAAGTCCAAGATATAAATTCGGAAATTATTTTTAATTGGAGTGAAAACGCGCAAATAGTCGATGTTTCTCCAAATGAAAATCAGTTTACCCCTCCTCCAGAGGTGTGGATATACTTCCTGGATGCCAACCGTCCGCACTTTGATGTGGTCATTAATGAGTTTTTAGCAGTAAATGATTCTGGAATTGTGGACTCATTTGGAAAACATTCAGACTGGATTGAGCTTTATAACAGGGGGAACCAAACTGTAGACATTGGCGGTTGGTTTTTGACAGATTCTGCCAAAAACCTGCAGCGTTGGCAGTTTCCCCCAAACACGCTTTTGCGAGCCGGAAGATTTCTTCTCGTGTACTGCGATGGTTGGGATGGAGAGCCACTGGTCAACAGAGAATATCATGCTAATTTCAGCTTAAGCGGGGATGGAGAGTATTTGGCTCTTGTTTACTCCGATGGTCAGACGGTAGTACACGAGTTTAATCCTGCTTTCCCTGAGCAGCAAACCGATACTTCATTTGGATGGGGGCTTTACTACACGACGCCAACGCCCGGAGAACCCAATGCCCGTGGCTATCTGGAACCTGTGCAGGAGATTCTTTTCAGCCAGCCAAGAGGATATTGTGCTTCGCCTTTTGAGCTTACCCTTTTTACAGCTACGCAAGGTGCCAGCATCTACTACACGCTGGATGGTACTGTGCCAACCTCTGATTCAACCCTTTATTCAACTCCGCTTCCCATTGACAAAATCACCTATATTCGGGCGATTGCTCTTAAGGAAGGACACTTGCCTTCCAAGGTGGTCACTCGAACCTGGATATTTCCTGAAGAGGTGCTGGGACAAAGTACTACGCCTCCAGAAGGGTGGCCCCGTTCTTATGCGGTAAACAATCACAAAATGGAATATGGCATGAACTCCCTTTTTGTTATCAAAAACCGAGAGGCTCTCAGACAGGGGATGACAAATATTCATTCTATTTCATTGGTGACGGATCTTAAAAACCTGTTTGATCGCGGCACAGGCATCTATGTAAACCCGGGGGGCTCCGGTGAGGCGTGGGAGCGGCCTGTCTCTGTAGAGCTAATTGATCCTCAGGGAGGAGAGGAATTCCAGATTGAGTCTGGCGTTCGCATTCGTGGCGCTGCCAGCAGAAGCAGCGACAACCCCAAACATTCTTTTCGTCTTTTTTTCCGCTCGCGTTATGGTGGAAAACTAAAATTCCCTCTCTTTGAAGATGAGGGCGCTTCTGTCTTTACAAAGGTGGACCTTCGCACCTCTCAAAATTATTCCTGGGCAAGAGAAAACTCCGATTATAATACTTTTATACGGGAAGTATTTTCTCGAGATTCTCAACGAGATTTCGGTGTGCCTTACACTCGCAGCCGCTACTACCACCTTTATATCAATGGGCAATATTGGGGACTTTATCAAACTCAAGAACGTGGCGAAGCTGATTTTGCTGAAACTTACCTGGGAGGAGTTGAGGAAGACTGGGACTGTATAAAGACGTCTCACATAGGCTACAGGACAGAGGCAAACGATGGCACAATGGCTGCCTTTACAGACCTCTGGCAAATTGCTCTTAAACAGGGATTTGCTGGTATACACTCTACAAACTATTATTGGATTAAAGGAGTTGACTCTGAGGGTGGTCCAATACCGGGCTCTCCACGCTATCTGGATGAGGAGAACCTGATCATCTATATGTTGATCTCTTACTATACGAGAGACCCTGATTCTCCGGTTTCCGTGTGGGGTGGTTTCCCCAACAACCTCTATGGTCTCTACAATCGGAGCAATCCAGATGGCTTTAAGTGGCTTCGTCATGATGCAGAGCACTCTATGGGGGCCCAACGCTCTTACACCGCCTACACAGACCCAACTTCTTATGGGATGTCAGGTTATGACACCTTGCAGCAGTTTAATCCGATGCGCCTTCATCAGCGCTTAATGAGCAATCCGGATTACAGGATGCGTTGGATGGACATGGTCCAGGAACACATAGTAAACACTAATGGCCTTCTTTCAGTCGAAAACTGCCTGGACCGCTGGAATAAAAGACAAGAAATGATTGATAAGGCAATCGTTATGGAGGCTGCACGCTGGGGACATGGAAGTAAAACTCGAGATACCTGGCTTAAGGAGTGTAACTATGTTAAAAATAATTTTATTCCGCAAAGTGGCACAAATTTAGTTAGATTTTTATTAAATCGCGGATGGTTTACTGGAATCAGGTCTCCCTCTCTGGAACCTGAAGGTTATGATGAGGAGGGAAATTTCATAATTACTTTTTCCGATATAGAGCTCGCATCCGGCGTCTATTATACGCTGGATGGCAGTGATCCCAGGCTTCCCGGCGGAAGTATTAATCCAATGGCAACAAGGCTGGAATCTCCTAGTCTTTTGGTTCCTCAGGGCAGCACTGTCGCAGCCAGGATATTTGCCAATATTCTCAGTTGGAGTCCTATTACCCGGAGGGATTTCACTGTTTACGGCGAGGAGACAGATTTGAAGATAACTGAGCTGATGTATGCGCCTCAGCTACCTGACTGGGCTGAAGGTGCTGGATGGTCACGGGATGATTTTGCATGGCTTGAACTGCAAAATGTTGGCGATGGCACACTGGAATTGGAAGGGTATAAGTTTACCAAAGGGATCAACTATACTTTTCCAGCAGGCAGGCTTTTTGCGGGAGAAAGGGTTGTGTTGGCAAAAAACATAGAAGCCTTTTCCATGCTCTATGAAACCAATGGTCTTTTTTTACTGGATGGATATGCAAAAGATTTGGCTAGGAAAGGTGAAGCCCTCACTCTTGAGTCACCTGCCGGTAAAAACATCTTAACTTTTACTTACTCCAATACGTGGTACCCGGAGACAGACCTGGGGGGGCACTCACTGGTCGTCCTGGATACCGGCGCTCCGGAGCCTCTTTGGAGCACCTCTGAAAACTGGTATGCCAGTTTGGTTGAAGGAGGAACTCCAGGTAGGAAAGAACTCTCTATTCCAGTTATAGAAAATATAGTTTTAGGTAATAACAAGAAGCTTTTTTTTGAGGTTACTCAGGCCGTCAATTTTGAACTGGAAGTTTCAACTGATATGCAAACTTGGGATTTGTTTGAAAGTTGGAGTCGACATGGTAATCGAATCGAGGTTGATATTACAAACTTCGAAGAAATATCTTTATTTTTTAGAATACGTCTATAAGCAAACACAACATTAAACTACAATAATCTAATGAAAAAATGCCTATCGATCGCTTCTCTTTTATTGGGAATGCTGATGTTTTCTCAAGCTGAGATGTTGACACTGATCCCTCCATCTGCTGAGTGGAATTTCTTTAAAGGCACCAAAGAACCCAGCAGCGGTATAGGAACGTGGAGAACAGTTACTTTTGACGACTCCAACTGGTCCAGTGCAACTACTCCTTTATATTACGGAGGAGATATAACGGAGGGGACCAGGCTTTCAGACATGTGGTTTAATTACACTTCTGTTTATTTGCGCAAAACATTTATGCCCCCTGCTGGGATTTATGAAAACCTGAGCCTAAAAGCATTATGTGATGACGGTTTTATTCTCTGGATTAACGGCGAAGAGGTCTTGCGCTTTAATGTCTCAGCAGGAGAAAAAGCTTATAGCGACGTTTCCTCCAACATAGTTGGTGTTGCAAGCTGGGAAACACATGATTTAAGTGCATACAGTTATTTGCTCAGGGCAGGAGAACCGAATGTGGTCGCCATCCATGCTTTTAACTCCAGCAAAATAACCAGCACTGATTTTGCCATCGATATAGAGCTTTTAGCGGATCAGTCCCTGGATTTGGCCCCTCCTACTGTTAGGAGTATTTCGCCTATGCCTGGGTCAACTGTAGCTGAGCCTCTTCGTGTAACAGTTTATTTTAGCGAACCGGTGATTGGGGTCACCGCTTCAGACCTGCTCTGTAATGAAATACCAGCCTTGGAAGTAGAGGAAATAAACTCCAATCAGTATCTTTTTAAATTTCCCCAATTTGATCTGGAAGGAACCGTTACATTAACCTGGAATCCAGCCGCTGAGATTTATGATAAAGCTCCTGATAAAAACCGCTTTGCTCCGCCATCTGAAAGCTGGACCTACACACTAAGCTCTGTAATTCCAGAAAGTGATATTATTATTAACGAGTTTTTGGCATCCAATACCAAAGGTCTCCAAACACGAAGGGGAGAATACGCTGACTGGATTGAGCTTTACAATAAATCGAACATGGCCGCTGATATTAGCGGTTGGTATTTGACCGACTCAAAGAGCAACCTGACTCTCTGGCAGTTTCCGCCTGGCACTACTATCAACGCATACGGGTATCTCATCGTTTTCTGCAATGGTTGGGAGGGGGAGCCACGTGTTAGTGGGGAGTATTATGCCAACTTTAAGTTGAGCAAAAGCGGAGAATATTTGGCGTTGGTGAAAGACGATGGAGTAACAATTGCTGATCATTTCTATCCTGCCTTTCCTCCACAGCTCAATGATGTTTCCTATGGCCATGGTCTTTACTACCCAATCCCCACACCTGGTAAGAAGAACGGTGAAGGATTGTTGGAACCGGTTGGAAATGTTGTTTTCAGTGAGCCCCGCGGGTATAAAGCTGAGCCTTTCACTCTTTCTATGGACTCCTCAACAGAAGATGCAACTATTTACTACACATTGGATGGACGAATCCCCACAACCTCTTCCACCCGCTACAGACGTCCTATTTCTATCGATAAGATTACCTGCATTCGTGCGATTGCTGTAAAACCGGGTCATATTGATTCAGAGGTAAATACCAGCACCTGGCTTTTCCTTGAGGAGGCATTGGCTCAGAAAAGCTCTGTTCCAGCCGGTTGGCCTGCTAATAACAGCATAAATAACCATCGGATGGTCTATGGGATGAAGTCTGATATTGTCAATAGCCCCAAGTATCGAGAAGGTATTCGAGAGGGGATGACTAATATTAGCACTATTTCCATGGTAACGGATTTAGATAACCTCTTTAATAGATCCAGGGGCATTTACGTGAATCCCGGCCAACATGGTATAGCTTGGGAAAGGCCTGCTTCTCTGGAATTGATTGACCCCAGCGGTGGGGAGGAGTTTCAGCTTGAGTCGGGCATCCGAATACGCGGTGGTTTCAGTCGTTCGTCAGGAAATCCTAAACATTCATTTCGGCTTTTTTTCCGTTCTGAGTATGGCGGAAAACTAAACTTCCCTCTCTTTGGAGATGAAGGAGCCACTGAATTTTCCAAAGTGGATTTGCGCACATCTCAAAACTATGCCTGGTCCTACCTGGCAGGAAATCCGCCTGAATACAACACCTTTATCAGGGAAACTTTTGCCCGTGACTCGCAGCGAGATGTGGGGATGCCTTATACCCGCAGTCGCTACTACCACCTTTTCATTAATGGCCTCTACTGGGGGCTTTATCAAACCCAGGAGCGCAGTGAAGCTGACTTCGCAGAAACCTATCTGGGTGGAGAAAGTGATGACTGGGATTGTGTAAAATCTGGTGCCACTGTGACTGATGGAAACATTAATGCTTTTAATAAATTGTTTCAAATAGCTGTACAAGAAGGCTTTTCTGGAAATTTTCAAACAAATTATAATCGTATTAAAGGATTAAATCCAGACGGCTCCCCCAATCCTGATCTTCCGCAATACCTGGATGAGGAAAACCTTATTCAGTTTGTTCTTAACTACTTTTTTACAGCTGACCCAGACTCACCGATTGGCTTGGGAGGCAGCTCTCCCAATAACCTTTTTGCACTCTTTAATCGGGTTAACCCCAGCGGGTTTAGTTGGTACCGCCATGATGCTGAGCATGCAATGGGAGCTTGGAGAAACTCAGGCGTCAGCACCACCTACGACATGACTACTCGCGGTTGGACCATGAATAGTTTAAGCACATTTACACCGGTCCGCCTTCATCAAAAGTTAATGGATCATCCAGACTATAAGATGAACTTCATAGACCTTTACCAGCAGACCTATCTAAACAAGAATGGAGCGATGTCTACCCGAAGCAATCTCTTCCGCTGGAATGCACGAGAGAATGAGGTGAATAAAGCGATGTATGCTGAGTCTGCACGCTGGACCTGGGACTCCAACATGACCCATGAGCACTGGGAGGCAGAGTGTGAATGGGTCAGGAATAGTTTTCTTTCATTACGCACAGGCTACTTAACTTCTCATCTGAAGAACCGCGGATGGTACCCTAAGGTGGCAATTCCCGTTTTTTCTCAATCAGAGGGAGAGCTTTTGCAGGATACCCAGATTTACCTGGCAGGGGGTGGAACTGTTTATTATACAACGGATGGAAGTGATCCCCGTCTCCTTGGTGGAAAACTGAGTGAAGCTGCTCTAAAACTGGAGCCTTCTTTCTCTGAAGAAAGAATACTTGTAGATAAAAGTAGTGAGTGGGACTACTACGACCTGGGGGATACACCAGAACGGGAAGGGATTTTTTACTGGTACCAGCCAGGCCACTCTCATGCTGGTTGGAAACAGGGGAGAGCACGATTTGGGTTTGGTGAGAGACCAGTAGAGACAGAAATTAGTAGCCAGAAAGCAGACGGTTCTGGCCCATTAATAACAGCCTATTTTTCCAAACGCTTTGAAGTGTTCTCAGCTATCACGATTCCTGAGTTGCTTCTGGAGCTTAACTGTGATGATGGCGCCGTTGTCTACCTCAATGGCTATCGCGTTGTGGACCAAAATATGCCTTTTGCCTATTTAACGCCAGACCTTTTGGCGGAGACTGACATATCTGGTGATGCTGAAGATGAGTACACTTCCTGGCAAATAGATAGCAAATATCTGGTTGATGGTACTAATACCATCTCAGTTGAAGTTCATCAAAGCAGTCTGGATAGTGACGATCTTTATTTTGACCTGGAGCTGAAGGCATTGGGTGGCTTTTCAGGCAGTGCCTCTGAAGGAGTGTTGATTGTTTCTCCTGGAAGCGTTGTAAAAGCACGCTCTCTCAGTGAAGAAGGCGAGTGGAGCGCTATTTCCATTGCTGATTTTACAGTTTTTTCCGAAGACACTGACCTGAAGGTTACAGAAATGATGTACGCGCCCGAAACTCCTGAATGGGCAGCGGAAGAAGGATGGAGCAGGGATGACTTTGCCTGGATTGAGCTCCAGAACACAGGGCGCGGCATTTTGAAAATGGAAGGATTTGCTTTCACCGAAGGTATTAACTACACCTTCCCAAAACTTATCTTGGAGGCAGGGGAATATCTGGTGCTTGCCAAAAACCTGCAGGCATTTTCAACTTTGTATGATACTAATGGGATTACTCTCTTGGAAAAATATTCAGGAAACCTGGCCAGAAAAGGAGAAAGCATCACCCTGCAATCACCTAAGGGTGAGCACATCCTTTCTTATACATACTCCAATGAATGGTATCCGGAAACAGACCAGAAAGGGTATTCTTTAAACGTTGTGGATTTCGAAGCGCCAGAACCGCTCTGGAGCACTCCTGAAAACTGGAAGCCCAGCGCTACTGCAGGTGGTAGTCCAGGCAGCGATGATGGTGGTGTTATTGAGCCACCCACGCTGAGCAGCATTTCACCTGGCGAAGATGGAGAATTGGAATTGGATGCTGGAGATACTGTCACCTTGTCTGTTACATCAACGGGTTCAGTGCCCATCAGGTACCAATGGTATAAAGATGGCACAGCTTTATCTGGGGCAACCAGCACAAGATATACTATCACCAAGCTGGCTCCTTCCCACGCTGGCAGTTATACTGTTATAGCCACTAACAGGGCTGGCAGTGTTACCAGCGAAAAGTTGAACTTAATAGTAAACTTCCAGCTAGAGCTCTCATCTATCACTATTTCAGGTAACTCGACGGTAGTTGAAGGCAAAACGGCTCTCTATACTTGTACAGCCAACTATAATGATGGCGACTCAAAGAAGGTCACTCCAGATTGGTCCGCTTCACCCACTCAGTATGCAACTATTGATAGTAGCGGGCTTCTTACAGCGATAGCTGAAGGGGAAGTAAGCATCAGTGCAACTTATGAGGAAGATGGGGTAAGCAAAACAATTACCAAAGTTGTGAGCATTGCGTCTTCTATTATTCCGCCTTCAATATTGTCACAACCTCTGAGCCAAACGATAAGAGAAGGGGAGTCCGCTTTCTTAACTGCTTCAGTTGCTGGCACTGAGCCTTTCGACTATCAATGGCAGCGAAACGGTGTGAACTTAAAGAACGCTAACAGTTTGTCTTACACTATAAACAATGCAACAGTGTCAGATTCGGGAGCTTATACTTTGGTGGTGAGCAACTCAAAGGGTTCTGTCTCAAGCGAGCCTGCCTATATAAAAGTAATTACTGGCAGTGGTCTTGAGCTAATGCTCGACTTTCAGCTTAATGAAGGCACGGGCAATATGACCACAGACAGCGTGAACGGGATTGTTGCCGACCTGGGTGAGAGCGTTTCAGAAGATACTCGCTATTTCTCAACAGAGTCGCCTTCTGGAAAGCAGGGAGATTATGCAGCGCTACTGCAAGGTTCTAACTGGCTGTTGGGACAGTTCGAAGCTGATCCTGTGGACCTTGCTGAGGGCTTTACATGGGAATCCTGGGTTTGGATGCATCCTGATAGCACCGGCTACAGAGATTTAATTCGCTTGGGTGGAACGGTTAAATTCGGCTTTGGCAGCGGCAGAGATTATTTTCAGGCCACTTTTCTAACTGTTGTAGATGTAGATTCTTTCATTCTTGTCCCAAGAGGGGAGTGGGTTCATTTAGCATGTGCATGGGAACCTGGTGTCGGGTTTCATTTCTATCAAGATGGTGTCCTTGCAGGCATGGTCCCATCAACTGCTTTCCCTGTTAACTACAGAAGCGACTCCATCTCTATTGGTGCAGCTGAAACTGGCTCCAGCCCATTCCGCGGGAAAATGGACCGCATGCGTTTGCACAAGGGGCTTTTAGCCGCTTCGGAGTTAGATTCAGACCCAATCAATCCCAAGCAGGCTACAGAAAATACAATTTTGGCTTACGACTTTAACTCTACCATGCTTCCTTTTTCAAGTGCCGGTTCCCAGAGCGTTCCTCTTTACAGTGAGGGCAGCTTTGTAGATGGTTCCAGTCCGGTAAGTTGGTCCAACTCTACACCGGCCAGAGACCAAAATTGGCCTGGCTCTGAGAACGATCACTCCCTTTATATTGATAACAGTACCAGCTCGGGTGCTGCTATTCAGAGGATTGGTTTTCCGACGGAAAAACTGACATTTGAAGATCAGTCAGACCCGAGCTTTTCCATGGAAGCTTGGATCAAAGGCTTTGAAAGAAAATCATCAAAACAGGTTTTTTTGCAAATCTTGGGTTCTCCCCAAGGCGGAGTGCCGCGAATTGCATTTGCAGTCAGCTCGAACATGACTGTTTACCTTACGACAATGGGAATAGAAGACATCGACACTGGTGTCCCTATTCCTGAAGATGGCAAGTGGCACCATATAGCTTGTGCATATGATTATTCAGCTCAAAAAATATACACCTATGTAGATGGTGAGCTTAAAGGTGAACGAAACTATAATAGAGGTGTCAGCTTTTCATCTCACCAGCAAGAGCTGTTGGGCTGCATCGGCAGTGAATGCTCTGGACATGCTCCCTCGACCGGATATGTGGATCGTATTCGAGTTTTCAAAGGTGTTCTATTACCCCAAGAGCTGGACTACCGTGACTATACTCAAGAGCTGGACGCGCCAGAAATTACAGTTCAACCCGAAGATCAAACTGTAGATGAGGGAGAAGACGTTACTTTCACCGTTGTTGCAACAGGGAGTGAGCCCCTGGTCTACCAATGGTATAAGGATAGCCTGGCCATTAATGGGGCTGTGAATCCTTCTTATACGATTCAGGGGGCGCTGTTGGAGGACTCAGGAGACTATACTGTAGCCGTCAGTAACGCTGCGGGTACCGTGTGGAGCCTGGCTGCAAACTTAAAGGTTAAGTCAAAAGTGCTTATCTTTACAGTCCAGGCTGATGATGCGACTCGTGTCTACAAAACAGGAGATCCAACCTTTACCTATACGATATTGACCCCAGATGGCGAAGATGTAACTTCCCTTATCTCTGGCAGACCTACCTTGAGCACCACAGCGCTTTTGGGAAGCCCTGCCGGAACTTACCCCATTGTCCCCACAAGGGGAACGCTGCCTTCTTCTAACCAATATCAATTTGTCAAAGGAACATTGACAGTTAGCAAAGCGATGCCTGAAATCGAATGGCCTGCTCCAGAGCCTATTTTCTTTGGAACTCCCTTAAGCTCTGTGCAGTTAAATGCCATTGCTGATATGGCAGGAGTATTTGAATACACACCACCGAAAGGCACAATCCTTGAGGTGGGACTCCATGAACTTCATGTTTCACTGATTCCCACTGAAATCAACAACTATGAAGTGGCTGAAAAAACTGTTCTGCTTTCAGTAGAGCCACTTCATGTGTTAGCTCTTGAGCCAATGACTCAGGTTATTCCGGCTGAAGGCGGGGAATACAATGTCATGGTTTCTTCAACAACGCCCTGGATTGCAACAAGCTCAGAGGAAGAGTGGGTTCAGATTACAAACGTTCAGATTGAGTCTGATCACTCAGGGTGGATCAGTTATACCGTTTTGAAGAACCGAGAAGCTACCGTCAGACAAGCTTTTATTAAAGTTCAATCCACAAAACTTGCCTCTCTGGTGAGTGAGCAGTCATTAACTCAGGAGGCTGCCCAAGAGGAGTTTGCGTTCTTAGACTTTAAACTGGAAGGAAATACACTCGTTTTAACCTTCTCAGGGAGACTCTATGAAAGCGACGATATGCTTTTATGGACCTTAGTTGAAGATGCATACTTAACTTATAGTGTTGATATTTCAAATTTAAAACAGAGGTATTACCGTTCTGCGGTTGAATAAAATATCTATAAATACTGTGCTAATCTCTGAAAAACAAAATTAAACAGAATGAAAAAAATCTGTCAATTCACTGGAATTTTTTTCTGCGCTCTCCTTATTTCTTTCATTGGAGTTCTGCTTGCGACTGCGGAAGAATCTCAATTTCAGAGGCCCTATGTTGGAGATAGTTTGACTCCAGCCAGCGCAGACATTCCAAATATCGTTATTAACGAATTTGTGGCAAGCAACGCAACGGGTCTGCGGACCCGCCAGGGAAAGTATGAAGATTGGGTAGAGCTGTTTAACCCAACCTCAACAACTGTGGATATCAGTGGCTGGCACCTCACTGATTCGCCCAACAACCTCACCCAGTGGCAGTTTCCTGCTGGCAGCACGCTTAAAGCAGGAGGCTATCTGATTGTCTTTTGTGATGGTTGGGAAAGCACCCAGCCACTGGGGGAGTACCATGCCAATTTCAGTTTAGCAAAAACCGGAGAATATCTGGGCCTTATCGCTCCTGATGGAGAGACGGTGGTTTACGAGCTGGCTCCTGCTTTTCCCGAACAATACAAAGACGTTTCTTATGGTCGTATTCCGGATTCTCAGGGAGACTCTGAACATCAGTGGGCATATTTTGATAAACCCACTCCAGGTGCGCCCAATACCGGAAATCCTCTCCTCGGGATGGTTGAAGGCGTAGATTTCAATGAACCCGCTGGTTACAAGCGCAGAGCCTTTGACCTGACCTTGCACACCCCCACCGCAGGAGCTAAAATTTACTATACGCTCGATGGTACTCTTCCCACCAGAGAATCTCTTTCTTACACGAACTCAATACGAATAGATAAGATTACTTTTTTGAGAGCTATTGCTGTCAAGGAGGGATATGTGGACTCTCTTGTTACAACACGCACCTGGCTCTTTATGGATGAAGTGCTTTCGCAGCCCACGGGCACACCCGGCGGATGGCCAAGCTCTTATGCCGTAAATAATCATAAGATGGAGTATGGGATGAATTCATCGGTAGTGAGAAACAACCGAACTGCCATTCGGACAGGCATGACCAACATACAAACCATTTCCCTGGTGACTGACTTAAAGAACCTTTTTGACTCTAAAACCGGGATTTATGTAAATCCGGGACAGCACGGAGTGGGATGGGAGCGTCCCGTATCCATGGAGCTAATAGACCCGCGAGGTGGACCTGAGTTTCAGATCGAGGCAGGCTTGCGTATAAGAGGCGCCTACAGCCGTAGCAGTAGTAACCCCAAACATTCATTTCGTCTCTTTTTTAGAAATAGCTATGGTGGCAAACTCGAGTTTCCATTGTTTGAAGATGAGGGGGCCGATATTTTTGAAAAAGTAGATTTGCGCACTTCGCAGAATTTTTCCTGGTCTTTTGAAAGCTCGCCCTATAACACTTTTATCCGCGAAACTTTTTCTCGTGACTCTCAAAGAGATTTTAACATGCCTTATACCCGCAGTCGCTACTACCACCTTTTCATTAATGGTCAGTACTGGGGGTTGTATCAAACACAGGAACGTAGCGAAGCTGACTACGCTGAGACATATTTTGGAGGGCAGAGCAGTGATTGGGATTGTATAAAAACATCCCAACCGGGCTATCGCACTGAAGCTTCCGATGGGAATATGAACGCTTTTAGCGACCTGTACAACATTGCCGTTAAACAAGGTTTTTCGGGCTTGTATGCAACTAACTACTATTGGATTAAAGGGGTCAACCCCGATGGCTCCCGCATACCGGAGTCACCGGTCTACTTAGATGAGGATAATCTGATTTCTTACATGCTGATTACCTACTTTGCACGGGACCCAGACTGCCCCGTGGCCGTTAACAGCCATGCCAATAATCTTTATGGTCTTTATAACCGAGTAAACCCCACTGGCTTTAAGTGGTTCAAACATGATGGCGAGCACTCCATGGCAGCCAATCGCTCTTATCCCGTCACAACCGATTTGACAGCCCATGGCTGGCACTTGAATACCTTGGCAAACTTCACCCCAATGCGCTTACATCAAAAGCTTATGGATCATCCGGATTACAAAATGCGTTGGGTGGACACTGTTCAGAAAGAAATGCTTAACCCAGGCGGCGCTTTAAGTTTAACCAACAGCTTAATCCGCTGGAATCAACGCCAGGCTGAAATTGATGAAGCCATTATACTTGAATCCGCCCGATGGGGACATGGACGTACACGGGATGATTGGCTGAGAGAGTGCGATTATACAAAAAATAGTTTTATTGCACTAAGCGCCGAATACCTGATGAAAAACTTGAAGAGCAGAGGCTGGTTTCCCTCAATAGAGGCTCCTGTGATTTCCAATATAGAACGCTCTAATGAAAGCATAACCCTGATGTTGACCGGTGCACTTAACCTTTACTATACGCTTAATGGCGATGATCCGCGCCTGCCGGGTGATGAGCTCAATCCCTTTGCTAATAAATTAATTGGTGGTCAGGTGGGAAGGAAAACGATAATACCCAAAAATGCTCTATGGAAATATTATGATTTGGGACAATCCCCAGATAAGGAAGGCACGCTTTCCTGGCAGCAGAGAGGTTACTCCTATAATGGTTGGAAAGAAGGTGAGGGGAGGTTCGGTTTTGGCCCCCGTGTCGTAAAAACTCCGATTAACCGCTATAAGGTCAACACTAAAGAGCCACTTATAACTGCTTACTTTGCAAAAACATTTCAAATAACTTCGGCCAGTTTGATCCCAGGAATAATTCTAGATATTAATGCTGATGATGGAGCAGTGGTCTATATTAACGGCACCCGCGTTTTGTTACATAATATGGCAACCGGATACAACTACAATACCCTTGCCCTTTCGGATGTTTCTGGCAGTGATGAAAACACCTACTATTCTTATGAAATTGATAGCAAGTATCTGGTGGATGGAGACAACCTGATCTCAGTAGAGGTTCATCAATCCAGCTTGGAAAGTGATGATCTTTACTTTGACTTGGAACTCTCGACTAAGCCCGGGCAAAGTGAATATGCCATTGAAGGGGCTCTAACGGTTGCTCCAGGAACAGTTGTAAAAGCTCGCTCCTGGAATGGATCGGAGTGGAGTGCTATAGCAGAGCTGGATCTTACAGTCTATGGAGAGCAGACTGATCTAAGAATAAACGAGATGATGTACTCCTGCCCTGTGCCCGAATATGCAGCCGAACATGGTTGGAACCGAGATGATTTTTCTTGGATTGAGCTCAAAAATACAGGAAACGCTGTATTAAATGCGCAAGGTATCCGCTTTACACAGGGTATTGAATATACGTTCCCTGAGTTGCTCCTCTATCCAGGAGAACTGCTGGTACTCGTTAAAAATCTGGAGGCATTCTCTTCTCTCTACTCTACTAATGGGATGACTCTATTGAGCGGTTACACAGGCAATCTGGCTCGCAAGGGTGAAACTGTTACCATTAAAACAGCAGGCAGCGAAAACAGCTTTAGCTTTGACTACTCCAGTTCCTGGTATCCGGAGACTGACCTGGGTGGCTACTCTCTTACTGTCGTTGACACCGAGGCCGAAGAGCCCCTTTGGAGCACCTCCGCTAACTGGAAGCCCAGCTCCCAGCTTTTGGGCACTCCCGGAGCTGAAAATGATGCGACCAACGGGATACCTCCGATCATTAAAATACAACCTAAAGACCAATGGGTGACAGAAGGAAACAGTGTCCTATTCTTCGCCTCCGCAGTCGGAACTCCCCCTCTGGACTATCAATGGTACAAAGATGGGGCGCCTTTGATTGAGGCGACGAGTTCTCAGTTTTTGCTGTCTGATGTGCAACTTTCTGATGCTGGAGTTTACTCCGTGGAGGTAACCAATCCTGCCGGCGTACTTATGAGCAGACAGGCTTCACTCTTAGTAGAAGTTTTTGTACCAATTCCGCCATCAATTATCCTGCAGCCCAAAAACCAGGTTACCATGGTAGGTGAAAGCGCCAGTTTTCTGGTTGCGGCGACCGGCTCTGAGCCATTGAACTATCAGTGGTACAAGAATGGTATTGCAATAGAAGGAGCGACCCGCAACAGCTACACTATTGCAGAGGTGCAGAAAGGCGATCAGGCAAACCGCTACACCGTCCGTGTAAGCAACATGCTAAGCTCCGTAATGAGCGAACCTGCAGGGCTAACGATAATGGATGGACCTATCCTGCGAAAGGGAGATTTCATTATAGCGATAGACCCGAACTACAGCTCTTACCCATCAAACGAGAATCCCCCGCTAGCCATAGATGGTGATACCAGCACGAAGTACTTAAATTTTGGCGGAGCCAATTCCGGCTTCATTGTAACCCCCTCAATGGGCTCTTCTGTGATAAGCTCTTTCATTATCACAACAGCTAATGACGTGGTGGGACGCGATCCAGCCAGCTATGAAGTCTATGGAACCAATGAACAAATTAAGAGTAAGGATAGAAGCCCTGGCAATGCGGAAGAATGGACAAAAATAGATAGCGGAAACCTGAGTTTACCTGAAGAACGATTCTCTGAAAGCGGCTGGATACCCATTGAAAACAAAGCTCCTTATCGCTCCTATAAGGTGATTTTTCCCAGCATCAAAGAATCCTCTGCTGGCATGATGCAGTTATCCGAATTTCAATTTTATGGAGTTTTCTGGACTAATGGAGCCCCCATCATAACAACTCAACCCTCTGACTACGTTGTTAAGGAAGGTGGCTCTGCCATGCTTGCTGCATCTGCTATGGGAACTCTGCCTCTAAGCTATCAGTGGTATAAAGATGGAGTCATTTTACCTGGAGAAACAGCTTCTGAGATAACATTTTTATACACTCAACTGTCTGATTCAGGTGGCTATGTTTTGGAAGTTACTAACTCTCTTGGCACAGCTGACAGCCGCTCTGCCACGCTTTCGGTTGTACCGGAGGTTGTTGAACCTCCGACTCTCCAGTGTTCCATTGAAGGTGACTTCTTGGTGCTTACCTTCTCAGGCGCCCTTTATGAAAGCTCTGACATGATTGAGTGGGTCTTGGTGGAAGGTGCGGAAGCTCCTGTTTATAAAGTGGAAATTGAAAAGTCAGGGAGAAAATATTATCTGGCTGCCTATTCCGACTATCCGTAAATGAAAGATGTCACAGATCGCTTTTTCTATGAGCGGGAGATTTTAAAGGCATCTAACCTCTCTTATCCTATTGTTGGAGTTGACGAAGCCGGCCGAGGTCCCCTGGCGGGACCTCTAGTTGTCGCAGCCGTTGTTTTGCCTAAAGAGTGGATTGTTAACGGTATTCCAGATTCTCTGGAAGCCTTGAATGACTCCAAAAAGCTTTCCCAGCCCAAGAGGGAAGAATTCTACATACAACTACAAAAAGAGCCCAAGGTCGTGAAGGCAATCGTTGAGGTGAGCGTTGAAGAAATTGGAAAACTCAATATTTTGCAGGCCACCTTTCACGGAATGTCCTTAGCCCTGGAAGGGCTTGTCGCCCAGGGTGTCTCACCTCGACATGTGCTGGTAGATGGCCACATGCTGCCAACAATTCCCTACCCAGCCACAGCGCTGGTCAAGGGAGATAGCAAAAGCTATTCTATTGCAGCAGCCAGTATTTTGGCTAAAGTACACAGAGACAAGCTAATGATCCAGCATGCCCAAAGATGGCCTGATTATGGTTTTGAGCGTCACAAGGGATATGCGACACGAGAGCACAAAGAGAGGCTCCGTGAATTTGGCGTTTGCCCCATTCATCGAAAGGCATTCATTCATCTCCAGGAGCAGGGAGAGCTGCCTTTTTAGCGTATATATGAGTTTCACATGGCTTAGAAAGTTCCTAAAACAAAAGCCTCCATTGCCGCAACACCTTTTGATTGGCAGGCGAGGGGAGCAATATGCGAAAAAACATCTTTCGACTCTGGGAATGAAATATCTTACTTCCAATTTTTCTGCTGCCGGAGGAGAAATCGATTTAGTTTTTAGGGAAGGGGATGTTTTAGTATTTGTAGAAGTAAAAACGCGAACTTGCCCTGAAGAGGAAGAGCTTGCCGTACGACCTGCAGGAGCGATTAACCACAAAAAACGAGCCTCTCTGTATACTGCTGCTCAGTACTATCTTCGAAAAATCAGACCACAAAAACCTGTATGGAGACTTGATGTTGTGGAGGTAATACTTGACTCAAAAGCAAACCTTTTTGAAATTAGGCATATACGGGGAGTCTCTATTAGAAAGCGGACTTTTGAGGCAAACCGCTAATATCCATCCTATTGAAGGAAACGGAATTGGAGTTGCTTAAAAGGCATTTTTTTGAGAAACTAAAAACATGATCTTGTCGTCAGGCGAGTGTGATACAATCATGCAAGTTAGGGAAAAAAATCCGCACAGCTTGCTGGGTATGCATCTGTTTCATAAAACCGATTCATCCTTAACATCCTCAAAAGTAAAAGAGACTGAACCAGCTCTTCAAGTTGGCGTGGTGGTTCGGGCTATGCTGGCTAACGCTACTAAAGTAGAGGTTGTCCCTGTTCATGATAAAAGCAAACCTTCTTTCCCACTAGTTCAGCTTCATCCTTCTGGCCTGTTTGAAGGGTCGGTGATGGGCTGCCATGAAGTATATGCTTATGACTTGGTGATCACTGACTATCAGGGGCGGACTCGGCGTACCCGTGATCCTTATTCTTTTTTACCCAGTGTAGATAGTCAGACAGAGTTTCTCTTTGCTAAAGGTGATGAGCGTAGGTTGTTTGATAAGCTGGGAGCACATGTTCGTGAGTACGATGGAGTAAAAGGTGTGGCCTTTGCCGTCTGGGCTCCCAATGCACAAAGAGTGAGCGTGGTAGGAGATTTTAACGGATGGGATGGAAGATATTATCCGATGCGCTGCCTTGGAGCCTCTGGCATCTGGGAAATCTTTATTCCCGGCTTGGACACAGGCATCCGCTACAAGTATGAAATTTATGATTGCAACAGTGTCTTGAGGCTAAAGACAGACCCCATGGGGTTTGAATTTGAAATAGCTCCGCGAACTGCTTCAGTCGTCTGTAACATTGAGGGGTACGAGTGGAACGACTCTGTCTGGATGGAATCAAGAGCGAAAAAGAACTACCTGGCTGAACCTCTATCTATCTATGAGGTGCATTTGGGTTCCTGGATGAAAAAAAGCGCTTTTGAATCTTTCAGCTACAGGGAACTGGCACCGCACCTGATCGAATATGTTAAGAAAATGGGCTTTACCCATGTCGAGTTTTTGCCGGTAGCCGAACATGCCTACTATCCCTCCTGGGGCTACCAGGTAACTGGCTATTATGCCCCTACCAGCCGCTATGGTTCTCCAAAAGATTTCATGTTTCTGGTGGACCAATTGCATCAAGCTAAAATTGGGGTGATTGTCGATTGGGTGCCTGCACACTTCCCGATGGATGACTTCGCCCTGGCACGCTTTGATGGCACGGCTCTCTATGAACATGCTGATCCTCGCCAAGGTTACCATCAGGATTGGGGAACCTACATTTTCAACTACGGGCGCAACGAAGTTAAAAACTTTTTAACCGCAAACGCTCTTTTCTGGTTGGAAAAATATCATGTGGATGGCTTGCGTGTAGATGCAGTCGCCTCCATTTTGTACCTTGACTATTCACGCAAACAAGGGGAGTGGGTACCTAACAAATATGGTGGACGAGAAAATTTAGAAGCCATTGAGTTTTTACGTCATTTTAACCACTTGGCACACACTGAATACCCTGGGGTGATCACTATTGCAGAAGAGTCTACAGCGTGGCCACAGGTCACCCGGCCACCATACATGGGGGGGCTCGGCTTTGACTTCAAATGGAACATGGGCTGGATGCACGATACATTGGTCTACTTCCAAAAAGAACCTATCCATCGAAAATATCACCACAACAATCTCACCTTTGGGATGCTCTATCATTACCATGAAAACTTTATTCTTCCCTTCTCACATGATGAGGTAGTGCACGGCAAGGGGGCGCTCATGCAAAAAATGCCTGGCGATGACTGGCAAAAAGCGGCTAACCTTCGTTCTTTGCTGGCGTGGCAATGGCTTTACCCTGGCAAGAAACTTCTCTTTATGGGATGCGAGTTTGGACCTCGCTCCGAGTGGAATGAAAATGAAAGCTTGCCCTGGCAAAACCTGGAGCAGGGACCCTTTCACTCCGGAATCCAACGGCTGGTGGCAGATTTGAACCGCCTTTATAGAGAAGAGTCACCCCTTTGGCACTCAGACTATCGTGTTGGTGGCTTCCAGTGGATTGATTGTAGTGACTATCACCAAAGCACCTACTCGTTTTTTAGAGAAGGTAAAAAGAGCGAAGAAGTGCTTTTGGTAGTCATGAACTTGACACCAGTCCCTCGTGAAGGCTTCAGAGTAGGCTTCCCCCGCAGTGGCAGATGGGTAGAAATTTTAAACACAGATGCCGAAACTTATGCCGGAAGCAATGTTGGCAATGGTAGCAATGGTGGCTTCATTCAAACTGAACCTTCTGAATATCACGGCCAGCCCTGGTCTGCTCTTTTGACTCTTCCGCCTTTGGGCGTTTGCGTTTTTAAATATAAAGGAAAATATTTTTAAGACTAACTCATGACTGATCCTCGCTTTACAAAACTGGCTCATTTACTCAGCTCATATTCAATGGGTTTGCAGCCCGGTGATAATGTTTTAATAGACCTTATGGACACTCCAGATGAAATGGGAGTCGAGCTGATAAGAGCGGCTCGCTCCATGGGGGCTATTCCTCTTCTGGATATCCGTCACAGTCGGCTTGTAAGAGAAATTCAAATACAAACGTCGCCTGAACATGCCCAGCTCCTTTGTGAAGTGGAACTGGAAAAAATGCAAAAAGTTCAAGCTTACGTTGCTATTCGTGGCTCTTATAATTTCAGCGAAGGGAGCGACGTCCCCTCAAGCAAGCAGATATTATATTCCAAAGCGCTGCGCCCTGTATTGGATTACCGTGTAAACAAGACACGATGGGTCGTCTTGCGTTGGCCGACTCCCAGCATGGCGCAGGCTGCCGCAATGAGCACTGAAGCATTTGAGGATTTTTATTTTGAAGTTTGCACAATGGACTATGAGAAAATGTCAAAGGCTATGGATCCGCTGGTAGAGTTAATGAACCAGACCGACAAGGTTCGTATTGCGGGGCCAGACACTGATATTTCTTTCAGCATAGCCGGTATCAATGCGATAAAGTGCTCAGGGTTAAGAAATATTCCAGATGGAGAGGTCTATACGGCTCCAGTCAAAAATTCTGTGAATGGCAAAATTTCTTACAATGCCCCCACTCTTTATAGCGGCACCCGGTTTGAAAAAATTTCTCTACAAGTGGCAGAGGGGAAAATAGTAGAAGCTTCTTCTACCGGAGGAAGCTCAGACCGGCTAAATCATATTTTAAACACTGATGCAGGAGCACGGTATTTCGGAGAGTTTGCCTTGGGTCTCAACCCATACATTCTCAACCCGATGTGTGATATCCTTTTTGACGAAAAGATATCTGGTTCCCTGCATTTTACTCCGGGCGCCGCTTATGCCGAAGCTGATAATGGAAACCGCTCAGCCGTCCACTGGGACATGGTACTGGTTCAAAGACCGGAGTGGGGTGGGGGAGAGATATGGTTCGATGGCCAGCTAGTCCGCAAGGATGGGCTTTTTGTTCACCCTGCTTTGCTGGGACTCAACCCGGAAAATTTAAAATAATTTTGAGCAGCAAGATGAAGATGGAAGTGACAAAATACGGGGACCCTGTTTTAAGAAGAAAAGGAAAGCTTGTTGAAGAGATTACTCCGGAAATTAAAGCTTTAGTTGAAAACATGCTCGAAACCATGGTTGCCGCTGAAGGGGTTGGTCTGGCAGCGCAGCAGGTAGGAGAAGAGTGGCAAATTTGCGTAATCGATGTACGTCCTTCTGAGCGTCCCTCGTGGATGGAAATTCAGGGGAAGCGGGTCGATCCAGCTCAATATATGCCCATGGCTTTGATTAATCCCGTACTTACGTTCGAGGAAGAAATTGAAATTGGCCCGGAGGGTTGCTTGAGTTTTCCCAATATTTTTGCGGATATCAAACGCCCTGCTGTTATTGGAGTGAAGGCCCTTGACCTTACAGGCCAGGAAATTAACTTCCGCTGTGCTGGGCTGCTCGCCAGAGGTATCCAGCACGAGTATGATCATTTACAAGGAATTCTTTTTATAGATCGAATGGGATTTATTGATCGTGAAAATAATGAAAAAAGCCTCCATGAATTAAGGAGCCTTACTAAAGAACGATTAAAACGCAAAAAATTCAGGAAACAAAGTTTGGTAAAATAAAATATATGGAACTGTTTAAACGAATATTAAAAACTGCAGTCGATGGTGAAGCCTCCGACGTGCACGTCAAAATAGGTGGCCCCGTTATCTTTCGCATCCATGGCGACCTGGTTGCGGTAGAAGCCCCGATTCCCACCGAAGAATGGCTGAATAAGATTGTGGACGAAATCGTCCCGGCTCATGCAAAAAAACGCTTGGAAGAAAATAGAGAAGCAGATTTTTCATACTTTATTCCAGATACGGGCCGTTTTCGCACAAACGTTTTTCAGCAGCGTGGGCAGTTTTGTATTGCCATGCGCTACGTGAAAACACAAGTGCCTGCCTTTGAGGAGCTGGGCCTTTTAGAAGTTCTCCGCGATATCTCTCGCTCTCCACGAGGAATCGTTTTAGTCACTGGCTCCACCGGTTCGGGCAAATCAACAACTCTGGCTGCAATGATCGAATATATTAACGCTAACTTTAAGCGGCATATCATTACGCTGGAAGACCCTATTGAATTTGTTTTTGAGGACAATCAAAGCGTTGTAGAACAACGTGAGATCGGACTTGATACACTTTCATTCCAGGCTGGCCTGAAGCACATTCTCAGACAAGACCCAGACGTGATCATGATTGGAGAACTTAGAGATGTTGTAAGTATTTCAGCAGCAATGAGTTCTGCTGATACAGGGCACCTGGTTTTGGCGACTCTGCATACCACGAATGCGCCTCAGGCTATTGGGCGAATTCTTGACTTTTTCCCGGCAAATGACCGCGACCAAGCTCGTCGCCAACTGGCTGCAACCTTACAGGCAGTTGTATGTCAAAGGCTTGTTGGAACAGTCGATGGAGGAGTTACACCTGCCATTGAAGTTATGATCAATACGCCCACAGTTCGCAAACTCATTGAAGAGAGCCGCTTCGAAAAATTAGGAGCCGCAATCGAAACAGGGACTGATGAGGGAATGATCAATTTCAACCAGCATCTCTATGCACTTGTCCAGGAAGGCAGAGTCACTCAGGAAGAAGCATTGGCTTCAGCAAGTAATCCTCAGGCTCTGGAGATGAACTTCAAGGGTATTTTCCTGGATGAAAGTCGCCGAATTCTTTCGTAACGCAACGAGAGCTGCCAAGCAACGAAGTAACGTAAAGCCTCATAAGAATATGTGCAAAGAGCAAAGTGAGGCTTGTTTGCCTCCGTTTTTATTTCGCACAAGGTATGTTATGTTTAATAGTCTTTTTATCAAAAACAATGAATTGAGCGTCGATATGGATTTGGAGAGAAAATTCCCGAGCTTAAAGAAATCTTCCATGGGGTGACCGACGGGACTCGAACCCGCGACAACCTGAACCACAATCAGGTGCTCTACCAACTGAACTACGGCCACCAACCGTAAGAAGTAAGCAGTCTAATAGGCACCACAAAATATGTCAAGAGTTTGAAAGCTCTCCTGCTGAACTCGACTGCAAGCTCTGCACATGGTCGGGACGGAGAGATTCGAACTCTCGACCTCTTGCTCCCAAAGCAAGCGCTCTGCCAGGCTAAGCTACGTCCCGCCCAACGGGTGCTCTGGAGATATAGTGGACAATATCTTTGAAAAACTCAATTCAAATTCGAAAAAATTGTCTACTCGCGAGACATCGCGATCCGACCAGTTCGATTGATTTTCGAAATTTCAAAAGAGCCCATCAGCTCAATGAATTTTTCAACTTTAGTGACATGTCCGGTCAGCTCTAAAGTAAGAGTGTCTAACTGAACATCTACTATCTTGGCTCGAAATATCTGAGCCGTTTGCAAAATGTCAGTCCGAGTCGAAGGTGAAGTTCTTACTCGAATCAGCACTAACTCTCGCTCCACATGATCATCGCCATTACCAAAAACATCTACCTTGATTACCTCGATTAGCTTATTGAGCTGTTTGATGATCTGTTCGATGGTTTCCTCGTCGCCCTGGGTAACGATTGTCATCCTGGACAAGGTGGAATCCTGAGTAGGCGCTACATTCAAAGAATGGATGTTATAGCCACGACCGCTAAAAAGTCCCGCAATCCGCGTTAGCGCTCCAAATTTATTCTCTACTAGTACTGATACTGTATGCCACATACCACTGATAGAGTAGCTCTAAAGAGTGCTGTAGTCAAATATCTTGGAACTTAAACCATCTGGCTTACTTTTCTGAACCTTGAGCCATAGTCAATAACGGCCGAAGCTTTTTAGCCCTCTTTTTCCTGCCATCAAAGCGGCATATATTTTTTGCCAGACAATATTCACAGGAAAGTGGGGTTACAGGGAACTGCCCTTCCAAAATTAATCGAATCAATTCTTTTACTATTGCTTGGGTCTGATCAATAAGTAAGTAGAGTTCGCCTTCTGAAATAGCGTCGGGTTTTTTTGTTGAAAACTGTTGTGATGGAGGCCCAGAATCCAGGTTGTCCAGATAAGCTGTATCACCCTTTAAAAGGCTTTTGTTAAAACGACCTCGATGTTGAAAGGGTTTTGCCGTCCTCTTCCAGTTTTTTAGAAACGGCATTTTCAGTGAAACATAGAATGCTCCAGCCATTTTTATTTTCTCAAACCCTTGTATCTGCAGAGAGGAATGTTTTTTGATTAATTCCAGAGAACCCTCTGCTTGCAAGGCAAAGAGATATGCGATTAGCTGAAGTTGGATTCCGGCATCAAATTCTTTTTGTTCAAACTTTTTTTCACCTGATTTGTAGTCAATTACGGCTAACCAGATATCTCCTTTTTTATCTTTATAAAGGTCTAGCCTATCCAGGCGCCCTGTAATATAAACAGTTTTCTCATTAACTCTTATTGTTCGAGTAAGAGGAGAATTTTTTCCAAAATCCAATTCAACGAATGTAGGGTCAAAAAGATACGTAGAAAAATATTTTCTCAGAGTGCTCAAGAAAAATTCGATTTTTTTCTCTACATTAAGAAGCTCTGAAGCCCCTCCCAGATCAGTAAAATTTGAATCATCACTTCCTTGAAAGACCTCTTCTGCTGCCTGAGCTACGCACTCACGAATCAATTGTCTGCTTTTTACAACATCCTGAAGTTGTAAACGCCAAGATATTCTTTCCCTGGCTTCTTCCGTTCTTTTGTGAAAAAACCGTAAGGCCTGGTGAATTAAAGTTCCCAATTTATCATAACCTATCCCCCACTCTTCTCGTTCTTTAGCCTTAGCCACATTTTTAACAAAAAACTGAAAAGGACAGTTTGCATAAGACTCAAGACTACTTACGCTAAAAGAACACTCAGAATTATAAAGGTCGCTTAATGCCTCCTTGAGTGATGTTTTGTTAAGCTCCTCAGCTTCCAATGTGAGCATTTCACTACTTTGCTGGCAGTTTTGTTCAAGACAACTGGATACTTCGGCATGGCTCAAAATATTTTCAAAAGCAATATCTTCTCTGGAAAACTTTTGAAGCTCCAACTGTGGAAATATTTTCTGAAGCTCGTGGACATAGCGAGATGGATACAGCGGCAGGCCCTCGTCATCTTGCTCAGCATAACTGGCAATAAGCTTTCGGCTGGAACGGGTGAAGGAGATATAAGAGAGATAGTTTTCTCTATCCGTTTTTTGAAATGAATCCAAACTGAGAGCGATAGGGTTTATTTGCAGGCCCTGGAGAGTGCTCAGATCATTCTCGGTCAATAAACCTTGCTCATCTTCATAAGCTGGAAAGGCAGTTTCATTGAGTCCAGGAACAATGACAACCTTTACAGAAGAACTTCTGGAACGTTCGATATTTCCCAGCACGACCTGGTCAAGACTGGGTGGAATAGCAGCGACTGACAAAGCCTTAATGCCGGCCTTCAGAATTTTCCCCCACTCCTGCAAAGTATAAAATTCAGTGCCAAAAGCTAACCTTATATTCTCAAGCCATTTTTTTAACTCTTCCCAAACCGTTGAGTGAATATTAGGTGACAACCCACTCTCCAGGATGATATCAGTACTCCAGCTTTGCTGACTCCAAGCGTTTAAGTTCGTCTCCAGAGCAAAGTTTTTCCAGACTTTTTCAATGGCGTCCGCCAAAAGGTTTCCTGAAATTTTCTCAGCTCCTCTTAAAGTTATGTCCAGTTCTAACAGTGGAGCGATGCTCTTTTTCTGAATATTCTCAAATACCCTCTGGAGCTCTTTTTGTTTTTTCGCCTCCCCTGCCCTGCTTTTATCAAGTTGGGGCCAACGGCGCCAAAGCTTTTTACTCCAGAGCTCTTTTCCTGAATAGTTATGCTTTAGAAGTCCTTCCTCCAGAACGTCTATTTCTTGAAGAGAAACTCCTGCCAGCTCCGTTTTCAGTGTTGAAAGCAAATTAAAATTCTTCCAGCCAAAAGCCACTGTTTCAAAGGCTTGTAAAGTTAGTTCGGCAGCAGGGTGATAGAGAATGCTTTGGGGTATATCAATAAAAAACGGGATATTATAACGCTTAAAAACTCTTTGAAAAATCCCCTGATACGGAGTTATGTTTCTGAAGGCTACAAAACAATCCCTATAGCGGTGTAGCCCATTGCCACCCTGTACATACTCAATGATTTTCCGTGCAGCAGAAATAGCCTCATCCCAGAACTCAGAACACTGATACACCTCAACCTGATTCTCTAATTCAAAGGATGCAGAGAGATCAGTTTTTGTTCTATGTTTAAGCCATTGTTTTTCAAGGTGTTCAAGAGATGGAGCGCTAGAAAAACGGCTACACTCTGGGTTTTTCGCGATAGGAGTTATTGTTAGATCATAGACTGATTGATCAGAAAAATAGTTTTTGATTTTTTCGAAAAAAGGTAAAGTGTAGTTCCAAAAAGTCCTCTCCCCTTTCTGATTTTTTGAAGCGTTTTCATCTGCTTTCTGCTCAAGGCAAAGAACGATTGTGGTGGCTTTACTCACTTTTGCCAAAGCGCCCAGAAACTCTATTTCTTGTTGGGACAGTTCAACAAATCCGTCGAGCCACACGTGCTCAATCAGTTCTTTCTCTGGATGCTTATCTTTCCACTGGCTCAAGCTCTGGGAGAGAAGAGGCAAGAGGAGGTTTTCGTCTAGAAGCTTTTTCTCCTGTAGCCATAGAAGATATTTTTCATATAAAAAAGCCAGGTCCAGCAGTTTTTTCGATAAGCGTCGATCTGCTCTGCTTCCTGTCAGCTCTTTCGCTGATTTCTTGAGGGATTCTCTGGAAATCTTGTGCTGATGAAAACTGGTCAAAGTTTTCAGAAGCTGGGTTGTAAGGTCAGTATCCTGGCACTGGTTGGGATAAAAACTAAGCTTATCTCCATACTTGTTCAGAATAACCTGCAGAAGCATGGCACAAGATTCCTGACTTAAAACACGAGGACTCTCTTTGCCTAACAGTTTAAATAAAAACAGGCTGGCTCGCTCAAAGCTGACGACCTGCAGGCGTCTGCTTCCAATAACTCTATCGGAGTAGACTGCTTGTTCAATCTGGAACGTTGCTTGCCTTGGAAGGAGAAAAATAAGGGGAAGGCCTCTGGGGCTACTTCTAAGAAAGTCTACTGCGGACTCCACACAGTGGGTGGTTTTACCTGACCCTGCAGGGCCTGTTAAAATATTTACTTTACTGCACATTATCTGGCCAGAGCCCCCTGAAGGTTCGTTGGCTTAAAGGCAATTTTTTGTTTTCTACTCCTCCTACCAGTTTGCCTCCATCGTCAGAGACGGCAAGCCACTTCTTGTTAGATTTTTCAGGAAAGCAAAAAATAATTTCGGCTGCAAAATCAGGAGGGAATATTTTTAAAACTTTTAAGGAAGGATTTTCCGTTTTCCCGTCCCAGTGATAAAGTTTACAGATACCTTTGTTAGGAGGGCCGGCTACAATCAGATAGTCGCTTCCAGTATAGCAGATGTCGCGAATGCCCAGACCACCCAGGCTCAAAGTAATCGGTTGACCAAAAACAGGTTTGGATCCAGAGAGTATCTCTTCCGGATTTTTGAGAGGTACCAGGAGTGCTTTTCCCTTTGGGATTGGGTTTCTGAAACCGATTAAAAGTGTCCCTTCTGCTGTTGCAGCAAGCCCTTCAATGTTAAAAGCATTCGGTTTTTTAGGTTCAAGAAGTGCTGCTCTCTCCAATTGAAACTCTTTGAGTGCAGGGTCCGAAATAAGCGCTTCTAAAAGCTCTTGAAAAGGTTTTCCCCAAAGAGTTGCCGTCAGTTCCTCGTCGTCTACACGGGTGGCAAAGAAAAGATGTCTGGAAAGCTGCAGGTTCCCTTTGGAGTCACGTCCATGAGAGGATATCCAGTAAACAACATCTCCTATCCGAGCTGCACCCTCCAGGTCAAATTCTTTTTTTCCTTTCAACCCGGATATCTCTTTTTTGATCTCTATCACTTTTTCAGGCAGGCCACCGCTTGGGGAGTAAACCCTCAAATCATTATCTTCGTCATCGGCGATCAAAAGCTTATAACCAACCTTTTCGTTACCGATGAGAACGCCGGCGGAGGCATCCGATATCCCGGAAAAATGAACGAATTCACTACCCCAGCTTTGCTGCGCCCAAAGGCCAGCCAGCAGGAGAACAGAAAGAAAAAAAGTTAGAGCCGTTTTTTTGCAATTCATTTTCACCATCCCTTACTCAGAACACAGTGATACTATATTTGATGGAGACGTTTCCAGCAATTTAAAAATTAGTATCTGGCGATAAAAAAAACAGACGAAATGCTTTTTCACCCCGTCTGTTGAGTTCATAGAACCTTATTGAAAAGGTATTATCTGGCTTACTGAACTTCGCTTAAAGGAACCTCTAAAGCCTTGGCAACACCCTCTCCATAAGCTGGGTCTGCTTTCATACAGTTACGGATATGGCGTATCTTGATTTCTACAGGGACGCAGCACATGGCTCTGCCTGTATTAGCAAAGAGTGCTTCTTTTTGCTCCGGGCTCATAAGACGGAACAAAGCCCCAGGCTGGCTGTAATAGTCGCTATCATCTTCGCGATGATTCCAATGGTCGGCAACGTCGCCCAAATGCAACGGCGGTTCTTTGAATTCCGGTTGCTCCTGCCACTGGCCATAGCTGTTGGGTTCATAGCTTAAAGTGCCGCCGTGGTTTCCATCCACCCTCATAGCGCCATCACGGTGATAGCTATGGAA
>LSQX01024230.1_pt3 | contig 33707 bp, 38 predicted proteins | sample 654561 | NCBI WGS metagenome assembly LSQX01 (sample SAMN04489861, study PRJNA283612) | anaerobic digester metagenome | isolation source: 4 biogas reactors fed with cattle manure at either 37C or 55C with and... | place: Denmark: Kongens Lyngby | collected 2014 | reverse complement strand
GTTAAGCCCTCCAGCGGCGATGGTACTGCCGGGGTGACCCGGTGGGAGAGTAGCTCGTCGCCAGATACCTTTCGCTCCTCGGTAGCTCAATGGTAGAGCACCCGGCTGTTAACCGGGTGGTTGTTGGTTCGAGTCCAACCCGGGGAGCCATTTATTTTACTACCTTATTGGTTTCTTCCTGCTTGTCGTCCATAATATCTAGCTGCTCATTTTTTCCTCTTTGTTTTGTCGTTCCCTTATACGTCACCTGCCCGCTTTCCTCTACCGCAGTGTCCTGCTCTCCGCCTGAGGTCGGAGACAAAATCCTTCTTTAGTCGACTTCGCCAAGACTGGCTACCCATATATACTTAATATAAGTACCCTTTAGCTAAGAACCATTGCTGGAAGGCCATAGGCCCTAGCGCTGTTTGCCGCTGCGGGCTGCAGCCTACGGCATCTGCAGGTGTTAGACCGCTGTGGACCGAATACAGCTACAGGGTTGTGCGGGGAGGTACCGATTGTGGAAGGTATGCGGATATGGGCTATAATTGCTATAGCTCTGGGCTGCGGACTGCTGCTCGATGCTTTGGGCATGGTGGAATTGAGCTTCGGCAGATTGATAGTCATCTACTGGCCAGCCTTGCTGGTGGTGTGGGGAGCTCAAAAGGCAGCTAGGGTCATGCGGAATACTCGGATGGGTAGAAGGGCATCGATCAGATCGAAAATCGGGCCGGTGCTGCTCATGTCACTGGGAGTGCTGTTGGTCGCCCATAACTTAGGCTGGCTCAGCAGAGCCGATTTTTCTTTCTGGAGGCTGGGAACCGCCTTCTTGCTCATTTATCTGGGAGTTGGATGGCTGGACAGCAGACCCAAAGATAAGCAGGTGATCTCCTCATTGGTGGGGGAGCTCCACTATGGAGAGAGCCCCTTTCCTCTAGATGACACCTGGTATGATCTCAAGGCTGGGGAGTTGCGGCTGGATCTGACCCAGGCCGTAGTTCCTAACCGAGAGGTATTGCTGGATTTTACCCTGGGTACGGGAGAAATCGAGGTGCTGGTTCCCACTGATCTGCCGGTTTCGGTCCAAGCCCATACTGGCGTGGGTGATCTTACCATCTTCGATGTCCAAGCCAGTGGAATCAGCCGGGACATCGCTTGGACCAGCCCCGACTATGCCCAAGCCACCCGGCGGGTGAAGATGTTTCTTGAAATCAAGGTGGGGGATGTTGTGATCCGGCATGTTTAATAGACTGCACGGACATACGGCACTTAAAGCTGGGCTCACCGGAGGAGCTGCCGCCGCGGCTGTAGTTCTTGTCGCTTTCCTGATGCTGCTGTACTACGGAGATTCTTACCCCGATTGGCTCCTCAATCCCCTGGTGTGGGCAGGGCTTCTGGCGCTGGGAACAGCAGCTGGTCTTGTAATGGGCCTGTGGCTTGAACATGAAGCCGGCCGGGCCCTGCGGAAGGATTTGGATGAGATCCGATACGGAGTGCGGATACTCACAGAGGGGAATTTGAATTATCGCTGGCAAGAGTGGGGTGTTCGCTCAACGGATCAGCTGCGGCGTCAGCTCAACCGGATGGCTGCCCAGTGGCAGGATCAGACCCGCCGCTTGCAGAGATTGGCTGATGAAAAGGAGCAGCTGGTTTCCCAGGCAAGGGATGCAGGGATGCTGGCAGAAAGGCAGCGCCTGGCCCGGGAACTCCATGATGCCGTCAGCCAGCAGCTCTTTGCCCTGACCATGACTGCCGCTGCAGCCAGGCGGCAGCTTCACTCCAATCCAGCCCAGGTGGAGGTAAGCTTGCAGCGCCTAGAAGACGCGGCTCAGCAGGCACAGAAGGAAATGAGGGCGTTGCTTCTGCAGCTGCGCCCAGTGGAACTCACCGAAGAGCCTCTGGCCAGTGCCATAGAGTCACTGGTATCTGAGATAGAAGCCCGGGGGCTGTTGGCTTGCCGTGCCGAACTCGATCCCGATCTGGAGCTCAGTCCGTCAACAGCAGCCAATCTACTGCGCATATTCCAAGAGGCTGTTACCAATACACTGCGCCACGGGCAGGCCAAGAATCTAGAGGTCCGCCTTTTTCAGGAGGCGGATACGATTCGCTTAGTGATCGTCGATGATGGAGTCGGATTTGATCTAGAGGAAGCTCGAAAGCGGAAGGTTTCCCTGGGGATCACTGCTATGCAGGAGCGGGCACAGGAATGCGGCGGACAAGTCAAGATAGTATCGGTTCCCGGCTGGGGCACAAGAATCAGTGTGCAAGTGCCTAGATTGTGATCATCGAAGGGGGAGGAGTCGTTCTGTGGCCAAAGACAAGATCCGGGTACTGGTGGTAGATGATCATGAGATGGTGCGCTTGGGGCTTGTCAGTTACTTAGAGACTGAGCCGTCAATTGAAGTGGTAGGTCAAGAGGCAGATGGTGCAGCTGCTGTTGAGTCAGCTGCCAAGCTGAAACCAGATGTGATTTTGATGGACCTAGTCATGGATGGAGTAGATGGCATCCAGGCTGCCAAGGCTATCTTGAGCCATAGTCCCCAGGCAAAGGTGATCGCTCTCACCAGCTTCGCCGACGATGAACTGATCTATCAGGTGTTGGCGGCAGGGGCAGCCGGTTATCTGCTCAAGACAGCAACGGCTGCCGAAATCACGCAAGCTATTCTCAGTGTTGCTCAAGGCCAAACGGTTTTTGATCCCCATATCACCAAAAAGCTGATAGAAAGCCGGCAGGCAGAGACTGCCCTGCATCTACGCCTTACAGAACGGGAGCGGGAAGTGCTGACACTGATTGCCGCCGGTCAAAGCAATCAGGAAATAGCCGACAATCTCCACATCGGCATCAAGACGGTGAAAACCCATGTAAGCAATATCCTCGGCAAGCTGGAAGTCTCCGACCGCACCCAAGCGGCAGTTTACGCTCACCGCCATGGACTGGTGTGACTAAACACCGGCTCTCCTTGTCCGAACATCCTTGGCTGCCGCTGCACACTCTGCTTTTGCACCAGAGTAAGTACGGAGGTCAAAGTATGTCCATTGAAGTACCATGTCTTTACTGGGTATATTTAACCTTTACTGTCGGCATAGTGATCGTGAAGGCTATGCGGTGTGATGCTGACTTTGGCGGTGTATTGGCGGGAATCTTAGTGTTGGGATTGATGCCCGCTTAGGAGATTCTCATTTCCATAAACTTGCGCTATCTGGGGATTCAAGGTAAAATCAAAACTGCAGTGGGATATTTGCCCGGTCTGTCGTCATGAGAGCGGGTCTTGAATTGGGGGACACCATCTTGGGTAAGCAGCCCCGTAAGGATCATCAGCTCAAGACAAGCGATACTTTGCGTGCCTTAGCCTACTTTTCCCAGATAGGGATAACCATGGCGGCATCGGTGTTGATTGGGGTCTTGTTGGGTAGATATCTAGATATATTGCTGGGCACGGCACCCTGGCTGGGGCTAGTCTTTTCATTATTGGGCGCAGGAGCTGCCATCAAGTTGATGTTCAGTTTCTCCAATTCTGATCGGTGATTGGAGAGGAGTACCGTGAGGCTGTCTGATTTAGCAAAGCGAATGGTTTTTACAGTGCTGACCATAGCACTGATATGTGTCTTGGTTTCAGCCATCTATTACCGCTCTCTTAAATTTCTTCCATTTGCCCTTGGAGTCTTGATCGGCTCAGCAGTAAGTATCGCTAAGGTTTTCCTTTTGGAACGCGGTATTGACAAAGCACTGACAATGGACCAAAAACGTGCCGTCAGCTATCTTGGCCTCAACCATATCTCTAGGCTGCTGGTTACCGGGGCTGCCCTATTTCTAGGTGCCGTTGTGCCGCAGATTAGTATGTGGGGAGTGGCGGCTGGCGTTCTAGCCTTTCAGGCTGCCACCTTTAACATTAAATTCACGTTGAAGAGTTGACTATGGTAAGAGCAGCACAGGTGGTGACTAGCTTGTGAATATCGGTGCGAAAACTCTTTGGGTACTAAATATTGCAGGGACTGAGATTTGGATAACAGAGACGATTGTCAACACCTGGATTATTATGTTGTTTCTGTTGGTGCTTGCTCTTGTCGTCCGGATCAGACTCCGCAGGTTTGAGGAAATCCCGACAGGTTTCCAGAACCTGATCGAAGCTGCCGTGGAAGCCTTCGACAACTTCGCTGCAAGTACCTTAGGTGAGAGGTTTTCATATCTATTCCCGTGGTTTTTCATGGCCTTCGCCTTTATTCTGTCGAGTAGTGTGTTCAGTATAGTCGGATTGAGGGCTCCGACCGCCGATTGGACAACCACGGCCGCCCTTGCTTTTGCCACCTTTGTGTTCATGTTCGTGTTGGGAGTCTGGTACCGCAGAGGTACCTATCTTAAGGGTTTCTTTGATCCGCACCCCATCTTCTTTCCCATGAATGTTCTGGGAGAATTAGCTAAGCCTGTCGCTCTCAGTTTCCGTCTGTTTGGCAACATGCTGTCTGGGACGATCATCCTAACTCTTTACTATGCATTGACGCCGTTTTTTGTCCAGTTTGGTCCACCGGCACTGCTGCATGGATTCTTTGATGTACTGTTTGGCGGCCTGCAAACTTACATTTTTGTGATTATCAGCCTCATGTACATCAAGATTGCCGCAGACAGCGACTGGTGACTATTGCAAATAAAGAAGAGCGGAAAACGATTGGAGGAATCAGTCTATGGAAAGCTTAGGAATTGCCGTTGGTCTAGTGCACATTGCAGCTGCTATTGCGCTTCTTAACGGACTGCTCACCACATTTGGTCAGTCAAGGATCGCCAGCCAGGCAATCGAGTCCATCGCAAGACAGCCTGAGGCAGCAGATAGTATCAGGCCTGTTATGTTTGTCGGTTTGGCTTTTGCAGAGACGTCCGGTATCTACGGCCTTTTGATAGCTATCATCATGCTGTACGCTAACCCCCTGATGGATGCCCTATTTAACCTCATACGGTGAGCCAGGCCTGTTCCGATTGGTATGAGACGGCAGGAAAGGGGGCCGCTGGGATTTGCAGGACATGCTGTTTTCAGCTCAGGCTTTGCCTGCAGCACGGGTTTTTGCCCTGGATTCACAGACCCTGATCAGCATAGGTATCCAACTATTTAACGCGGCTGTTTTGGCCGCTGGTTTGGGTTTCATGCTCTATAATCCAGTAAAAGACTTCATGCGCAAGCGGACCGAGAGAATCCAGGCCGAGAAAGACGAAGCAGAGTCAGTGCTGGCTAAAGCCAACAGCCTGATAGCTGAGTATGATGCAAAGTTAAGAGACATAGATAGAGAACGGGTACAGATCCTGGAAGCTGCGCGTCTTGAGGCCGCCCATGAAAGTAAAATACTTCTAGCCGAAGCCAAGCGAGAAGCTGATAGAATCCGGGAGCGATCACTGGAAGCTGTCGCTGAATACAAGAGACGTCTTGGGGAAGAGACACGCCTTTACATAGTTGAGATTGCTGCTTTAATGGCTCAAAACTACGTTGCCCAAACCATTGATGATGAGACTCAAGACAAGCTCTTCGAAGAAGCCTTAGCGGAGCTGGAGGATGCACAATGGCAGCACTAAGGGATCGTCACGCTAATGCACTCTTAGAGATATCCGAGGAAAATGGTGCCTTGGAAGCCGATCTAGAGCAAGCTGTCCTAGTGCGGGACACGCTGGACAGCGATGATGTGCAGGCCTTTCTTTCCCATCCCCATATTTCCAATTCCGCTAAGCTAGAATTCTTCCACAGCGCTTTTTCAGGGCAGATCTCCCAGCAGCTTATGGGCTTTTTGCAACTTATGGTCCGCAAGAATCGTGAGCGGTTAATCGTGCCGGTGCTGACGGAGTTTATCCACCGGGTGAACCGGCGCTTAGGCAGGCTGGAGGCGAAGGTTGTCTCAGCTAAGCCCCTGAGCGAAAAACAGATGGATTCCATCCGGGCTGTTTTGTCCAAGAAGATCGGCATGGATATCGAGATCAACACTGTAGTTGATCCAGATGTCCTCGGGGGCTTTTACATCCTAGTTGGCGGACGCATCTTTGACCGGACAGTGAGGTCTGCCTTGAATGATCTGAGACAGCGCTTGAAGATAGGAGGTTAAGGATGATAGTCAATCCTGAAACCATCAGTAAGGTAATAAAAGAGCAGATTAAATCCTATTCGTCCCAGCTGGACTTTTCGGAAGCCGGCACCGTTATACAGGTAGGGGACGGCATTGCGCGGATTCACGGCCTGTACAGTGCCATGAGCGGTGAGCTGCTGGAATTTGCCAATGGGACTTATGGGATGGCGCTGAATCTCGATGAAGACACCATCGGCGCTGTCATTATGGGTTCCGATGCCGGGATCAAAGAAGGCGACCCTGTCAGACTGACCGGCAGAATGGCTGAGGTGCCGGTTGGTGACGGCATGTTGGGAAGAGTCGTCAATGCTCTGGGTGAGCCCATTGACGGCAAGGGTGCCATTTCAGCAGATGGTTTCCGCAAGATTGAGAGCCCGGCCCCCAGCGTGATCATGCGCCAGGAAGTGAACCGGCCGCTGCAGACCGGCATCAAGGCTATTGACGCCCTGGTACCCATTGGAAAAGGCCAGCGGGAATTGATTATCGGCGACCGGCAAACCGGCAAGACAGCCCTTGCCATCGATACCATCATCAACCAGAAGGGCAAAGATGTCTACTGTGTTTATGTTGCCATTGGACAAAAGGCATCTACCATTGCCCGGATAACCAAGGTGCTGAACGAGACCGGCGCCATGGATTACACAACAATAGTCTTGTCTACTGCCAGTGAATCTGCACCGCTGCAGTATTTGGCTCCCTACGCCGGCTGCGCAATCGCTGAGGAATGGATGTATAAGGGCAAGGATGTCTTGATCGTCTATGACGACCTGTCCAAACATGCTGTAGCATATCGGGCTATCAGTCTGCTCCTGCGCCGTCCGCCGGGCCGCGAAGCCTATCCGGGCGACATTTTCTACCTCCACTCCCGGCTGTTGGAGCGTGCGGCGTGTCTAAGTGACGAGTACGGTGGAGGGACGCTGACGGCCCTGCCGGTTGTAGAGACCCAGGAAGGCGATATATCAGCCTACATCCCCACCAATATCATCTCAATTACTGACGGGCAGATCTACTTGGAAGCTGATCTCTTCAATCACGGTGTGCGTCCAGCTATTAACCCCGGCTTTTCCGTTTCCCGCGTTGGAGGTTCGGCTCAGATCCCTGCTATGAAGAAGCTGGCCGGACCGCTCCGCATCGAGTACGCACAGTACAAAGAATTGGCTGCCTTCTCCCAGTTTGGCTCTGACCTCAGCCACGATACCCTGGAACGTCTCAATCACGGCGAGCGGATTTTGGAAGTCCTCAAACAGCCCCAGTACAGACCGATGCCGGTGGAGGATCAGGTCCTGATTCTCTACGCTTTGAACAACAACCATCTGGATGGTATCGATGTGGGGCGGGTTCTGAAGTTCGAAAGAGATTTCATCAAGTATGTCGATACCCATGCTGCCCAGATTAAAGACGAGATCAGGGAGACTGCTGAGATCTCCGAGGATACCGCCAAAGCCCTTGACGCCTTGATCGCTGAGGTCAAGGATGAGTACAACTACAATTAGGGAGGTACCGGTGTGAGTTCGCTGCGGGATATCAAAAAGAGAATAAGCAATGTCGGGACAACGCAGCAGATCGTCAAAGCCATGTACATGATCGCCTCCACCAAACTGCACAAGGCCAGGGCGCAGCTGGAAGGGGTACGCCCCATCTACCGGGAGCTTCAACGGGTGGTCAAGGATGTCGGCGAGAAGCAGCAGGCGAGAAAACACATTTTCTATCAGGAGCGGGAAGTAAAGAACTCCCTATATATCATATTGACCAGTGATCGGGGCTTTTCTGGAAGCTATAGTGCCAGTATCTTGGCCAAGGCTTTGGAGCACATGGAGGCAGGGAGGCAGGAGAAGATCCTGGTGGTGGGTGCCAAAGGGCATCAGTTTTTCAGGCAGCGGGGCCGGAATATCATCCGCACCATTACTAATCTGCCCGATGCGCAGGTGTATTACGGCTCTGAGAGTATTGCCAATTGGGCCATCGACCTCTATCTCTCCGGAGAGGTGGAAGAGGTGTACATTGTCTATACCCGCTTCGAGACCGTCTTGCACTACGTACCTTGTGTAGACAGGCTGCTGCCCGTAGACATCAGCGGTGTAGAGATAGATGAAGCCGGCAGCATCAAGTACGAACCCGATGTCACTGCCTTTATCGATCACACCATACCCCTGTATATGCATATGAGCTTATTTAGAGCGTTTTCCGAATCCCACACCAGCGAAGAAGCCGCCCGGATGGTCAATATGGATACCGCCGGCAAAAACGCTGACGAGATGATCAGGGACTTGACCCGTATGTATAACCGCAGACGCCAGGCGGCTATTACACAGGAAATCAGTGAGATTGTGGGGAGTGCAAGCATCCTTAACATTGAGGAATAAAGGTTAAAGGTGGGACCACATGACTGCCAAAAACACAGGTAAGATCACGAGGATAATCGGTGCAGTTATTGACATTCGCTTTGAGAAGGAACTGCCTTCGTTATATAACGCCATCGAAGTGCCCTTCGGTGAGGAAGCCATCGTGCTGGAGGTTATGCAGCATATTGGCGACAGCACGGTGCGCTGTATCTCCATGCATCCCACCGATGGCCTCAAAAGGGGCATGGAAGCCATCGATACCGGTGCGCCCATCTCGGTGCCGGTAGGGGAAGGCGTTTTGGGCCGCATGGTCAATGTTCTAGGCAAACCCATCGATTACGATTCTCCGGTAGACGCTGCAGAATACTGGCCTATCCACAGGGAGCCGCCTAAGTTCACCGAACAGATAGCACAGCCGGAGATCTTGGAAACCGGCATCAAAGCCATTGACCTGCTCTGTCCCTTCCCCAAGGGCGGCAAGATCGGCCTGTTCGGCGGTGCTGGGGTAGGAAAAACCGTCCTAATCATGGAGCTCATCAACAGCATTGCCAAGGAACACGGCGGCTATTCTGTCTTCGTTGGCATAGGTGAGCGTACCCGTGAAGGCAATGACCTTTATTATGACATGAAGAACTCAGGGGTGATAAGCAATACTGCCCTGATCTTTGGCCAGATGAATGAGCCTCCGGGAGTCAGGATGCTGGTGGGGCTCACAGGCTTGACGATGGCCGAATACTTCCGAGATGTTAAGCAGCAAGATGTGCTGCTGTTCATCGATAATATCTTCCGCTTTGTGCAGGCAGGCTCCGAGGTATCAGCTCTCCTTGGGCGCACACCCAGTGCTGTGGGCTACCAGCCAACCTTGGCCACAGAGCTCGGTGCCCTGCAGGAGCGCATTACATCGACCAAGTTTGGCTCCATCACATCGGTACAGGCCATTTATGTTCCTGCCGACGACTTCACCGATCCGGCCACTGCTACCACCTTTGCCCATCTGGACGTAATGACGGTCTTATCCAGGGCCATTGTTGAGCAGGGTATATATCCTGCCATCGACCCATTGAACTCCTCATCACGGATCCTGGAGGCGAACATCGTGGGATCTGAGCACTATCGGGTCTCCCATGCTGTTCGGAGTCTGCTGCAGCGATACAAAGACCTGCAGGACATTGTCGCCATCTTGGGCATAGATGAGCTCTCCGAAGAGGATAAACTGATTGTCCACAGGGCCAGGAAGGTGCAGCGCTTCCTCTCCCAGCCCTTCTATGTTGCCGAAAAATTCACCTCAATTCCCGGCCGCTATGTTCCAGTAGGTGAGACAGTCAGGGGTTTTCGTGAGATTATTGATGGGGCCCATGACGATATACCCGAAGGCTACTTCCTCAATGTCGGAACCATCGATGAAGTAGTGGAGAAGTACAAAGCCGCACGGGGTGGTGACTATGGCGATAGAGCAGAATAGCTCCGAAAGCAAAAAGAAGATCACCCTGAACATCACCACGCCCCGTGGGCTCAAATATGTTGAACAGGCAGATATGCTGATCATGCGTTGTGTTGATGGCGACCTGGGAGTACTGCCCGGCCATGCACCTGTCTCAGCGGTGTTGGGTGATGGAATCCTCCGCATCTTCAATAACGGCGGCGAGCAAAAGCTGGCTGTCTTTGGCGGCATAGTTGAGATCAACGACACCACCGTGAACATGTTTACCACCATAGCCCAGCGGCCGGAAGAGATCGACCGGGAACGGGCCGAGGTGGACTTCAGAAGAGCTGAGGCAACAATCATTGAACAATTGGAGGAACAGGACCTCCGCAGGCTGCAGGTGTTGATGCATCGGGCTCTAGTACGCCTTGAGGTTAGCTCTCACGCAGATGATACTGGATATGCGGATAACAACAGTTAGACAGCGGCGCTTGGCTCATTGCTGTCTGGTCGGGGGAAGGCAAATTGATGATTGCAGCGGCTGCAGCGAATCAAGAGCTTGGCTGGGCCCCTCAAGGGCAGAGACTCGCTATTGCCGCACTGGGGGCAGACAGCCTCAACCGTCGGACTGGGCTCGTGCCGGACAATGACAGCAACGAATTTCTGCTGACACTGATCACACTCCACCAAGAAGCGGCCATCGAGATCAACGAGCTCTGTGCGGCCGCAGCCGGGACATCGAATAGCGGGCATGGGCATTCTCCTTTTGAAAAGTCTCAGCAATCCAATGATGATAATGCTAGGATGATCACTAGCAACAGCAAGAGTACTAATAACCATCTGAGGCCATATGCGATGGGCTCATAGGGGGGGTCCAGCTGGCCGATACGGATAAAGTTGCCTCTGTTGCTTTCCATTGAGGTGAGCATATCCATCAACTCCCGTCCCTTGTCATGGGCTCTCTTTCTCATTCAATAACGCTCGAGTTAATTTGCAGCGGCTGAGCCTGGAAGTCTTCTGCGATGGGTTTGAACGCGTCTTGGATACGATTCGAATATGAAAGATGGGGAGAGGTGGCTGAAGCGATCAGCCACCTCTAGGCGTCTCAGGCCTTCACAGCTTAAGCTTCTACAGCGACAAACACAAGGTCGAATTCAATTGCCATGCCCTGGATCAGGTCGGTGGCGTTTGAGGGAGGTAGCGTAATGCTGAACTCTACATCCTCATTGGCACTAGCGGCTAGCAGGCGGCCTGCCGGCGGCTGCTGTATCAGGCCGGCCAGTGAACCGGTGTACAACTGTACAGGGGTGCCAAGGGGGTCAGCTGTAACGGTAATCTCCAGTCTCTCTGCCAGCAAGCGGGCATCCTGGGGCGTTCCACCAACTGCTGCATACCAATCAGCTGATACAAAGTAGTTGATGTCAACGGGAGACGTGTTTTCGATGTTGATTGTGTCTGAAGCGGTAGAGCCTCCGACCCAGTCGGTGTCAGTAAATATCGCGACAGTTGGGTTTACAACAATACTCACTTGCGCGATACCAATGGTATTATCTTCATTTAGGGCCTGAAAGGTGAACGGCATCCTGTAACCTCCTTTGTGTTGTTGTTTCGGTATACGCTATGCGGCAAAATTTACAGTGGTTCACCCTGAAAGCTGAAAACAGTCTTAACCTCCCAAGAAAAACCCGTGTTCTAGGAGATGGCAATTAGCCATCCATTTGGGGATCAAGAGCTTGGGAACTGACTCTTCATAAATAGTTGTAACGGCAGATAGCTGTGGTAAAATAGAAACGTTGCACTAAATCCAGTTGATGATCTCGGAGGGTCTGTATGAAAATCGGAATTATCGGTCTGCCCCAGGTGGGCAAGACCACACTGTTCAACCTGCTGACAGAAGCCGGAGCAGCCACCGGTTTCGGCAGCAAAGATAAAGCAAATGTTGGAGTTGCCAATGTACCAGATGAGCGCATTGATTACCTTTCCTCAGTCTTCCAGCCGAGAAAAACCACCTATGCCCAGATTGAGTTCATCGACATTGCGGGCTTTGGCGCGGGCAGCAATGGCCGGGATACCAGGGAGTTTTTGTCTGCGCTGCAGAACGTCGATGCCGTGGTCCAGGTGGTGCGGGCCTTCGATTCAGATGTGGTCCCCCACGCCCTGGGTGAAGTAGATGTGATGCGGGATGTAGACTTGCTCCAAAGCGAGCTGGTACTCACAGACTTGGCTCTTCTGGAAACCCGGCTGGAAAGGCTGAATAACGGCAGGGTGAAGGTGAAGGAGAATAAGTTAGAACTGGCGCTCCTGGAAAAATGCCGGGCCCATTTGGAAGCTGAAGAGCCCCTGACACAGGTAGAATTTACCCAAGATGAAGCTGCCGCTTTGCGTCAGTACACCTTCTACACTGCGATACCAATGGTATTGTCGGTTAACCTAGATGAAGAGCAGCTGGCAGCAGGCACCCAAGGAAGGCAGGCGGAACTGGCTGCTTGGGCGGCTGCCAGGGGTATGCCTGTAATTCCCATTTGTGGTAAGCTGGAGGAAGAGATCATTACCTTAGCTCCAGAGGAACGGGCACCGTTTCTTGCGGACTTGGGCCTTGAGGAAACCGGCATCGCCCGCCTGGCTAGGACGGTCTACCGGCACTTAGGCCTTATCTCTTACTTTACCGTTGGACAAGATGAAGTCAGGGCTTGGACCATTGCCGCGGGAACCAATGCCCGGCAGGCAGCCGGGAAGATCCACTCAGATATAGAGCGGGGATTCATCCGCGCAGAGGTTGTCGGGTATGAGGACTTCAAAGAAGCCGGCTCCATGAACCGGGCTAAGGAAAAGGGACTTTGCAGGCTGGAGGGGAAAGAATATATAGTCAGGGATGGTGACATCATCAGTTTCCGATTTAATGTGTAATTGGAGTGATTGAGATGTCAGTTAAGAGAAAGGCCCATGAGTTGGCGAGAGCCATAATGGAAAGCCCAGAGTATGAGCGGCTGACGAAAGCTCGAGAAGTAGTCGAGAGCCGAGAGGCCGCCAAGATCATGCTTCAGGATGTAGAAAAAAAGCAGAGGAAGCTGCGGGAAAAATACGCTGCTGGGGAAGAGCCCGCTGAAGCAGAGCTTCAAGATCTTCAGAAGACCATGGAGCTGGTATCCTTTAATCCATATATCCGTGACTTGCTTGACGCGGAGCTTAGCTTCAGCAAGATGATGGCAGAGATTTGGGAAATCATCGGTGAGGCCCTGGGCCTGGAACCGCCTGAAGCCCAGCCGACGGAGCAGGAGCCAGAACCAAGGGCAAGCGAGGCCAGCAGCAGGCTGTGGGTTCCGGGAAGGGATTTTTAGGGGCAGTTCATCAGCCTGACCGGAGAAAGCACCCAGGGGCTAAAAGGAGGTCAACCAATGGGACAGGTATACATTGAAGAACTCAGCCGGTATGAGGGGCAGGAAGTGACCATCAAGGGCTGGGTATACAACAGGCGTTCCAGCGGCAAGATCCAATTCATATTGGTTCGTGACGGTACCGGAATTGTACAGGGAGTCATGCTAAAAAACGAAGTCTCCCCTGAGGTTTTTGCATTAGCTAGAGAGTTAACCCAAGAATCCTCGATCATTGTCAAGGGGTTAGTCAGGGCCGATGAGCGGGCTCCGGGGGGCTATGAACTGACCTTAACCGATCTGGAGCTGGTTCACCGTGCCGAGGAGTATCCCATCACACCCAAGGAACACGGCATTGAGTTTCTCATGGATCACCGGCATCTATGGCTGCGCTCAAGACGGCAGCATGCCATTATGCGGGTGAGAGGCGAAATCATTAAAGCCATCCGGGATTTCTTTGATGACCGGGGTTTTCTATTGATAGATGCTCCTTTCTTGACCCCCGCTGCTTGTGAGGGAACGACTACCCTATTTGAGACAGAGTATTTCGATGAGAAAGCCTATCTTACCCAAAGCGGACAGCTGTATATGGAAGCAGCAGCTATGGCCTTTGGCAAGGTGTACTGTTTCGGGCCCACTTTCCGAGCGGAAAAATCCAAGACCCGCCGCCATCTCATGGAGTTCTGGATGGTGGAACCGGAGGTTGCCTATGCAGACCATGAAGATAACATGCGGCTGCAGGAGGATCTGATTTCCCACATCGTGCAGAGGGTTCTCCGGCGCCGAGCACCGGAGCTGGAGGTCCTGGAACGGGACACATCCCGGCTGGAGACAGTCGTCAAACCTTTCCCCCGGATTACCTATGATGAAGCCATCAAGATTCTCCGGCAGGAGGGTGTAGACATCCAATGGGGAGATGATTTTGGCGGCGGCGATGAGACTATCTTGGCTGAAAAATTCGACCGGCCTGTCTTTGTGGAGAAGTACCCCGCGGAGGTTAAAGCTTTCTACATGAAGCCTGACCCAGAGCAGCCCGAGGTAGTTCTATGCGACGATCTATTGGCTCCAGAGGGGTATGGGGAGATCATCGGAGGCAGCCAGAGGATTGACGATTTGGAACTGCTCAAGCAGCGGATGCAGGAGCACGATCTGCCGGAGGAGGTGTACGCCTGGTACTTAGACCTGCGCCGGTACGGTTCGGTGCCCCACTCTGGCTTTGGTTTGGGATTAGAGCGGACGGTGGCATGGATCTGCGGTCTAGCCCATGTCAGGGAGACAATCCCCTTCCCCCGCCTGCTCAACCGGCTCTATCCATAGGGTTGTCCCATGTTGACCTTACCATTCACCCTGCCCTCGGGACCGCGGTCTCTACGTCCTCGGCACCCCAGAGGGCAGGAGCTTTTCTACTGTCTTGTGCCCAAGAGGATCAAGAAAACTCCCGCAGCCACGATTCCCAGCTTCGTAAGGGAAATGCGCCCTGCCAAGCCCGCTAGGCCCAAGAGAGAGACTGCAGTCAAGATTAAGGGGCCAAACAGCCCCAGCCCAGCATTGATTCTCAATGCAATCCCCACTTTGCCATATCGGATCATCAGCAGGGCAGCAGTTATTTCCAGACTGCCGGCGATGAATCTCAGCAAGGCCATACTCCGAACTACTTGAGTCTCATCAGTCATTACGTATATCCCTTTCTCTTGAATTCTGTGGTATACTTATCCCAAGTCAAAACACCCAGGTATTAACTAAGCCGTACGACTGGCATTCATCAGGCGGCTAGACGCAGTCTACATAGGAGGCAGCACCATGTACGAGCACATAACACTTATCGATCCTGAGGTATCTGCGGCCTTGCGTCAGGAGCTGGAGCGGCAGCAGAACAGCATTGAACTAATCGCTTCGGAGAATTTCGTCTCCCCGGCGGTGCTGGAGGCAGCCGGTTCAGTCCTAACCAACAAATATGCCGAAGGCTACCCCAATAGACGTTATTATGGGGGATGTCAATATGTTGATGAGGTGGAGAGGCTGGCTATCGAAAGGGCTAAGGCCTTGTTTGGCGCTGAACATGCCAATGTGCAGCCCCATGCCGGGGCCCAGGCCAACATGGCAGTGTATTTCGCTGTCCTTTCGCCGGGAGATACAGTTTTGGGCATGAGCTTGGCCCACGGCGGCCACCTCACCCACGGCAGCCCCGTGAACTTCTCTGGCAAGCTGTTCAACTTCGTTCACTATGGAGTGGACCGGGAAACAGAGCAAATTGACTATGATGAGCTAGAGCGCTTGGCAAAGGAACATAAGCCGAAGTTGGTGGTAGCAGGAGCCAGCGCTTATCCGAGGATTATTGATTTTGAGCGGATTAGGGCTGTCTGTGACCAGGTGGGTGCCTATTTTATGGTGGACATGGCCCATATCGCCGGCCTGGTTGCCGCAGGCATGCATCCTTCTCCTGTGCCCCATGCCCATTTCGTGACTACAACTACCCACAAGACCCTGCGGGGGCCCAGGGGAGGGCTGATTCTCTGCAAGGAGGAGTTTGCCAAGGCCATTGACAAGACCATTTTCCCCGGCACCCAGGGAGGCCCGCTGATGCACATCATCGCGGCCAAGGCGGTTGCCCTCAAAGAGGCGGAAGCTCCCGAGTTTAAGGAATACCAACAGCGGGTGGTGAGCAACGCTGCCGCTTTGGCCAAGGCGCTGATGGACCGGGGATTGAGGTTAGTCAGCGGTGGTACCGACAACCATCTGATACTGGTTGATGTTCGGAACCTAGGGCTGACGGGAAAGGACGCAGAGGAGGCCCTGGATGCCGTAGGCATCACAGCCAATAAGAATGCCATCCCCTTCGATCCGGAGAAGCCCTTTGTCACCAGCGGGCTTCGCCTAGGCACACCGGCTGTTACTACTAGAGGGATGGGTACTGTAGAAATGGATGAGATCGGGGACGTTATTTATCGGGTACTGGCAGCGCCCCAGGCTCTGGATGTGCTGGCTGAAGCTAAGCGCCGCAGGGAGAAATTGTGCCGGGACTTTCCCCTTTATCAAGGCCTTGCTTGAGCATTGACTGGAGTACCCATTCTGCACATTGAGCAATGAAGCGCACACATACTTGCCATACATACTTGGCTGATGACAATTGCTCCAAACAAAGGGAAAAACGCCTTCCTCTTTGAGGAAGGCGTCAGACTGTCAGAAAAGGGGCAAGGGCGCCGCATTTGCTGTAATAGGGCTGATTTGCATGGCGCATTATCTCTGCTGATAAGACAAGCCTGTGGGATGTGAAGAAGTGATAGGCGGTAGTCATAAGCAAAAAACAATCACAGCTATTGTCATAGCGGTCGCCGCTCTTTTTTTGTTAAACCACTGGGCTTTTGTTTTGTCAGCAGATAATGATGCTGCCCAACCCAAAAGACTCTACTTCCTGGGAAATGAGAATCTAGCTCCAATCGTCTATAACGATAACGGGACTGCTAAAGGAATAGTTGTTGATATTGCTGCAGAATTGGGCAAGCGCCTTGGTTATGAAGTGGTTGTGGACGCCATTGACTGGAAGTTGGCGCAAGAGAAGGTGCTAGCCGGCGAGGCTGATGCTCTTCTGCAGATCAATGCCTGTGCGGAGCGGGAGCAACTCTACGACTTTTCCACAGAACTGCTGAAATCAGAGTTTGCGATCTTTACGGAAAACGACGGCAGCATCTATACGGCAGAAGACTTACCGGGCAGTACTGTTGGGGTGGAGAGAGACGGGTATCCGTATATCCTCATGGAGAGTTATCCGTTAGTAAATACGGTGATCATACCCGACTGGTCCACAGGTTTTCATATGATCAAATCCGGTACAATCGATGCCGTTGTAGTCGATCGCTGGATCGGCGAGTATGAGCTGGCAGTAACAGGCCTCACGGGAATCCGTGTTGCAGCAGTGCCTATAGAAACGCAGTACTCGAGCATCGCCGTCAAGAAGGGAAATGAAGAGCTTCTCAATCTAATCAATACCGGCTTACGCGAGTTAAATGCTGATGGGACTATGGCAGACATTATCAGAAATTGGCAGAGGCAAAGGGTCCTCTATTTTACTGAAGAGAAAATCCGCCAGGCAATTTCAGGTGTGGTTACTGCTATACTGTTCATCTTCTCAGTGTTCTCCTTCTATTGGGTAAATAAAATCCGCAGGTTGAACAAGCAGCTTGAGTCTGAAGTCAGTGAGCGCACCAGGGAGCTGCATGAGACCAATTTGCTGCTTCAAAAAGCGAATCTAGAGTTAGAGAGACTGACCCTAACCGATAGCCTAACTGATGTCTCCAACAGGCGGCATTTCGACCGCTATCTGCATAAGATTTGGCAGATGAGTGCCCGGGAACAAGTACCTTTGGCACTGATAATGATCGATGTTGATGATTTCAAACTCTACAATGATACCTACGGCCATCTGCAGGGAGACCGATGCCTGATTGGTTTAGCCGATGTAATCAAGAACACACTCAACCGGCCGGGCGATCTGGTCTCTCGCTATGGCGGCGAGGAGTTTGCAGTATTACTGTACAATACCGATGAGAATGGCGCAGCAGTAGTTGCGGAAAGGATACGTCAAGGAGTAGAAAGACTCAGCACACGGCATGAAGGGCTCCAGGCTGGTATCACCGTGACCTGCGGTGTGGCAGCAAGGATTCCCAACAGTGATGTGGATCCTGACACTCTCATCAACGCTGCCGACCGTGCCCTCTATCAGGCTAAAGGACTCGGTAAGAACAGAGTTATCAAGGAAAGCTCATTAACCACAACATAGTAGTGCGATTTCAGCGTACCAGACAAGGGGTGCTGTTTCACATTTGAAACAGCACCCCTTGTACGTTTGCCCAGCATGTCGCTTGAGCCCATTGGCTTGGAAGAAGCCCTGCCGCCTAACAGCCGGAAGCAATGCGCAGGCAGGGGCGCCGCAGGTAACAGTGGGATCGGCAGGAGGCTGAAGGGAGACTGTGCAGGTTCCGATGTCCCAAAGAGTATAAGCCGCCGATCCCCGGGGATATTAAACAGGAATCTTGCGGTAAAGGAGGAATCGCCCTTGGCGGAAATGCTGGAGATCCGATGGCACGGCCGAGGCGGCCAGGGGGCCAAGACCGCAGCATTGCTGCTGGCAGAAGCGGCTGCTGCCGTAGGTAAATATGTGCAGGCGTTCCCCGAATACGGCCCTGAAAGGATGGGGGCACCGGTGGTGTCTTATAACCGGATCAGCAGCCAGCCCATCACTATCCACAGTGCAGTTGCATCGCCCCGGTATGTGGTGGTTCTCGATCCCAGCTTCATTGGCCCTATCGATTTCACTGCCGGTATGCCTCCAGATGGTGTGCTGCTGATTAACAGCAGCGATGCCGCCGGTGTGCTGAGAAAAAGGTTGAAGCTGGACAGTGAAGAGGTCAAAGTGTACACATTGGATGCCAGCCGGATCAGTGAAGAGGCCATCGGCAGGCCTATACCCAACACTCCCATGCTGGGAGCAGTGGTGGCTGCGGCAAAGGTTATGACCATTGAGGAACTGCTTGAGGACACCCGTAAGCGGCTGGAAAGAAAGTTCCGGAACCGCCCGGAGCTCATCGATGGCAACATGACAGCCATCTCCCGGGCATACCAGGAGGTGCAGAGCCAATGACCCTCAGCAGTCAGACAAAGAATCTGTTAAAGGCCCATGAAGAGGTGGATGCCAAGATCGAGCCCAATGCCGGCTGGCGGGACCTGCCCATCGGTGCAGTGATCCCACAGGGAGGCACAGCTACTCAGTTCGCCACCGGAGACTGGCGCACCATCAGGCCGGTATGGAGTAAGGAGAAATGCATCAACTGCCACCGGTGCTGGCTTTACTGTCCGGACATGAGCTGGATTTCTGAAGACGGCAGAATTCAGGGTGTTGATCTCACATACTGCAAGGGCTGCGGCATTTGCGCCAATGTATGTCCGACAAAGGTCCATGCCATCGAAATGCATCCAGAGGATGACTTCAAGGAAGACGAAGCTGCCAAGGAGGGAGGAAAGTAATGGCCATTGCCATCGCAACTCAGAAAACGGCGGCCCTCACCGGAAACGAAGCGGCAGCCCAAGCCCTGCGCCAGATCAATCCCGATGTGGTGGCGGCATATCCTATTACGCCGCAGACAGAGATTGTCCAGCTCTTTTCTACCTTTGTCAGTGATGGGTTGGTGAAGACCGAATTTGTGGCTGTGGAAAGTGAACATAGTGCCATGAGTGCCACTGTGGGCGCTGCTGCCGCCGGAGCCCGGGCCATGACCGCGACCTCATCCCAAGGGCTGGCATTGATGTGGGAGATGCTGTACGTTGCCGCCGGCATGCGGATTCCCATAGTCATGCCCATGGTGAACCGGGCGTTAAGCAGCCCCATTAACATTCACTGCGACCACAGCGACAGCATGGGGGCCAGGGATTCCGGCTGGCTGCAGATTTACTCAGAAAATGCCCAAGAGATGTATGACAATCTCATCCAAGCCGTCAGAATCGCCGAGCACCCTGATGTGCTCTTGCCTGTTATGGTGACAATGGATGGGTTCATCATCAGTCACGGCATGGAGAATGTGGAGCTATTGCCTGACCAAGCTGTCCAGGATTTCGTTGGAGAATACAATTTCCCATATCCGCTGCTTGATGTTGAACACCCCAGGACCCTGGGCCCCCTTACCCTGCAGGATTTCTATTTTGAGCACAAGCGGGAGCAGGCAGAAGCAGTCTACCGGGCCAAAGAGGTGATCCTCGCTGCCGCGGAGGAGTATGCTGCCATATCCGGCCGCAGGTACGGGTTTTTCGAAGCCTACAGAATGGACGATGCCGAGTATGCAGTAGTAGTGCTTGGCTCCACCGCCGGCACAGCCAAGTACGTCGTTGACGGGCTGCGGCAGGCAGGGGAAAAATGCGGCCTGGTCAAGGTTAGGGTTTTCCGGCCGTTCCCAGGGCCTGAGCTTTGTGAAGCACTGTCTGGACTGAAGGCTGTGGGGATCATGGATAGGGCCGATACCTTCTCTACCCAAGGGGGGCCCCTGTTCCTGGAGGTCAAGGCGGCACTCTACCACGCCGCCGGCCAGCCGCAGTGCATGAATTTTGTCTACGGCCTCGGGGGCAGGGACATCGATCCCGAGCTCATCAGGCAGGCCTTCGTGGAAGTGAAGGACTTAATGAAGAAGCCGGCTGACGGGGTTCTCCCGATAGTCAGATATCTCGGTGTACGGGAATAGGGCGGTGCAAGGGAATAGATATTGCCAGGAGGTGTCGTTTTGGCTCTACCGGATCTTGCCAAAAAACCCCAGCGCTTTACCGGAGGCCATCGAGCCTGTGCAGGATGTGGATTTCCCATCACAATCAAGATCATCCTGCAGGCAGCGGAAAACCCAGTGGTGGTTGGATGTGCCACCGGCTGCATGGAAGTCACTTCTACCATCTATCCATATACTGCTTGGCGGTGCAGCTTTATCCACACTGCCTTCGAGAATGCAGCCGCCACTGTGAGCGGCATTGAGGCTGCTTACCGCAGTTTGCGGCGGCAGGGGAAAATCCAGCAAGACATAGACTTCATCGCCTTTGGCGGCGATGGCGGGACATACGATATCGGGCTGCAGTCTCTGTCGGGGGCCATGGAAAGGGGTCACAAGCTGGTTTATGTCTGCTACAATAACCAGGGGTATATGAACACCGGCATTCAGCGATCCAGTGCCACCCCCCGGGGGGCCAATACCACCACAACTCCCGCGGGAACCCAGCTGCCGGGGAAACCCCAGCATCCCAAAGACTTGACAGCTATCATGGCTGCCCACGATATCCCCTACGCAGCTCAAGCCTCCATGAGCCATTGGAATGATCTATACCGCAAAGCCAAGAAAGCCTTTGCTGTAGACGGGCCGGCATTCCTCAACGTCCTCAGTACCTGCCGGCTGGGCTGGGCGACTGCTCCGGAGGATACTGTAGATGCGGCGGAAGGTGCTGTCCAGTGCAATGTCTGGCCTCTATATGAAGTGGAACAGGGCAAGTGGAAACTGACCTTTAAGCCGAAAAAGCCCCTGCCGGTAGCCGACTGGATGAAGCAGCAGGGACGCTTTAAGCACCTGTTCCGGGCTGACAACAGCCAGCTGTTGGAAAGCATCCAGCAGCAGGTGGATGAGAACTGGCAGCGGCTTTTGGAACGCTGCGGCGAGTAAGAGTACTTTGTTTGTGCCCCTCGGCATGATAGAATGGAGGTGATTGACTAAAAAATGAGTTAGGTGGAAGCAGATGGGAGAGCAGGCACCAATCCTCAGCCACGCTGAGATGAAGCGGGCAATGCGCATTAGTGTCATCGACGGCATGCTGGCCAGTGCCAGTGAAAACCTGATTGGGCCCTTTCTGGCCCTTTGCGCTCTGGCAATGGGTGCCAGCAAGGGCCAGATCGGCCTTCTGGCAGCACTGCCTGCCTTTTTGAGCAACGTACTCCAGATTCCATCGGCTCGCCTAACAGAAAGATGGGGACAGCGGCAGAAGCTGGTGGTGATATGTTCCGGGTTATCCCGCTTGACCATTATCCCCATCATCCTGACACCGATGCTGCTGGAAGGCGATGCGGCCATCTATACCTTTATTGTCCTGGTCACTCTCCGGGGCTTTATCAACAGCATCGGCGTGCCTGGCTGGACTTCCCTGATGGCGGATATCACTCCCCGCAGTTCCAGGGGCAGCTATTTTGGCTACCGCAACATCATGTCCAATCTGGCAGCCTTGGTGGGGACACTGCTGGCGGGGTGGCTCATTGAAAGGTCCGGATTCCCCGGGGGATATCAGATGTCCTTTGCTGTGGCACTGGTATTGGGCCTGCTTTCCACTTACTTTTTTTCCACCATCCCATCTGTTCCTATGCCCAAGAAAAACAAGCCTCAGCAGCGCTCAATGGGGCTTAGGGCAAGCTGGCAGGCGATTTCCCAGTACACAGCCTTTCGCAATTACTGTTTCACTTCAGTCCTTTGGAACTTTGGGGTGACCTTTTCCGGTGCCCTCTATTCGGTGTATTTTCGGGAGAACTTAGGAGGCGATCCCGGCTTTTGGGGAGTAGTAACTGCTTCAGGTTTGATTGCCGGTATTTTCGGGCATCGGTACTGGGGAAAGCTGGCGGATCAGTACGGCCAGAAGGCCATCATGCTGGCTGGGGGTATGGGGGCAGCTTCTCTGCCGTTTATTTGGTGGCTCCTTCCCCGCTGGCAGCTGGCGGCTGTGGCGGAGCTGGTAGGCGGTTTCTGCTGGGCTGGGTATAACCTGGCTGCCTTTAACCTCATCTTAGAAATCACACCCGATGAAGAACGCACCATGTATATCGGTGTCTACAATACTCTGGCTGGATTAGCCAGTTCCATCGGTCCCCTCATCGGCGGGTTCCTGGCAGATAGTGCAGGCCTGCCCACGGTGATTCTCATTTCCGGTATCCTGCGGTGGGCCGGCTACTTTGTGTTCAAGTATAATGTGCCTGTTCCAACCGAGACTCAGCTTGGCTGGCGGGATTTGATTCCTTTCAGCCAGGAGGTGCGGCTTCTGAGGAAGCAGTGGCAGCAAAGGCACGATGATGCCGGCCTGTCTCAGTAGTTTTCTGGTCATTCTTGACATTGCCTGCCTATGCGGGTAGAATAGCAATAACCTATTGACACAGCATCAATACTGTGATGGAGACTAGTAGCCTGTCTATCTACTGCAGAGAGTCGGCGGCGGTGCAAGCCGATGGGAGGACAGAGCGAATCCCCTCCGGAGTGGGTCCCAACAGCTCCTCCAAAGCTGCTTGAGCTTTGCGCCGTGTTTGGCATAGGCTGCAAAGGCCCCGGGTAAGCCCGTTACAGCTCTAGAGTGGGATCCGGCTTGCAGGCTGGTTCGGCCTGGGAAGCTGGGTTCAATTTGGGTGGCAACGCGGGAAAGAAACCTCTCGTCCCTGTATAGCGGGCGAGAGGTCATTTTTTTTACGAAGGAAGTGAGAAATGTGCTGGACCTAAGACTAATTCGCAGCAATCCCGATTTAGTCAAAGAGGCCATGGCCAACAGGGGTGCAGAAGTCCCCATCGATGAACTGTTAGAACTGGACGCCCAAAGGCGCAGCCTCCTGACAGAACTGGAGCAGAAGAAGGCGGAGCGCAACAGTGTGTCCGAGAAAATCGGGCACTTGCGTAAGGCTAAGGAGAATGCTGACCACCTGATTGCTGAGATGAAGGTGCTGTCAGATGAGATCAAAGAAGGGGATAATCAGCTGCGGGAGCTTGAGCAGAGGATCCAAGACATCTTGCTGATCATTCCCAATATCCCCCACAGTTCCGTTCCGGTGGGCAGAGATGATTCAGAGAATGCTGAGATGCGCCGCTGGGGCAGCCCCAGGGAGTTTCCCTTTGAACCCAAACCCCATTGGGATCTTGGTGTGGACTTGGATATCATCGATTTTGAAAGAGCTGCCAAGGTCACCGGTGCCCGCTTCGCGTTCATGAAAGGCTTGGGTGCCAGGCTTGAGCGGGCTGTCATCAACTTCATGCTGGACCTACACATCGGTGAGCACGGTTATCTGGAAGTCCTGCCTCCTTACATGGCCAACGAACACAGCATGACCGGGACCGGCCAGCTTCCCAAGTTCGGTGAAGACATGTTCAAGTGCGAAGGCGAAGACTACTACTTGATTCCCACCGCGGAAGTGCCGGTAACTAATTATTACAGGGGCGAAATTTTGGAAGCCGGCCAGCTGCCCATTTACATGGTTGGTTTCTCGCCCTGCTTCAGAGCGGAAGCCGGTTCCGCCGGCCGGGATACCCGGGGGCTGGTGAGGATGCACCAGTTCCACAAAGTTGAGCTGGTTAAGTTTGCCCGTCCCGATAGCTCCTACGATGAGCTGGAGAAGTTGACAGCCAATGCCGAAGAGGTACTGCGCAGGCTGGGACTGCCCTACCGGGTTGTGACACTGTGTACCGGGGATACCGGCTTCGCTTCGGCCAAGACGTACGATATTGAGGTCTGGATGCCCAGCTACAGCCGGTATGTAGAGATCTCCTCCTGCAGCAACTTCGAAGCATTCCAGGCCAGGAGAGCGGAGATCCGCTTCCGGCCTGAGCCGGGGGCTAAGCCTGAATATGTCCACACCCTCAACGGCTCCGGCGTGGCTGTTGGGCGTACTGTAGCTGCCATCCTGGAAAACTACCAGGAAGGCGATGGCAGTGTGACAATCCCCGAGGCATTAAGGCCTTACATGGGAGGAGCAGAGAAAATAGAGCCTCGCAAGTAGGCGATGCTTGGTGCTGGGCCATATGCGGCCATAGACGCCAGTTATGTGCCTGTTGGGGCAGATAAGATAGTCTGGGAAAAGGGGGGTTGGGCAGCGGCGGGGTTTGCCGGGGCCCAATTCCTTTTTTATCTGCAATGGGGCTTTTTGAGAAAGCTTCAAGGAAGATAGTCTGTGACCCAACTGTGACAAACAGATGATAATTCTGGTACTCTCCTCAGCTAGGTAGGGAAATGGGCCCAGCTAGATAAATATATCCTAGAAGGAGAAGGCTCTGTCTACCGCGATAACTTACTGTCATGATGGAGGTATTCAAATGTGGAAGAAGCACAAAACAGTCTTCATGTGTCTCAGCCTTATGCTCATGCTTTCCGGTATGGTCAATGCAAATGCTGCAGAAATTCCTTTAGGTGATGCAGTCCATCGGGCTTTACAGGAAAGCCTTGAGTTCAAAATAGCACAGCTGGAATGGGAGAACGCCCAGCTTGCTTACCAGAAGGCCTCAGCTGATAACCTGCTGGCCCAGTCTGCATACAACCAGCGGGCGGCTGAACTTGACCTCTTGAAGTCAGAAAAAGCCTACAAGAACAGCATCGCCAATGTGGTAATTTCCGCTGTGCGGGCGTTTAATGATGTGAGCTTGGCCCAGATGAACCTCAAGATCAGTGAAGAGCAGCTGCGGCTGAAGCAGAAGGCCAGGGATTTGACTGAGAAGAAGCTGCAGATGCAAAATGCCAGTGAGTACGACCTCCTGCAGGCAGAGGCAGCTTTGGCCTCCAGCCAGATGGATTATCAGGCAGCTGTCAACAGTCTCGAAGAGAAGAAGCAGAATTTCTGGCTGCTGACCAGCTCTGAAGCAGTAATGCCGGATGGCGGGCTGAACTTCGTCCCCTTTGAATGGGAGCTGGCAGGGGTCTTGCCGGGCCTGTTGGAAGCCAGTGTGGCCGTCAAAGAAGCTGAAGACAGCCTGGCCTTGTCCAAGCTAAACTGGGAAAGGCTCCGTTTGGAGGGCACCGCAGATCTCATGATGCGGGAGGCTGAGAATGCAGTGCGCTTAGCCGAACTGCGGCTTGAGCAAGCCAGGACAAACCTCACCCAGCAGGCCCAGGCAGCCTTCAACGGGGTAAAGCAGGCTGAACAGGCCTACCGGGCCCGTCAGATAAGCCTCCAGCTGGAGCAGAGGGTCTATGACATCACCAAGGGACAGGTGGAGGCAGGCCTAAAGACTGAAGATGATCTTTCCAATGCTCAAGTCAGCCTCTGGCAGGCAGAGCGGTCAGTATATGAAGCCCTCAGCAACTATATTACAGCTTATCTGGAGTGGGAGGATCTCATCGGCAGGGATGTTAGAGATAGTGTGATCTTACAGCCGGCCCATGCGGGAGCAGAGGGCTAAGGAGGGGTTTGAACTTGGTGTGGTCAAGGGAAAAGGGGATCCGGCTGAGGCTGATGGCGGCAGCCGCGGTCCTGACTTTGCTCATCACTGTATCGGCTGTGTCCTGGGCCGAACCCCATCCAGGTGTTGAGTTATTGACTTTGGCAGAGGCACTAAACCGTGCCGCAGAAAAGCATCCTCTTGTCAGCGGGGCCCAAGGGGCTGAGGAGTCTAAGGCACTGGCCTTGGCCCGCAGCCAGGCTGTCTATGCGCCTAGGCTGTCCTTATCGTTAAAGCCGGTCACACTTAGCGCTGAAGAGAAAGTGGAAGTGCAGCTTGCGGATTCTGCAGCTGTTAACGGAGGCCTATCTACTCTCCAAGGATTGGACCTGTCGGCTTCCAACCGGTGGGATGCCGGCGGCAGGGAAGGCAAGGGCCTGAGGGTGCAAGCTCAGCTGCAGCTGTGGCCTCCTGCCCGCTGCAATGGAGATTATCTCAGGTTGCTGTCGGCAGAGGAAGCTGTGGAACTGTCGGCTTACAAGTACAGTCAGGCGCGGCAAGAAGCAGTCATCGATATCTACAGCCGCTACCGCATGCTGCAGATTGAAGAAGCCAGGCTGAAGCTCCAGCAAGACGCCTATGAGGCAAACCAGGCAGCCTATGAGCGGGCGGTGGGCAAGGCGGAGCAGGGGCTGGCTTCAGCTGTGGAAGTGCTGGCTGCTCAGCAGGCCAAGGATGAAAGCTTGGCTGAGTATCGGCGGGCAGCCAGGGATTACCGGATAAAGCTCAAGGCCTTTTTAGCCGACCTCTCATTGGAAGGGGAGGCATGGGAGCTGGAGCCTTTGCCTGATGCCTTAAGCTTGCCGGATGTAGATATCACCTTGGAAGAAGCGGTTGCCATGGCCTATGGGGCTGATCTAGCTTTGATGGAGCAAAGCCAGGCCCTGGCCGCTGCCCAGCGTCAGCTTGAGGCGGTTAGGGCAGCCAACGGTATAGAGCTGAGCCTCGGTGCCAATGCCAGCTTTTCGGAAGAGCAGTCATGGGACGGCAGATATGAAGCCTATCTTTCCTTCTCGTATCCCGTTTTCGACGGGGGGATCCGTCAATTGGATGTGAAGGAGGCGGAACTGAATCTCCAGAGTGCCCAAAAGGCTGTGGATCAGCGCCGCCTGGAAGTGGGCCGGGCAGTGGAAAGCAAGCTTTCGGAGATTCAGTACCTGGCAGATATGGTGAGGATCGCCGATCTTAAGTATGAGAAGGCCGCCCTTGAACATAATGCCAAGGTTCTCCAAGCGGCCAACGGCTTGATACCTGAGTCGGAGGCAAAGGAAAGCCAGCGCCTGTTGGCAGGAGCCAGACTCAGCTGGCTAGAAGCTGCAGCAGCCTTGGAGAAGGCTAGGCTGGAGCTGAGGTCCATGACAGGGCAGGCAGTGGATGTGGAAGGGGGGCACCCCAATTGAGCAAGAAACGCAGGAAATTTGTCAAGACTGGCTTGATCATCCTTATCGTGATCATTGCAGTCAGTTACGGGTATAGGCTGAGGACCCAAAGGCTAGAGCAGGCAGCAGCTGTCCTGCCGGCTGGCCGGGAGGTTGTGGTCACCCGGGGCGATCTGTCCAGGGGCGTATCCAGCACCGGTACTATCGCAGCTGCCCAGGATTTGGAACTGGCCTTTGATGTCGGCGGCAAGGTTAAGGATGTTTTCGTCCAAGCTACTGAAAAGGTAGAGATGGGGGCTGTCTTGGCCCAGCTGGCTGATACTGAACAGCAGATGGCATATCTTTCTGCTAAGCGGGATCTGGAACTGGCGAGATTCGATGCAGCTCCCAATGTCATCAAAGAAAAGGAGCTGCAGCTGCAGATCGCCGAGAATAACCTCAAGAACACCACCCTCAAGGCGCCGTTTGCTGGGATCGTGGCCAGGGTGGACATTCAGCCGGAGGAATGGGTGACATCAGGCACTACTGTGATGCGCCTGTTGGATACCAGCCGCATGTTCTTGAACGTGGGAGTAGATGAAGTGGACATCCGCTATGTAGAGCCAGGTCAAGAGGCAACGATCACCCTCGATGCCTACCCCGAGCTGAACCTCTCAGGCACAGTAGTGGAGGTGGGCATAGTCCCCGAGGCATCGGGACAGGTGGTCATCTTTCCAGTGAAGATTGAAATCAATGATCCCGATCCCCGGGTGCGGGTGGGGATGAGTGCTGAGGCCGAGATTGTAGTGGAGAAAGCCGAGAATGTCTTAATCGTACCCTTCGAGGCTGTGACTTCAAGGGACGGCAAGAGTATAGTAGCCCGGGTTACCCAGGAAGGTGTAGAACCGACAGAAGTTGTCACCGGCCTCAGTGACGGCTTCCTCATCGAGATCAAAGATGGCCTCAAGGAGGGAGACCGGATTCTCGCCAGCAACTATGAACTCTACCGTACTCTCCAGGGGGGCCCGGCAGGCGGCCCTCGGGGTGTTGGCGGAGTGCGGGTTGTCCAGCCGGGAGGAGTGCGGCGGTGAGCGACAGAGTCAAGGTTTTCGCTGCTGACGGGATCAGCAAGGTCTACACCATAGGAGATATCGAGGTTCATGCCCTGCGGAGTATTTCCTTTGCCATCGAGAACGGCGAATATGTGGCCATCATGGGCCCATCTGGTTCAGGCAAATCCACATTGATGCACATTATGGGGTGTCTGGACAGGCCCACCAGCGGCTCCATGTATCTGCGGGGCAAGGATGTCAGCTCCCTCTCCGATGGCGATCTGGCTGAGATTCGCAATGCTGAGATCGGGTTTGTTTTCCAGAACTTCAATCTCCTGCCCAACATCAGTATTTTAGAAAATGTGGAGCTGCCCATGATTTACGCCGGTGTGCCGCCGAAGGAGAGGCGGGCAAGGGCAGTGCGGGCTTTGGAGATGGTAGGGCTGGGCGATCGCCTGCACCATAAGCCCAGTGAAGTCTCGGGAGGTCAAAGGCAGAGGGCTTCCATCGCCCGGGCAATAGTGAACCGGCCGGCTATTGTGCTGGCCGATGAGCCTACAGGGAATCTTGATTCGGTTACAGGGACTGAGATCATGGAACTCTTTGATGAGCTCAACGCCAACGGCAATACTATTATCCTCGTCACCCACGAACGTGACGTTGCTGAACACGCATCGCGAATCATCCATATCTTAGATGGGCGAGTAGATCGGGTGGAAGTACGCACACAGGAGAACGGCAGCGGTGTGCAGGCAGGGGAGGCGGTGGATGTATGAATCTAATTGAATTTTTCAAGATTGCCCTCGGCAGCCTTTCCACCAACAAGTTGCGGACCGCCCTTTCCCTTCTGGGGATTATCATTGGGGTGGCCTCGGTGATCACCTTGGTATCCATCGGCACCGGTGCCCAGGAGCAGGTAACCAGCCAGATTGGCGCCATGGGCTCGAACCTGATTACCGTCAGTCCAGGATTTATCCGGGGCGGAGGGGGCCGGGTCAGTCAGGACATTGCCAATGTCTTTACCTTGGAAATGGCCAAAGCCATCCAGAATCTATCACCTAACATCCAGCATGTGGTGCCCACCTCGACTACCTCAGGGCTGGCTGTTTACGGCGGCAACAACGTCAGGGTCCAGATCAGCGGTGTAACGCCGGAGTATCAGGAAGTGATCAATCACTATCCCGTCATCGGGCGGTATATCCGCGATCAGGATGTGGCCAACAATGAGAAGATTGCCGTGCTGGGCTGGGAAGTGGCAGAGGATCTGTTTGGTTCCGAGAATCCTGTAGGCAAGGCCATGCGGGTGGTCATCGGCGGCCGCAGCCTCAGCTTGACGGTTGTGGGTGTGATGGAGGCCAAGGGCCAAGTGATGATGGCCAATTACGACAACCGGATCTATGTACCGGTCACCATGCTGCTTAATCGGGGCCTCAACTCCAGGTATGTGGATGGATACTCCATTATGGCCGCTTCCCGGGATGCAGCCAAATCGGTGGTTGAAGAAGTAGAGGCTTTCATGACCCGGATGTTAGGGGATTCCGACCGGTTCCGGGTTATGAGCCAGGACACCATTTTGGAGGCAGTCTCCCAGGCTACAGGCACAATGACATTAATGCTGGGGGCTATTGCCAGCATCTCTTTGCTGGTGGGTGGCATCGGGATCATGAATATCATGCTGGTGACTGTCAGTGAGCGGACCCGGGAGATAGGGATTCGCAAGGCAGTAGGCGCCAAACGGCAGCATATCCTGGCCCAGTTTCTCTTGGAGTCTGTACTTCTCAGTGTTTTCGGCGGCCTTCTGGGGCTGGCCGTTGGCTGGGGCGGCGGCTATTGGATCAGCAAGGCGCTGGGCTGGCCCTTCTCTGTTTCCATACCGGCAGTAATGGTTGCCATCGGTTTCTCTGCCGGTGTCGGGCTGTTTTTCGGTATCTACCCCGCCTTGCAGGCAGCCTCCCTGGACCCGGTAGTTGCCTTGCGGTATGAATAGACTAGCAGTTCTCACATACAATATCGATGTACCAATGCCCTCCCTCGGCTTGTTCTAGGTCAGGGAGGGTTTCGGCCTGGGGGGAGTTGCAGCTGGCAAATAATCCCACTGCAAAGAAATCTCTCCAACCCCTTTTGGAAAGTGAGGATGTTTGATATACTCTCCCTGGATGGTTGGGAGGTAGTATTCATGGGAAGAGCTCTTAAGAGCTTCATCTGGCTGTTGGCCCTGATGATCCTGGCGGCTTCCAGCTGCTTTGCAGCGCTGCCGAAGCCGGTAGGCTTTGTCAACGATTTTGCCCAGGTGATTGACCAAAGGACACGGGCAGAACTAAACAGCATTGCCGAAGGGCTCCGGGATAGTCAGGGGATAGAAGTTGCGGTTGTTACCATCAATTCGGCTCAGCCGGATACTCCTAAGCAGTATGCAACCCAGCTGTTTAATGAATGGGGAATCGGCGGCCCTGAAGACAGCGGCTTGCTGATCCTGCTGGCTGTGGAGGATCGGGAAATCCAGGTCGAAGTGGGGTACGGCCTGGAAGGTGTGCTGCCCGACGGCAAAGTCGGCGGCATATTGGATGATGCTGTCATTCCCTATTTTGCCGAGGGGGATTTCGCCAAAGGCTTGCTGGAGGGAACTAAGGCCTTCGCAAAGGCGCTTTCCGGCGAAAGCTACAGCCGTAGGGAGAGCAGGAATCCAGACGTAACCGGCTTTATCATCTTTTTGATTATTGCCATCATCGCGAGCTTGTCTGCGAGAAGGTCTCCTTCAGGGCCGGGGCCTGGAGGGCCATTGGGCCCAGGAGGGACAGTGCGCCGTCCACCATATCCCCGTCCTATGCCGCCGGTGTTCCGGGGCCCTAAGGGCGGCGGCGGAGGCTTTGGCGGTTTTGGCGGCGGTAGAAGCGGCGGCGGAGGAGCAGGCCGTAAGTTCTAGTGTGAGTCTAAGGGAGGGGGAGGACTATGAAGAGAAGTTGGATTATTGTTGTCGCGGCTATCCTGGTCTTAGCGTTCGGCCTAATCAGTCAATACAACAGCTTGGTGTCCTTGGAAACCAATGTCGATGCCAGGTGGGCCCAGGTAGAGAATCAGCTGCAGAGGCGGGCTGACTTGATCCCTAACTTGGTCAACACTGTCAAGGGTTATGCCAGCCACGAGGAACAGATCTTCACAGAGATAGCTGCAGCCCGCAGCAGGCTCCTTTCAGCTGCCAGCCCCAGCGCTCAGATGGAAGCCAGCAACAGTCTGGATATGGCCTTGGGCAGGCTGCTGGCCATCGCTGAGAATTACCCGCAGCTGAAGGCAGACACCAGTTTTGTCCGGCTGCAGGATGAGCTGGCCGGCACTGAAAACCGCATTGCGGTTGAGCGGATGCGGTACAACGAAGCTGTCCAAGAGTGGAACCGGACCATCCGGCGCTTTCCCACTGTGCTGGTGGCTAGGCTGTTTGGCAAGGATGTCCGCCCATTCTTCGAGGCATCGGCAGGTGCCCAAGAAGTGCCACAGGTTCAGTTCTAGCCCAGCTTTTGGGCTGTCTTGACGGTGGCTGGGCTGCCGTGTTAGAATAAATGAGCTGACACAACTGGAGGGGTGTCGGAGTGGACGATCGTGGCGGTCTTGAAAACCGCTGAGGTGCAAGCCTCCGTGGGTTCGAATCCCACCCCCTCCGCCATCCAAGAAGCCATTTCCGTCTGTGGGAGATGGCTTTTTTGATCTTTACGGCTATGGACCCAATTTGAGATAAAATTGACAGCAACAGTATGCAATGATAAAATTTGAGTAATCGTAGCCTGATCAATACTCCAACTGTTGAAAGGGGAGCGAGCTGTGTCCTCATGTAGAACTCAACGCATTATTAATGACAGCGGCCTTCGCATTAGAGATATTATTGATGCAATCGAGGCCAAGCTCCTGACCCCATCAACCCATATGGACCGCCTGGTAATGTCTGTATGCGGCGCGGACCTGATGAGTGATGTCTTAGCCTTTACCAAGGCTAAGACTCTTTTATTGACGGGGTTAACCTCCATTCAAGTAGTCCGCACTGCTGGGGTTGTGGATCTAGCCGGAATCGTCTTCGTTCGGGGGAAACGGCCCGCTGCAGAAGTCATTGAATTGGCCAAGGAAGAGGACTTGCCTTTGCTTGTCACTGATTTTCCTCTTTATGAGGCCTGTGGGAAGCTGTACTGTCTCGGTCTGAAGGGGTGTTCGGAACTGGATCCCGGAGGGAGGACCGGAGAGTGCCTGACGTCAAGGACGTAGGAGCACTGATGTCAGTTACCTATGATGTTGCTGCCCGGGATTTTGTGCGGGCAGGAGAGGCAGCCAGCAAGCTGAAACGGCTGCTGCAGCAGCTGGGACTTGATCCTGCGGTTATCCGCCGGGCAGCCATCGCCGCCTATGAAGCTGAAATGAACATTGTAATTCATTCCTATGGAGGCCAGATCAAGGTTGATATAACACCTGAGAGTATTGAGATGATCTGTGAAGACTCTGGACCGGGGATTCCGGATATCGAAAAGGCACTTCAGGAAGGATACTCCACTGCTACCGAGGAAATCAGAGAGATGGGCTTCGGTGCAGGAATGGGACTGCCCAATATCCAAAGAAGTGCTGATCAGTTCCGCATCGAATCTACGGTAGGCGAAGGCACGTGTCTGCAGGTGACAATTCTCCATGAAGCTGGTGAGTAATGGTGCAGCCGTATTTCCATTCGGTTACCTTGGAAACAGAGAACTGTAAAGGTTGTACGATCTGTATCAAACGCTGCCCCACTGAAGCCATTCGGGTGCGCAGTGGGAAAGCCAGGATCTTGGAGCTCCGCTGCATAGACTGCGGAGAGTGCATTAGGATCTGCCCCAACCACGCCAAGCGGGCAATCGCCGACGACTTTTCCCTACTGAGTAAATTCAAATATACGGTGGCCTTGCCGGCACCGTCCTTCTACGCCCAGTTCTCCGGGCCGGATATGAGTATTTCCAAGATTCTCCAAGGCCTGCTGCAGCTGGGTTTTAACGCTGTCTTCGAAGTAGCCGAGGCAGCTGAATATGTGAGCCTTGCCATCCGCCGCTACATTGAAAGCAGTTCTATCCGGCCTCTAATCTCATCTGCCTGCCCCGCCATCGTCCGCCTGATTCAGGTGCGTTTCCCCGATTTGATCGAGCACCTGGTACCGGTCCACGCTCCGGTGGATATCGCAGCCCGGCTGGCCAAAGAGATGGTCATGCGCAAATTGGGGCTGCGGCGGGAGGAGATCGGGGCGTTCTTTATTACTCCCTGTCCAGCTAAGGTTACCTCCGTTAAGCAGCCCATCGGTTTTGAAGATTCATGGGTAGACGGTGCCATACCCATCACTTCTGTTTATGCCCGGATGCTCAATGTCTTGCCATATATTAACGAGACAGAAGG
>LSQX01377453.1_pt2 | contig 33713 bp, 33 predicted proteins | sample 654561 | NCBI WGS metagenome assembly LSQX01 (sample SAMN04489861, study PRJNA283612) | anaerobic digester metagenome | isolation source: 4 biogas reactors fed with cattle manure at either 37C or 55C with and... | place: Denmark: Kongens Lyngby | collected 2014 | reverse complement strand
TCGAGTCTTTCCACTATTTGTCGGGGGGTGAGCCCAGAATTTTTCATTTTTTGCATAAACTCCTTACTTCTTGTTCTTTACAGCTTCTTTTGCATTGCCGCCCGCAAGGTCAATCTCCTCGAGCGTGATGCGATCGTTGGTATAAATACAGATTTCCGCGGCGATCCTCATGGCCTCGCCGGCAATCTCCACGGCGGACAGGTCGCTGTGGCGCACCAGCGCACGCGCCGCGGCCTGGGCGAAGGCGCCGCCGGAACCGATGGCCATGACGTCATCGTCGGATTCGATGACATCGCCATTGCCGGAAATAATCAGTGAGTGCTCCCGGCTCACTGCAATCATCAGCGCCTCCAGATGGCGCAGCACGCGGTCGGTGCGCCAGTCTTTGGTCAGCTCCACCGCCGCGCGCAGCAGGTTGCCGTTGTACTGCTCGAGCTTCTGGTCGAAGCGGTCAAAAAGGGTAAAGGCATCGGCGGTCGCCCCGGCAAAGCCTACCACTACTTCGTCGTTATAGAGCCTGCGCACCTTGCGAGCCCCGTGTTTAAGTATCGTTGTATCCAGCGTTACCTGGCCGTCGCCGGCCACGGCTATTTTATCGCCTTTCTTCACCGCCAGTATTGTCGTGCCTCTGATATGCATTTTAGTTTTCTTCCCTTCCCGTCCTTGCCCGGGGATGAGCCTTGTCGTAAACTTCCATCAGGCGGCTGATGTTGACCGCCGTGTATTTCTGCGTGGTCGAGAGGTTTTCATGCCCCAGCATTTCCTGGATCGACCTCAAATCTGCGCCCGCATTCAGAAGATGCGTGGCAAAACTGTGGCGCAGCGCGTGCGGACTGATTTTTCTGCCGATACCGCTTCTCATGGCGGCCGCGTCCACTATGCGCGCGATGCTTCTGGAGGTGATCCTCCCTCCCCTCGAGTTTAAAAAAAGCGGCCCGCCCGATACACGTTCTTTTCTTATCCCCTGCGATGCGTCCAGATACCTGCCCAGCGCCTCGAGCGCAGGCGAGCCGACCGGTACGATTCTTTCTTTTCTGCCCTTGCCGCGCAACTTGACCAGCCCCTGTGCAAAGTTCACGTCATCCGTGTTGAGCCCGGCCAGTTCCGACAAGCGCAACCCGGAAGAATAAAACAGCTCCAGCATGGCCTGATCGCGCAGTCCCTCCCTGTCCACACGCTTCACCCCCGCCTTCAAAAGCTCCAGGGCCTCATCAACCGATAAAAAAGTCGGCATATGCTTGCCCATCTTAAGGGCCCGGATCCCCGTCATCGGGTTGCTTTTAACCGCTCCCGTACGCAGCAAATAAGTGTAAAATGCCCTCAGGGAGGAAATCTTCCGGTTGATGGATACTTTTTTCAGCCGCCGTCCGTACAGAAAAGCCAGATAACCCCTGACAGCCTCCGGACCGGCATCCCGCAGCGCCTTGCGCCTTGTATGGTTTTGCTGGCTTTTAAGAAAGCCGTCATACTCCTTTATGTCGGTGAGATATGCCCGCCGCGTGTGCCCGGAAACATTGCGCTCTACTTCCAGAAATATCCGAAAATTCGCAAGCAGGTCTTTCATCTTCTCACATCTTGTATTTGCCGAAATCTTCAGCCGACAGGTTTTCCAGAAATTCTTTTATTTTGTCCTCTTTGAGCTTGTCGAGGTCTGTCAGCTTCATCCCGAAATCGATGCTGCGTGATTTTTCCAGTACGGCCTCCTCCACGAAAATGGAGGCGCGCGCCCGCAGCGCCAGCGCGATGGCGTCGCTGGGTCTGGCGTCAACCGCGCAGGTCCGTCCATCGCGGGTCAGATAGATAACCGCGTAAAATGTGTTGTTGCGGATATCGACGATTTCTATACGGTTGACCTGTGCGTCCATCGCCTTGATGCATTCATTGAGCAGGTCATGCGTCATGGGCCGCGGAAACACTACCTGCTCGAGTTCCGTGGCAATGGCGCTGGCCTCAAACAGACCTATCCAGATCGGAATAGCCTTGGTTTCCTGCAGATCCTTGAGGATCACAATAGGCGTATTGGTGATCGGATCGATGGTCAACCCGGACACCTTCATTTCGAGCAGCATCGCTATCCTCCTTACGGTTTTATCAGTTCTCCGCGCAGCGAATGCAAAAAACCGCGTGTAATTTCCACCCGAACCAGGTCGCCCGTCAATTCAGAGCCGCCTTTGAAGTTGACTATTTTCCAGCAACGTGTCCGTCCCATCACATCCTGGTGTGAGTTTTTGCTTCGGCCTTCAACCAGCACTTCCTGGACGCTTCCCTTAAGCCCGGTGTTTTTTTGCTGCGTGTGCGCTTCCTGCAGCAGTTGCAATTGCCTGAGGCGCAGCCTTTTTTCCTGAAGAGGAACTTTTTTCGGCAAATTGCACGCGGCGGTTCCCTCACGTTCAGAATACATAAAGGAAAACACTGAATCAAACCTGATTTTTTCCATCATGTCAATGGTTTCTTGATAGTCTTGCTCGGTTTCGCCCGGAAAGCCGACGATGATGTCGGAGGTGATGCTGATTTGCGGGCAAATGCTTTGCAAACGCTCCACTTTGGACAGATAGTTCTGGGCTGTATAGCCCCGGTTCATCAATTTCAAAATCCGGTTCGATCCGGACTGGACCGGCAAATGAATATGCTCGCAAAGTTTGGAAAGCTGTCCAAAACAGTCCATCAATTCGTTTGACAGGTCTTTGGGGTGCGATGTCGTGAAGCGGATTCGATCGATGCCATCGATTTCATTAATTTTTTCAATTAAGGTCACAAAGTTGCAGCTCGGATCCAGGTGCTTGCCGTAAGAATTGACATTTTGCCCAAGAAGCGTGACCTCTTTCACGCCGCGATCGGCAAGCTTTCGGATTTCATCAAGAATATCTTCAGGCGTCCGGCTCATCTCCGGGCCGCGCAAATACGGCACGACGCAGTAGGCGCAGTAGTTGTCGCAACCTTGCATGATGGAGACAAACGCGCTCAAAGCCCCTTCGGGCGGCGGCGCAAAGATTCCCAGCGAACGCAAGCGGTCGAAAAACTTCACTTGCGTGATCTTTTTGTGCTCTTTTTGAACTTTCTCAATCATCACGGGAAGCTGGTGGATATTGTGCGTCCCGAAAACCAGATCCACGGCGGCGGCTCTTTTATAAACTTTATCCGCCAGATGCTGCGCCAGACATCCCCCGAAGCCGATAATCAGCCCCGGTTTTTTTTCCTTCAACTTCACCAGACGGCCCAGTTCACTAAACGCCTTCTGCTCCGCTTTTTCACGGATCGAACAGGTATTCATCAGAATCAGATCCGCCTGATGAACATCGGAAGTCAGCCGGTAGCCTTCGGCCTGCATCAACACGGCCATCTGCTCCGAGTCATGCACATTCATCTGGCAGCCGAACGTTTCAATATATAAATACTTTTTACTCATTAAATTATCCACAGCCTTCCAGATGCAGGCTAGTATTATCACATCAACCGTTCGTCAATCTATATTTCAGATTATTGGCCAGCTTCGCGAATTCTTCCGGCGAAAGGGTCTCTCCCCTTCTGGCGGCGTCGATGCCGGTTTGCTCCAGAGTCTGCCTGATATCATAATCAGCCATATCTCCCAGTAAAGGGCTGTGCCTGAAGTTATTGAGGAGCGTTTTACGCCGCTTTCCAAAAGCAGTTCTGACCACTTTGACAAAAAACTCCTCGTCCGCCAGGTCAAACAGGGACCTTGCGCGAAACTCCCCCTGCATCACGCAAGACTCGACTTTCGGACGCGGATAAAAACAGGAGGAGGAAACATCAAAAAGACGCTCCACATCCGCATACATTTGCACGAGGACAGACGGGACGCCGTAACTTTTGACGCCCGGCGGGGAAACGAGACGTTCGACAACCTCTTTTTGCAGCATCATGGTAAAATTTCCGATTGCCGCACGGCTTTCCAGCAAATGGAAAATTACGGGGCTGGAAATGTTGTACGGAACGTTACCTATTACTTTAACTTTTGAATTGTATTTATCCGATATTGAAGAGAAATCAAACTTCAAAACATCGCCGGCATGAATCTGCACGACCGGGTTTGCATCAAAGCGCTCGTGAAGAACTTCGACCAGTCGCGCATCCAGCTCCACGGCAATTACCTTTGCGGCCTTCCGGGCGATCTCGGAGGTGAGCACCCCGATTCCCGCTCCTATTTCGACAACGATATCTTCAGAACCTGTATGGCAGGCTGAAGCTATTTTATGGATGACGTTGACATCCATAAGAAACGACTGCCCCAACCTTTTGGTCGGTTTTATCTCCCAGCGTCTAAGAATTTCCCGCGGAGTCGTCATGGGCGGCAATCAACCAGCGGCCAGCGCGAAACCGCATTCAAATCCAGTGGGTCCCCGCCGCGGTTTTTCAGTATGATCTCGCCCAGCACAGCAATCATCGCCGCGTTGTCCGTGCACAAAACCATGGGAGGGATAAACAAATCCATTCCCTCAGCGCGTGCCGCTTCGGTGAATCTGTGTCTCAGACGGCTGTTGGCCGCCACGCCGCCGCAAACCACCAGTTGACGTATGTTGTGCACAAGCCCCTCTCTGACGGTTTTACGAACCAGGACATCCACGATCGCCTCTTGATAACTGGCGGCAACATCCGGCAGCTCATCATCACTGAAGGGGCGCCCTCTTTTTTTCAGCATGTTCAGAAGGGAGGTTTTCAGGCCGCTGAAACTGAAATCGGATGAGTCCTTCATCGCTCTGGGAAAATCATAGGCTTCAGGGTTTCCGTTTACGGACAGCTTGTCAATGATGACGCCCCCGGGATAACCCAGGCCCAGCAGCCTGGCCGCCTTGTCGAGAGCCTCGCCTGCCGCGTCATCGCGCGTCTGGCCGAGTCGGCAAAACTGATGATAATCATTCACCAGATAGACATTCGTATGGCCGCCGGAAACAACAAGGGCGATAAATGGAAACTGAGGCTTTTCATCTGAAAGAAAAGACGCCATGACGTGGCCTTCTATGTGATTGACGCCGGCTAAGGGAATACCCAAAGCGTAGGCCAGCGCCTTGGCGGTGGACAGACCCACAAGCAACGAGCCGACCAGGCCCGGACCGCGCGTCACGGCAATGCCTTCGATCCCGTTCAGTGTCAGCTTTGCGTCCGCCAGAGCCCGTTCGATGACCGGCGAGATGGCTTCGAGGTGTTTGCGCGAGGCGATTTCCGGCACTACGCCGCCAAAGGCGCTGTGGTCTTTGATCTGTGTGGCGATGACATTGGACAACATTTTCCCGTCTCTTACCACCGCGGCCGCTGTTTCATCGCACGACGATTCTATGCCTAAAACAATCAATGCTCAATCCTTATGATAATTTAACACCTTACGGCATTTGACAACAAGGTTGCGGAAAAGTCCCGCAATATGGTTCATAAAAATCCGCTGGTCAAGGCAGATCTTTGCCGAGCTCCGATAATTGTCTTTACAAACGCCGCAAAAGGCTTATATAAAAGCCTCTGTTGTTTGTAAACAAACTTTTGGTTATTTATGGGTCTGGCAGCCATGGAAATAAAAGCGGATTTTCTGATCATCGGCAGCGGCATCGCCGGCTTGAGCCTGGCCATTAAGGTCGCAAGCCTGGGATCGGTCGCCATCGTCACCAAAAAAGAGAAATCGGAGTCCAATACCAATTACGCCCAGGGCGGTATTGCCGCCGTCATGGATAAAACGGACAGCTTCGAGGAGCATATCAAAGACACGCTGGCCTCAGGCGCCGGGCTGTGCCATAAGGATGTGGTTGAATTTGTCGTGCGCGAAGCACCGCAGCGCATCCGTGAGCTCATCGAGTGGGGAGTCAACTTCACGCGCTCCGAAACCTCACCGAATTTGTTCGACCTCGGACAGGAGGGAGGCCATCATAAGCGCCGCGTCCTGCACGCTCAGGATCTGACCGGCCGGGAAATAGAGCGGGCACTGCACGAAAGGATCGCCGCGCTGAAAAATGTGACCATCTATGAAAACCATATCGGCATCGACCTGATACTGCACAAAGACGCCCAAGGGCAAACGCTCGGCTGCCTGGGCGCCTATGTTCTGGATATCGAAAACGACGAAATTCATGCATACCGCGCCAGATACACAATTTTATCCACCGGCGGCGCAGGCAAAGTTTATCTGATCACCACCAACCCGGATATCGCCACGGGAGACGGTATCGCCATGGCCTACCGCGCGGGCGCCGAAATCGCCAATATGGAATTCATTCAGTTCCACCCGACCTGCCTGTTTCACCCAGAGGCGAAGGCTTTTCTCATCAGCGAGGCGGTGCGCGGCGAAGGGGGAATTCTCCGGCTCAAAAACGGCTCGACCTTCATGGATAAATATCATCCCATGAAAAGCCTGGCGCCGCGCGACGTGGTGGCCAAGGCCATCGACAATGAAATCAAGAAATCCGGCGACGAATATGTTCTTCTGGATATCACCCATCACAGCCGCTCTTTTCTGCAGGACCGCTTCCCCAATATTTATGACAAATGCCTCGAGTATGGATTCGATATGGCCATAGAACCCATTCCCGTCGCGCCGGCGGCTCACTATATCTGCGGCGGGGTACGGGTTGACCATTTCGGGAAAACAACCATCGACAATCTGTTTGCCTGCGGTGAGGTATCCTGCACGGGGCTGCACGGGGCCAATCGTCTGGCCAGCAATTCGCTTCTGGAGGCGCTGATATATTCTCATCGGATATTCACGAAAATTGCCGGATCTTTTTCTGCGACGCAAATGAGCACGGTCCCCATCCGCCCGTGGGACCCGCTGGGCAGTTCGGAAAGCGACGACACAATCGTCGTGACCAACAACTGGGAAGAGATACGCCGCTGCATGTGGAACTATGTCGGCATCGTGCGTTCGGACAAGCGCCTGGAACGCGCCTTGCGCCGCATTGAAATGATTCAAAGAGAAATTCACGAATACTACTGGAATTACAAGGTAACCAAAGATCTCGTCGAGCTGCGCAATATCACGACCGTCGCCAAGCTGATCGTAAAAAGCGCCCGTTCACGCAAAGAAAGCCGCGGCCTGCATTATACGATAGACTATCCGGATGCAATTGACGCTTATTTGAAAGACACGATCCTGACAAGAAGTTAAGATGCGCGCGCAACCTGTCTGTCCGCTGATTCAACCAAACACACGACTGAAAATAAAATCGAGCCTGGTCAGGAAATTCTCGACATTGAAAATCCCGTCGAGGTCTTTTTCGTTTAAATGTTTTTGCACGAGCGCGTCTTTTGCTAAAAGCCCGCGGAAGTCAGCCCCCTCTTCCCAGGAACGCATTGCGTGTTTCTGGAGAGCGGCATAGGCGTCTTCGCGCGTTGCCCCCTTTTCGATCAAAGCCAGCAAAACCATCTGCGAGAAGATCAGTCCATGCGTCATATTGAGATTGGCGAGCATTCTTTCGGGATAAACCACCAGATTGTCCATCAGGCCGGTGAATCTCCCCAACATGAAATCAAGGACAATCGTGGCGTCGGGAGCGATGACGCGCTCGACCGACGAGTGGCTGATGTCGCGCTCATGCCACAAGGCGACATCCTCGAGGGAAGCCAACGCGTAGGAGCGCACCAGGCGTGAAAGGCCGGAGATATTTTCGGACAAAACCGGGTTGCGCTTGTGCGGCATGGCCGAAGAGCCCTTCTGCCCCACGGCAAAAAACTCCTCCGCCTCGCGCACTTCCGTACGCTGCAGCAGGCGGATCTCCTGCGCAAACTTGTCCAGGGACGACGCTACAATGGCCAGTACCGTAAAATATTCCGCGTGGCGGTCGCGTTGGACAATTTGAGAGGAAACAGGCGCGGGCGTAAGCCCCAGCTTCCGGCAGACATGCTCTTCGACATAGGGATCGATGAAGGCAAACGTACCTACCGCTCCGGAAATCTTCCCGTAACTGACATTTTCCTTCGCCCGTGCCAGCCTTTCGCGGTTGCGCTGCATTTCCTGATACCACAGGGACATTTTCAGCCCGAAGGTGACCGGCTCGGCATGGATGCCGTGCGAACGGCCGATCATCAGCGTGGTTTTATGCTCGAAGGCGAGACGCTTGAGAACCGCCAGCAGCCGATCGATGTCGTCAAGCAGTATGCCGGCCGCATCCTTGAGCAAAACGGCCAGAGCCGTATCCAGAATATCGGACGAGGTGAGCCCCATGTGAATGTAGCGTCCGTCCGGCCCGACGGCTTCGGCAAGCGATGTGACGAAGGCGATCACGTCATGGCGCGTCTCTTCCTCTATTTCGTCAATTCTGGGGATGTCGATAACCGCCCTGGCCCTGATCGTTTCGAGCGCCTGCGCCGGAATTTTACCCAGCTTCGCCATCGCTTCGCAGGCCGCAATTTCGATATCGAGCCATTTCCGGTATTTGTTCTCCCGGCCCCAGAGGGCCGCCATTTTGTCTCTTGAGTATCTGGGAATCACAAGTGTCCCCCGCAAAAGTTGTAACCGGGAGCGGACGAACCGCCCGGTCGTCAGTTAATATGAAACTTGAAGCTGTCCGTCAAGCTGCAAAATATACTTTTTGCCCAAAAATAAAAAAGCTGAAGCGCAATTGCCGGCAAGTTTTGCGCTTCAGCTTTCCTTTGACCATTGCAGTGCTGCAGGAGCCTTATTTCGCTTCCTGGCGCAGCGCCTTGACCATGTCGGTTTTTTCCCAGGGGTATTTATCCAGAAACAGCGTGCTTGGAATCTTGCGATAAATATCTCCTTTGAGCAGACCGAATTTGGTGATCATGCCCTCGGGGGTGAGGTCAAACAGACTATTGATGATTTTTTCGAGCCGATCATCCGGAAGTTTCCCCGTACCGAACGTGTTGACGTAAACCGAAAACGGACGGGCGATGCCGATGGCATAGGCAAGCTGCACCGAGCATTTGGTCGCCAGCCCCGCCGCGACGATATTTTTGGCCACGTAGCGCGAACCGAAGACCGCCGAGCAGTCCACCTTTTCGGGAGTCTTGTTGACCACCGCGCCGCCGCCCAGCTGAGCGCCTGGGAACCCGCCGTAGCACTGAACGACCAGTTTGCGTCCGGTAACGCCGGAGTCGGCCGCGCTGCAGGAATTTACCGCATTCCACTCGCCTGTGGGGTTGAAAAGAAATTCCGTTTTTTTATCCACGCAGTCTTCGAGGGCTGCAAATGCTATTTTCTTCGCCTTGTCGCGAACCTTGAGACGGTCGCCCTTGACGTAACGGTAGTCGATCGCGTTGGACATGAGAACTTTCGCCACGCGCTGCGGCCTGCCTGTTTTTGTGTCGTAATCAACCGATACCTGCCCCTTTCCGTCCGGCGCGAAGATCGGATCCTGGCAATATTCAAAAGCACGCATCAATTTGTTCACCAGCACATAGGGAAGAGGAAGCAGTTCTTTTGTGTCATCGCAGGCAAAACCGTACATGATGCCCTGGTCGCCCGCGCCGATCTCTCCCTCCTTATTCAGAAGGCAGCTTGTTCCCTGGTTGATGTCCGGCGACTGCGGAATGATGGCGTTGAGCACACCCATCAGGTGGCCGTTGAGACCGACGGCCGCGTGATTATAACCCAGCTCCAGAACGGATTCCCGCGCGATTTTGTCTATGTCAACATAAACTCTCGAGCGCACCTCTCCGCCGACGATACATATCCCCTTGCCCAGAAAAACCTCCAGGCCGCAATGAGGCATATTGGCCAGATTGAGACCACCTTTTTCTTTCTTTTCCTTGTCCAGGATGGCCGCAATCACATTGGCGGCAATGATGTCCGCTACCAGATCCGGGTGACCGACTTTGACGCTTTCCGATGAAATCTCCATGCTAGTTTTCTCCTGATATGTTTTTTGTGCGGGTTTTTTACGGTCTTATAAAAAAACCCGCGCTAAAGCACGGGTCGAATGAACGGTTTCATTGTTGTCAGTGCTTTAGCACATTTATAGAGCGGAGCAATTTACCTTAAATCACCGCTTGACAGAGGTTCATATCACACAAACGTATTAAATCAAGATTTTTTTTCATCATGCTCCCTTAAAGCCCGTTGGCCGCTTAGCGCACGATGACCACGGGGATACTGCCTGCAAGCTGATTTTTGATTTGCACAAATTCTTCGTCTGAAAATGTTTTTTCTTCGGCAAACATCGCCTCGAGTGTCTGCCCGGGCTGAAATCTCTGCAGGGCATAGCGCTTTGCGCCTACTAGCTCGCGCGCTATCGTCAGAATGTCTTCGGGCCTCAGAAGTGAAGCGGCCGCTGTCGTGCGAAATTCATGGGGGATTTTCGCTTCGATTATCAGGCGGATGCTTTCGCGCAAATCATCCTTTTCCAGAGGCGCTCTGACGACATCGGGATACTTTTCCAACGGAGCCTTCACGTCCATGGCGATGAAATCAACAAGACCTTCTCTGAGCAGGCGCTCCAGCACTGCCGGGCGCGAACCGTTGGTATCGAGCTTTACGGCGAAGCCGAGCTTGCGGATATCCATAATAAACGGAATTAAATTCTCCTGCAGCGCCGGCTCCCCCCCCGTGATGACGACAGCGTCAAGCCTGCCCCGGCGGTTTTCCAAAAAACTGAAGATGTCCTTTTCCTCGAGGCAGGGCCGGTACAGTTTTGCGTCCACCAACTGCGGGTTATGGCAGTAGGGACAGCGAAAATTACAGCCCTGCGTGAAAATGACCGCACTGATTTTTTCCGGATAATCAATCAGGGAAAGTTTTTGCAAACCACCGATTTTCATAAGACTGTTTCATCATTGACTACAAACGTGCCGGTTTGTGTTTCCTGAAAACGGTAAACCTGCCTCGCGCTGAATTCCTCCTGTTTGCCCTTGTTCCACTGTTTTACCGGCCTGAGATAGCCGACCACCCGTGAATAAACCTCACAGGCGTCGCTGCACGACGGGCAGGTTTGCATCTCTCCTTTGATGTAGCCGTGCGACGGGCAGACACTGAACGTCGGGGTGAAGGTCAGATAGGGAAGATGATAATTGGAACATATCCTGCGCACCAGCGATTTGACGACCGCCGGGTCATCTATGCGTTCGCCGGCAAAGGCATGAAATACCGTGCCGCCCGTGTAGCGGGTCTGAATCTCATCTTGCAGATCCAGTGCTTCAAAAATATCGTCCGTGTGGTTTACGGGCAGTTGAGTGGAGTTGGTGTAGTAGGGTTCCGCCTCTTTCGTTTCGCCGTCGCTTGCCGTAATAATATCCGGGTATTTTGTGCGGTCGATGCGCGCCAGGCGATAGGAGGTTCCTTCCGCCGGCGTCGATTCCAGATTATAATTGTTGCCCGTTTCCTTCTGGTAGTCGATCAGGCGGTTGCGCATGAAGTCGAGTACTTCTTTCGTAAATTCCTGCCCCTCTTCCGAGGCGATACCAGTTTTCAGCAGGTTGAGGCATGCCTCGTTCATCCCCACTAAACCGATAGTGGAAAAATGATTTTTCCAGTATTCGTTGAAACGCTCCTTGACGTTGCGCAGATAATACTTTGTGTATGGATACAGGTTGCCGTCGGTGAATTTTTCCAAAACCTTGCGCTTGGTCTCCAGGCTTTCTTTGGCCGTATCCATCAGCCTGGCCAGTCTGCTCATGAACTCCGCCCTGGTCGCGGACTGATAGCCGATGCGCGGCATATTAATGGTTATCACGCCGACGGAGCCGGTAAGCGGGTTGGAGCCGAAAAGCCCACCTCCCCTCACCTGCAGCTCGCGATTGTCGATGCGCAGACGACAGCACATGCTTCGCGCGTCCTCGGGGTTCATGTCGGAATTGATGAAATTGGAAAAATAGGGAACTCCGTATTTGGCCGTCATTTCCCACAGATCGGCCATTTCGGGATTGTCCCAGTCAAAGTCTCTGGTGACATTGTAGGTAGGAATCGGGAAGGTGAAGACTCTGCCTCTGGCGTCGCCCTCGGCCATTACCTGCAGAAACGCGCGATTGAAAAGATCCAGCTCCTTCTGGAATTCTCCGTATGTCTCCTTTTGCGGCCTGCCGCCGATTATGACAGGCTGATCGGCGTAATAGCGCGGAACCGTCAGGTCGAGTGTCACATTGGTGAAAGGCGTCTGGAAACCTACGCGAGTGGGCACGTTGATGTTGAAAATAAACTCCTGCAGCGCCTGCTTGATTTCTTTGATGCTCAGGCCGTCGTAGCGGATAAAAGGCGCTAGGAGCGTATCAAAATTGGAAAAAGCCTGGGCGCCGGCCGCTTCGCCCTGCAGCGTGTAGAAGAAATTGACCACCTGCCCCAGAGCGCTGCGCAGATGTTTGGCCGGTTTGCTTTCCACCTTGCCGGCCACACCGCGAAATCCCTGCACAAGCAGGTCATACAGGTCCCACCCCACGCAGTAAACGGACAGCAGGCTCAAATCATGAATATGAAAATCACCCTCCGAATGCGCGCGCCGTATTTCCGGCGTATAGATTTCGTTGAGCCAGTAAACCTTGCTCACTTCCGATGAGATATAGTTGTTGAGCCCCTGAAGTGAATAGTCCATATTGCTGTTTTCATTTACCTTCCAGTCGACTTTTTTCAGATACTGATCCACCAGCGCCACTTCCATTTTATTAGTAATATCCCGCAGGCGCGAGTGCTGGTCGCGATAAATAATATAGGCCTTGGCTGTCTTGCGGTAGGGGGACTGCAGGAGAACCTCTTCGACAATGTCTTGTATCTCTTCCACGTCAGGAATTTCACCGTGGAAAAATTGCGAAGCGAGGTTGAGCACTTTGATGGTCAGCTTGCGCGCCTCCTTTACGTCGAATTCTTGCGTTGCCGAACCGGCTTTGGCGATGGCATTGGTGATTTTTTCGGCATCGAACCGGACGACACGGCCGTCACGCTTGCGGATTTTCGTATTCATTAAAGCCCCTCCATGATTATTTGACACAAGATAACTTCCTGTTGCAGAAAAACAAACAGCCCACTACCCAATATATTGTGGTTAAAATGAGCCATACCACTATATATAGACGTTATCAAGCTGAAAATAAGAAAAACAAAATAAATTGAGTTCATATTATGCTTGAAAATAACACGTCCGCGTTTTATGAGTATAAATCTTCAAAAAGGCGGGCGGATTTGAAAATCAATTTAGAGAAAGTGTCGAAGATAAAGGGGTTTCTGGACGAACAGGAAGCAAGGCGCCTTTATCTTCTGGCCGGCGAAGCCGCAAGGCTGGCGCCTTGCCTGGAAATAGGCAGCTACTGCGGCAAATCGGCCGTTTTTTTAGGGACGGCCTGCAAAGAGAACAACTCTGTTTTGTTTTCAGTGGACCATCACACAGGCTCGGAGGAGCAGCAGCCGGGCCAGGAGTATTTCGATCCGGACCTGCTGGACAAAGAAACAGGAAAAATCGACACTTTGCGTTTTTTCCGCAAAACACTCGACGATTTTGATCTGCACGACACAGTGATTCCGGTCATCGGTCGCTCGGAGATTGTCGGCCGCGCCTGGAACACAAAACTGGGCCTTGTTTTCATCGATGGGGGTCATGCCTATGACACGGTTCTCAACGATTATGAAATCTGGGCGCGCCACGTCCTCGCCGGCGGTTACCTGATTTTTCATGATATCTTCCCGGACCCGGCAGAAGGGGGCCAGGCCCCGTATCTTGTTTATCAGAAGGCGGCCGCATCGGCTTTATTCGATGTAGAGCCTCTTTTCAAATCGCTGGGCATACTAAAAAGAAAAGCCTGACTTGTTTAACCCGGATTACACCATGCAATAATGCGTGAGATACTTTACCCCTCATTTAGAAACTGCATTTTTGCGCTGAAATTCACACAACCGAATCTTATCGGCCATACGTTTTTTTGTCTAAACTATTATTCGGGAGAAAAAAGGCACACGAATGTGTGTGCCTTTTCAATGGAACTGGTCGGGGCGGCAGGATTTGAACCTGCGACATCTTGGTCCCAAACCAAGCGCGCTACCGGACTGCGCTACGCCCCGGTTTATTTTTTTCTGTCAACAGATAATTTTTAAGCTCGGCAAATGCCCGCCCACGGTGGCTGACCGTGTTTTTGACTTCCGACGGCAGTTCGGCCGCCGTCATGTTCATTTCCGGCCATAAAAAAATCGGGTCATATCCGAAACCGTTTGTTCCGCGTGCCTCGTCGATAATCAAGCCATCCCATCTGCCTTCAAAAGTCTGATACCGGCCTTCAGTGCCGAAAAGGACCAGTGCACACCGGAAAGATGCATTTCTTTCTGAAGGGGGCACGCCTTTGAGCCTGGATAAAAGCAGGGCATTATTTTCCTCATCTGACGCGCCTTCACCGGCGTAGCGCGCGGAATGGATGCCCGGCTCACCTCCGAGTGCGGCCACCTCCAGGCCGGAATCGTCGGCCAGAACGATTTCGCCCGTGGCCTGTGAAATAATCCTCGCTTTTTTCAAAGCGTTTTCCAGATATGTTTTACCGTCTTCCACAATCTCCGGCAATGATGGAAAATGATTCAGGGACACAAGCTCCATGCCGGTGGAGGTCAGCATCTGCGTGATTTCCCGGACTTTCCCCTCATTTCTGGTCGCGAAAACAATTTTCAAGGCCGCCACCCGCCGAGTGCCTCCCCCTGTCGGGCGATAATCTTGTCGATGCCCTCTTTCGCCAGCGCGGTCATTTCATCGAGCTGTATTTTACTAAAAGGCTTCTGTTCTGCTGTGCCTTGTACTTCGATAAACAAGCCGGAGCCGGTCATCACGAAATTCATATCGACATCGGCCCGGGAATCCTCCTCGTACTCAAGATCAAGCATAAGCGCACCTTCGACAATGCCGACACTGACGGCTGAAACGAAATCATTCACGGGGATCATCTCCACAAGTCCCCGGGTTTTCATATCTTTAAAAAGCTCGACCAGCGCCACAAAAGCGCCGGTGATCGAGGCGGTTCTCGTCCCCCCGTCTGCTTCAATGACGTCGCAATCGATATAGATGGTTTTTTCGCCAAACGCACCGAGGTCGGTGACGGCTCGTAGCGAGCGGCCGATGAGTCTCTGAATTTCATGAGTGCGACCACCGATTTTACCGCGCGTGGACTCACGCGTCTGGCGTGTCTGTGTGGACATGGGGAGCATGGAATATTCCGCCGTGACCCAGCCTTTTCCCGTGTTTTTTAAAAACGGCGCGACCTTGTCGTCAAGCGAGGCGGCGCACAGCACCTTGGTAGAGCCGAATTCCACCATCACGGAAGCGGGCGTGTTGCGTAGATAGCCGACACCGATGGTGACCGGGCGAAGCTCATTGAATTGCCGGTTGTTGCTGCGTTCGTACAAGCCTGCCTCCTAAAAGAAAGACCTGATGGCCGCGGCGAGCGCCCCGGCAATTTCCTTTTGCGTTTTTGCGGACTCGAGTTTTTTCCTGTCGTCAGCGTTAGTGATGAACCCGAGCTCGACAATCAGCACCGGTACGGCCAGACCTTCGGCCAGCGGCACGGGCGCTTCGCGAAGCCCCCTTCCCTTGCGCGCAAAAAGATTGTCTAGATTCCTCTGAACGATCCGCGCCAGTTTGATCGTGTCATTGAGGTGTTTTTTATCCTCTTTCGAGGCGACTTTTCCGGTTTTTTTGGACAAGGCGCTCTGCTGAACAAATCCTGGATAGTACAGCTCAAAGCCGGATGAGCTTTTGCCGAATCCGGCATTGACGTGCAGGCTCAGCACCAGGGCCGGGTTCCTCTTGAGTATTTTTTCACGACGTTCCTGTATAGATACGGTTTTATCCACATCTCTGGTCAGCACCGCCTCAATGGCGCCATCGGCCGCCAGCGCCTTTTTCAGCTCCAGAGCGATTGCCAGCGTCAGGTCTTTTTCGACGGTTTTTCCCGCCGTCACTCCCGTATCCGCGCCTCCATGCGCGGGATCGATCATCACGGCGTGCCCGGCTTGCGCGCAAAGAGGAGCAAACACGATAGACAAAACGAACAGACAAAAAACAGCAAACGTATATACGCGATATTTTTCAAGCATAGTTTCACCCGCTTTTCTTTTTTTGCAAACCTGCGTCAGGTTGCGCCTCTTATAGCAGGGCGGCTCTGTTTGTCAATAAACAAAAAGATTAAAGATGTTTCAGCCCTTGTTCAGCCTTTCGATCGAGCGGACAATTTTCAACTGTCGGATGGCGGCAAAAATGGAATTGAGCTGATGCGTGTCATACACATCGATAATAAAATCACATTTGGCGATCATATCCGTTGTTTCCACCTGTGCGAAACTGATATTCACGTCAAATGAGGTGATGACGGAGCTTATTTCGGTCAATACCCCCTTCTGATCGTTGCAGATCACTCTGATCTGAACAGGATAGGCTTGCTTGAGCCTCGTATCCCAGTCAACCTCCACAACCCTGTCTGAATCCAGCCTTTTGAGATGGGGGCAGTTTTGCGTGTGTACGGTGATGCCGCGTCCGCGGGAAATGTAGCCTGCGATTTCATCTCCGGGGATCGGATTGCAGCACCTGGCAAATCTGACCATGACATCGTCGATCCCTGTCAGTGTGATTCCCATGGACGCCGGCGCTGTCGCTTTCTTTTCCTTTTCCGCCGGCTTTTCCGGTTCACGGCAGGTCCTGCCCTCCTTATCAAGCAGACAGTGATTGGCAATCTGCCTGGCCGAGATCCGCCCGAAACCTACCTGCGAGACGAGCTCATCAAGCGTCGGAAGAGAATATTCGGACAATATTTCTTTGAGTTCCTCGGATTTAATGAAACTGGCGAATTTCAGGTTGTGCCTTCTGAATTCCTTTTCCAGCAGGTCTTTGCCCAGCATGAGCGATCTGCTTTTCTCTTCTGCGTTGATCCAGCCACGTATTTTGGAAATAGCCCGCGATGTAACCACGTACTTGAGCCAGTCCTTGCTGGGATGATGGCCGCTTTGCGTGATAATCTCCACCTGGTCGCCGTTTTGCATCTGGTAGCGCAAAGGCACGATGTTACGGTTCACCTTCGCGCCGATGCACTGATGTCCCACATCTGTGTGAATGCTGTAGGCGAAATCGATGGGCGTCGCGCCCTTGGGAAAGGATTTAACATCTCCATGCGGGGTAAAAACATACACTTCGTCCGGGAAAAGCGCCATCTTCAGATTGGACATGAATTCTTTCGGGTTTTTGATGTCCTGCTGAATTTCCAGGGTTTCCCTGAGCTTTTTTATCTGACTGTCTTCTGCATCCTGAAAGCCCCTGCCTTCCTTGTAGCGCCAGTGCGCCGCGATTCCTTTTTCCGCCCATTCATGCATCGCCCTGGTACGGATTTGTATTTCGACCCTCTCCCCGTAAGGGCCGATAACCGCCGTGTGCAGAGACTGGTAATTGTTCGCCTTGGGCATGGCGATATAGTCCTTGAAGCGGCCCGGCACCGGCTTCCACAGGGCGTGCACGATGCTTAGCGCCTCGTAGCAGGTCTTGTCCATTTCTGAATCTACGATAATGCGAAAGGCGATGACATCATAGACCTCATCAAAATTGATACGCTGCTCCTGCATTTTTTTGTAGATACCGTACAAATGCTTGGCGCGCCCTTCCACTTCGGCCTGGATGGAAAACTTTTCCAGCTCCCGGAAGATGATTCCCTTCACTTCTTCCGTATAGAGGTTGCGGGACTCCTGCGATTTGGCCACGCGTGTGGCAATTTCCTCATATGCCTCCGGCAGAAGATACTGAAATGCCAGATCTTCCAGCTCCATTTTCATCCAGTTGATCCCCAGGCGGTTGGCCAGCGGCGCGTAGACATCCATTGTCTCGCGCGCGATATAAACACGCCGCTCAGGCTTCTGATACTGAAGGGTTCTCATATTGTGGATGCGATCGGCCAGTCTCACCAGCAGGATGCGGATGTCGGAGGACATCGCCAGGATCATCTTACGGAAATTTTCCGCCTGTCTCTCCTCCTGAGAGCCGAAGGAAATACGGCTTAATTTGGTAAGCCCATTGACCAGAAATGCTGTGTCTTTACCGAACTCCTGTTCAATCTGCTCTTTAGTGGTAAGCGTGTCTTCAATGGTGTCGTGCAGGAGTCCGCTGATGATGGTTGCCGCGTCGAGCTTCATGTCAACCAGGATACCGGCCACTTCCATGGGATGAGTGAGATAGGGTTCGCCGGACAGCCGCACCTGCCCCTGATGCACGGTTGCCGAGTAAATATAGGCCTTCTGGATCATCTCCAGCTCTTCCGGCTCCAGATAGGTCTGTGCCTTATCGAGGATATCAGTGATTCTCAGCATGAAGTTTTCCAGCCCGAGACAAATTCATCAGCCTGTTTCCTGCGTCTCCGACGAGATGATTTCAACTGCCCGGGCAACTATGTCGTCCGCGGCGATCAGTCTGCTCTCTCCTGTTTTGCGGATTTTCAATTCAACTTTTCCCTGCGCGAGATTTCTGGCTCCCACGACTATCCGCAAGGGGATGCCGATCAGGTCGGCGTCTTTAAATTTGACACCGGCTCGTTCATCGCGATCGTCTAAAATCACCTCTGCGCCGGCGGCAAGCAGACCGGCATAAATATCTTCAGACGCCTTCATGACATCCGCCTCGTTGATGTTCACGGGCGTGACAATCACCGTGTAGGGGGCAAGCGTCATCGGCCAGATAATACCGTCCCGGTCATGATGCTGCTCAATGCAGGCGGCCACCGTCCGCCCTACGCCTATTCCGTAGCAGCCCATGATCATGATTTTTTCTTTTCCGTCCTTGTCCAGGTAGGCGGCCTTCATCGCCTGGCTGTATTTTGTGCCCAGTTTGAAGACATGACCGACTTCTATCCCCCGCGCCACCCTGACCCTGCCGCGGCAGCGCGGACAAGGATCCCCCTGCTGCGCCACACGCAGATCGGCCCAGGAGGCCACGTTAAAATCGCGACCGATATTCACGTTTTTCAGGTGATAACCATCCCTGTTGGCGCCGGTCACCAGATTGGCCAGATTCATTACACAATAATCCGCGATCACGCGCACCTTGATCCCCACGGCCCCGGCAAAGCCGCGCGGCGCGCCGGTGGCTGCAAAAATCATGTCATCGTCGGCCAGCTCGAGTTGAGTCGCCCCCAGATAGTTTTTCACTTTGATTTCGTTGACCTCATGGTCGCCCCTGATGAGCACGGCCACCGGCTTTCCGTCCGCATTGAAAATAAGTGTTTTAACGATCTGCTCCGGACCGACCTCCATGAAGGTGCTGACTTCCTCGATCGTTCGCACACCGGGTGTTTCAACACTCTGCATGGGCAGAGCTTCTTTTTGTTCAGTAGCGCCTTCTTGCGGCGCGGGAATTTCGGCCTTTTCCATATTGGCGGCATAGTCGCATTTTTCGCAGAAAACCACTGAATCCTCCCCCGATTCAGCCATAACCATGAACTCATGCGAAAAGCTCCCCCCGATGCTGCCGGAGTCCGCCTCGACGGGGCGGAAATTCAATCCGCAGCGCCGGAAAATACGGTTGTAGGCGTCAAACATTTTCTCGTAACTTTTTTCCGCGCCCGCCTCGTCCGCGTCGAAACTGTAGGCGTCTTTCATCCCGAACTCGCGGCAACGCATCACACCAAAGCGCGGACGCACCTCGTCGCGGAATTTGGTCTGGATCTGGTACAAATTGCAGGGGAGCTGGCGGTAGGTCTTGATGTCATGGCGCACCAGGTCGGTGATGACTTCTTCATGAGTCGGTCCCAGACAATACTCACGGTCGTTACGATCGCGAAATCTCAAAAGCTCCTTTCCATAATGAGTCCAGCGGCCCGATTCCTGCCACAACTCCGCCGGCTGCACCATCGGCATATGCACCTCCTGGGCACCGGCTCTGTTCATTTCCTCTCTTATAATCTGTTCGACCTTGCGGATTACGCGATAACCGAGCGGCAGGTAAGAATAAATGCCGCTGGTCAGTTTTCTGATCATTCCCGCCCTGATCATGAGCTGATTGCTGACCACTTCAGCATCAGAAGGAATTTCTCTCCCTGTAGGCAGGTGCATTTCCGAGTAACGCATTGACCCTCCTTATTGTTCTTTGTCCATTGCGTCGATTTCCTCAAGCAGCACCGGGACAAAGTCTTTTTCTTCGACTTTTTTGTATGAGACGCCTTTTTTGAAAAGCATGCCGAAACCGCGGCCGCCGGCAATGCCGATATCCGCCTCCGCCGCTTCACCCGGACCGTTGACGACACAGCCCATCAAAGCGACCTTGATGTATTTTTTTCTGCCCGCCAGGGCCATGGCCACTTTTTCGGCCAGCCCCGCGACATCGATCTGACACCTGCCGCACGTCGGACAGGAAATAATTTCCGCGCCTGTTTTGCGGATCCCCAGAGCCCGCAAAATCCCGTAAGCAATCGGCATTTCCAGCACAGGGCTTCCGGTGACGGAAACGCGAATGGTGTCGCCTATCCCGTCATGTAAAAGAGTCCCTATGCCCAATGCGGATTTCACAGCCGCGTCCGCCGGCATTCCCGCTTCCGTCACACCCAGGTGTAGCGGGTAATCTGTTGTAGCTGCGATCATCCGGTAGGCTTTGATCATCATGGGCACGTTTGATGATTTGAGCGACAGTTTGATCAGGTCAAAACCCAAATCCTCGAACATGGCGATATTGCGCATGGCGCTGGCGCACAGCGCTTCGGCCGTCACCCCACCGTACTCTAAGATAAGATCCTTCTCCAGGGAACCTGAATTGACGCCGATACGGATTACCGTGCGGCTTTCTTTGGCTGCTTTGATTATTTCGGCGATTTTATCCCGGGCGATGTTGCCGGGATTGATCCTGATGCCGTCGACGCCTTTTTTAATTGCGCCGACGGCCAGTTGATAGTGAAAGTGGATGTCCGCAATAAGCGGAATCCTGATTTGATTTTTGATTACCGGCAGGGCCTCGAGTGCCTCTTCGTCGGGAACGGCAACACGAACTATTTCACAGCCCGCCTCCTGCAGTGCGTGAATCTGCGCCACCGTCGCCCCGATGTCGCGCGTATCCGTACTGGTCATGGATTGCACAATTACGGGCGCATCCCCGCCTATTTTTACCGGCCCGACATGAATTTCCCTCGTTTTTCTCCTGATGATTGAATCGACATCCATATAAATCAGACTTTCTTTTTATCCAGCAGATTTTATAACATGTGTACGCCCCGCGGGCAATCGCTATTTTGCCTCAATCGTCGCAACGGGCGGGAAAGGACAAATGCAAAGCGCGGCAAGGCGTCTTCAAATGCGTTGTCGAGTAAAGTACGGAAGGTGTATTTATGCTATTTTCCCAACCAGCAGTAAAGGCAAAGCCGCTCCGCCGGCAGGCCGATGGCCGCAATCATGTCTTCGATGGTCATATACTTCAAGGATGTCACGTTTAAATCACGGCGGATCCAGTCGATCATCTGTGCATGTTTTTCCGACGAGGTATCCAGATATTCGGAAACGTCATTTATGTCTTTTCCCTCCAGTGCCTGGATCGCTCTGCGGCAGGCCAGCTCGGAAATCGCCCTGGTGGAGGAGCCGTAAATACAGGGGAACATCAGCGGGGGACAGGCCGGACGGATATGGATTTCTTTTGCCCCCTTGTCCCATAATTTTTTCACCGTCAGATTTCTCAACTGTGTCCCACGAACAATCGAATCATCACAGACAATCATCCGGTTGTCTTTGATAACCCCTCCGACGGAAGCGAGTTTCATCTCCGCCACCAGGTGGCGTATTTCCTGTGTGGGGGGGGTATAGCTCCGGCCATAGCCGGGCGTGTATTTGACCAGGGGCCGCCTGTACGGTATCCCTGATTCCATCGCGTAACCTATGGCATGGCCGATGCCGGAGTCCGGAACGCCTGTAACAAAATCCGCCTCGACATTGTCGCGCCTGGCCAGGTAGCGTCCGCAACGCTCTCTGGTGTCCTCGACGCCGATGCCTTCGTAAGTGGATGAAGGAGATCCGGTATAGATCCACAAAAAGGAGCATATCTTCAGGTCCGGCCCCTCCGGCTTGAGCTGTCTGATGCCTTGAGGGGAAAGAAGCACGATTTCTCCGGGACCCAGAAAACGGAACAATTCATATCCCAGATTTTCAAATGAGCTCACCTCTGTGGCCACCACAAACGATTTTTTATCCGGCTCCCTGCTTTTTCCGAGCGCCAGCGGAAAGCGGCCTACTTTGTCGCGCGCCGCATAAATCCCCTCCTGGGTGAGCACCAGCGCACAGACCGACCCTTCAATGATACCGCGCATCGAGGCGATACCCTCGACAATATTGTCACCGCGATTGATCAGGGCGGCGACAAGCTCCGCGTTGTTGACGCCTCCGCCGGCCATCTCCGAAAAAGAAACGCCTTCGTTTAGCAGCTTAGAGACCAGTTTATTCTTGTTGGTGATGAGTCCCGTGACCACAACCGCAAACACGCCGAACTTGGAGCGGAAAATCAGCGGCTGCGGAGCTTCGTCGTCAATCGCGCCGATGCCCGAATGTCCTTCCATTTTCCGGTAATCATCGACAAAGCGTGATTTGAATTGTGACTGGGATATTCCGTGAATTGTATTGTAGAATCCCTTTGGGCCCAGCACCGCCATTCCGCCGTGCTCTGTACCCAGATGCGAATGATAATCCGTTCCGTAAAAAAGTGTCCGTACACAACTGTCTTCGGTGACTACCCCGAAAAGGCCTCCCATCTTCACTGTCCTTCCAAATTGGTAAACCTGCTTGTTCAGCCAGTATATTTCACCGCGCTGAAAGTCGGGCTAACCTGTTTTATCGTTTAAATTTCCGAATTTTTCCATCAATCTGGTATAAACATTTTCCGGCACCAGTCCCCTGACAGTACCGCCGAAGCGCGCCACTTCCTTAATCAGATTAGAGCTGGTATAAAACCACCTGAACCCGCTCATCAGAAACACCGTCTCTATATCTCTGGCCTGCCGCCGGTTCATCAGCGCCATCTGAAATTCATATTCAAAATCGGACACGGCGCGCATGCCCCGCAGCATGACATTGATGTCGTTTTTCTTCAGATAATCGACAAGAAGGCCTGCATGAGCATCCACACGCACCCCTTTTGTATCGGCAAATATTTCACGGATCAGTTCGCATCTTTCCTCCATAGTAAAAAGAGAGGATTTTTGCGGGTTGTAGGCTACCAGGACAACGATCTCATCAAAAATGCGTATGCCTCTTTTGATAATATCCACATGCCCGTTGGTGATCGGGTCGAAAGATCCGGGATAAATTGCCGTTTTATTTTTAAATTTGTCCTGGCTCATGTCTTTGGCATCCTTACGAAACTTAAAACATTATCACTGTATTTTCTTTGATCCGCAAGCTCCCAGCCGTCCGGTGGCGGCAATGGCTCGTGTACTGAATGTTGAAAAACAATAACCCCTTTATCCGTGAAAACCGGACAGTTCTTCAATGAGCAAATCGTTTCTGCAATCAAACCCTGATTATAGGGGGGATCCGCAAAGACCAGGTCGAATTTTCGGTCCCGTCCATGCAGGTCGCCTAGCGCCACCCTGACATCCGCTTCGATTATCAGGCATCTGTCCTGATACCCGCAGATGGCGGCATTTTTACGGATGGCTGCAGCCAGAGCCCTGTTTTTTTCAACAAATGTCGCACTTTGGGCTCCGCGGCTCAAAGCCTCCAGTCCGACAGCCCCCGAGCCGGCAAATAAGTCCAGAATATCGCCCGGAGCCGGCAGGCCCAGCAAATTAAAAAGAGCCGAGCGCAAAAAATCCGTTGTTGGTCTTTGGGATGAGCGGGAAGGAAAATACAGTACTCTTCCCCTGCACTCGCCTGCCGTAATCCTCATAAGCAGCCGCCGGATTCAAAATATCATTAATGCACGGGCGCATTGTCAGGTCGGGTTTGCCCCGAGACCCTTCCCGTTCAACTTTTTTATCGTTTTTACAATCCACCACACAGGTCCGGAAAGCCCGTAAGTGACGAAAAATATAAATATGGCAACCTCAGGCTTATAAACAACGATCAGTATGACGCCGACAACTACAAGGAAGGCCCGAAAGGGCATACGGGAAAAAAGCTTCATGTCTTTGCCGCTGTAGTATTTGATATTGCTCACCATGAGAAGCGACAGGGCGCTTACCATGATTACCACACCCGGGTTATGAAAGGTTCCTTCAACGCCGATATCGTGGAAAAAAATAACCGTGGCGGCAATCACCGAGGCGGCCGCGGGTATGGGCAGACCGTTGAATACCTTGCTGTCGATAATTCCGATCTGAATGTTGTAGCGCGCCAGACGCAAGGCGCCGCAGGCGACAAACAGAAAACCGGCCATCCAGCCGAGCTTTCCATAAAAAGACATGGCCCAGACATACGCCAGAAGCGCCGGGGCGACACCGAAGGCGACCAGATCAGACAGAGAGTCGTATTCCGCACCGAACTTGCTGGTACTGTTCGTGATGCGCGCAACTCTGCCGTCAAGACCGTCAAAAACCAGTGAGGCGAAAATGGCTACCGCGGCCCAGAAAAACTTCTCCTGAATAGAGGCTACAATGGAATAGAAGCCCATGAACAGGCTTGCCGTGGTCAGTAGATTCGGCAGAACATAAATGCCTTTTTTGAATTTTATTTTTTGAAGACGGTGTTCTTTATGGCTTGGAGATTCGTCGTTCATGAGAGGTATCCTAGATGAGTTTGTCCCGCCCGGACTTTGTCGTCCGGTTTTACGGTAATTCTGGAATCGGCAGGCAGGAAAACCTCAACGCGGGAACCGAAACGGATCAGACCGATTCTTTCGCCTTTGGCGACTGCCGCCTCCCGGTCGGTCCAGCACACGATTCTTCTGGCGATCAGCCCCGCGATCTGCACAACCCAGACCACACGGCCGTCGGGCGTACGGATCATAATCTCATTTCGTTCATTTTCAGCCGAGGCCTTGTCGAGATTGGCGGAAAAAAATTTCCCCTTGTGATAGACGATTTTCTCGATCGTGCCTTCATAGGGGGCGCGGTTCACGTGAACATTAAAAACATTCATGAAAATACTTATCTTTTTAAACCGGCCGGTTATTGTTCCCTGAATGTCAACTTTCTCGACTTTAATAACTTTTCCGTCGGCGGGTGAAATAACCAGGTTTTTTTCATCCTGAAATTCTCTCCGGGGGTTGCGGAAAAAACAAGTAATAAAGACGGTAATCGCCGCCAGGAACACGGCAAGCCAGAAGATGCCGAAGAAAGCGGCGGCAATGGTGACGGCGAGCGAAACTATGATGAAGGGAAGACCTTCATAAGCGATAATGCCACTATGTTTCATACGGTATTCACTTTCCTCAAATGAGTGATTCTGATATATTAGTTGCAGTTTATTGTCAATCAATCTTTGCCCGCCGGCCGCCGGACTCGCACCTTGACATGGCGGCCGGAATGTATATATAAGGCCTTAAAAAGGAGGGTTTCTGATGGCAAACAAAATTAAAATCTACACCCTGACCACCTGCAGCCACTGCAAAGCGGCCAAGAAATTCTTAAATGACAATAATATCGCTTTTGACGCGACGGATGTGGACATCCTGCAGGGAGAGGAAAGAAAGGCCGCCTTGGACGAAGTGATGCAATACAATCCCGAGCGCTCCTTTCCGACCATCGTGATCGGTAATAAAATCATCATTGGTTTCAAGGAAAATGACATCAGGGAGGCTCTGGGAATTTAATGACGCCCGCTGAACTTTATGAAATGCTGAAAAAGGCGCAGGAGCCCAAAGGATACTTCTTCAACAAAGACAGGGACTGGACCTTGTCTATCCTCAATGACCTCCTGGTCAACAAGGAACGCTACGGGTACACATCCTGCCCCTGCCGGCTCGCTTCGGGAGAGCGTGAAAAAGACCGTGACATTATCTGCCCTTGTGTTTACCGCGCAGATGACGTGAAGGAATATGGAAGCTGTTACTGCAACCTGTATGTTTCACAGGACTGGAATGACGGCAAAATACCACACGTCTATGTTCCGGAAAGACGGCCGCCGGAAAAAATTACCCTATAGACGCCCCTTCTTCTCTTTCGGATAAAAAACACACTGAAGCCGCGATACGGTTTTTTCTCCGAAAGAGTTGACAAATGATTCAAGTAACAATAAGTTACAGCCGATCTGTCAGTCGAAAGGATCATGTGAATGATTAATACTTATATCTGCAAGAAAAAAGGGGTTCTGATACAGGAAATCTGCACCGACGTTACCTGCGAATGGCGCCTTAAAAACGAAACATTTCTGAACTGCACCTGGGTCGCCTGCAATTTCGGCCCGTTTACGCTTGAAGAGGTCGGCGACATGATGGGTGTCACGCGGGAGAGAATCCGTCAGATCGAGGCCAAAGCGCTCAAAAAACTCCAGCATAAAAAGAGAAGAGACCAGCTCAAGGATTTTGCCGCTCCGGACAATGAGTGGGACAGTTTCTGATCCGCAGAGGGGGAAACCCGGCAGGCATCAGTTTTGCGCAGCCCTGCCGTTTGACGCAACTTGCTTATCCCTGTTTTTTCTTTCTTAATTTTTCCAGAAACAGGACTTCGTTCATGTGAATCTTGCGCTCATCTCGCGCAAAGAGCATGCCGCCGATAGACATCTCCATATCCAGGGCGGCAATCTTGTCCATTCTGGACACGGCGGAGCAGATCTTCTTGAGCTCTTCCATGGCTTTTACCGACCTGGCCGAAAGAATTTCCGCCATTTTTTCCGCTTCCTGCATGAACTTTTCAGGAGGGGCCACCTTGTTGACCAGACCGATGCGCTGTGCCTCATTGGCGCCGATCGGCTCTCCGAGCATGACTATTTCCTTTGCCTTCATCACGCCTACAATCTGGCTCAAAGGGTAAAAAAGAGGGCTCAACCCTAATTTAAGCTCCGGGTGACAGAAAATAGCGCTTTCCGACGCGACAATCAAATCACATACTGTTACGATATTAAAGCCGCCGCCCAGCGCAATGCCGCCGACCGCCGCAATGACCGGCTTGGGGTAGGAATAAATTTTTTTAAGATACCTTTTCATCGATTCGAAATAGTCATCGATTTCGACGTTGGAAAGCAAAGACATTTCCTTGATATCCATACCCGCTGAAAAAACATACTCCCCACCGGTGATGATCAGTGCCTTCATCGTGTCGTCTCTTTCCACATCCAGGAGGGCATCGTTGAATTCCAGCCTCATTTCCTTGGACAGGGCGTTCATTTCCTTGGCGCGGTTGAATTGAATGATCGCGTAAGTTTTTTTCTTGTGAACAATAATGTTTTTATAACTCATTTTTTTGGTCCACCTTTAGACGCAAATCTTTGGCCGCTTTGAAGAAAGGAGCCTTCCGGTCGGGAAGGTCAACTGCCGCCCCCGATTTCGGGTTGCGGCCGACCCTCGCCTTTCTTTCTCTGGCGGTGAACGTCCCGAAACCCCTGATTTCGATTTTTTCGCCCCTTTTCAAAGCCTGGCCCATGGAATCAAAGATGGTTTTTACCACCAGCGTGATGTCCGCCTGCTCAAATATCGGAAACTGCGCCTGCACTTTTTTTATCAATTCACTTTTCGTCATAGTCGGATTGTCGTTAGAAAAAATTTCATGGCTGGTACAGATAACCGGCTCCGACGCGTTTTTGAAACTGCTCGGCCAGCGCCCGGCCTATCTGTATGGCCGCCTTTTCAAAAATATAAGATAAAATTGTGGAGCGTTTTTTTTGCGGATAGACCAGATCGTACGCTCCGCCCTTCCCCGCCAGCGTGCTGGCCAGCCGGGCCGCCGCCGCCATGTCGCCGAGTTCATCGACCAGGCCGTAATCTTTGGCCTTGCGCCCGGAAAACACCCGTCCGTCCGCAATCGCCTCAACCTGCTGACGCGTCAGTTGTCGGTCACGGACAATCACCTCGACAAACTGATCATAGATATCATCGATCAGTTCCTGGATGATGGCTCTTTCTTCCTGTGTCATTTCGCGCACAGGCGAGCCTATATCCTTATAGGGTCCGCTTTTAACAACTGTCGCTTGAACGCCCACCTTTTTTAACAGCTCTTCCACATTGGCAAACTGCATGATGGCTGATATGCTGCCGGTAATGGTGCCTGGATTGGCCATGATTTTATCTGCTGCGCACGCGATCAGGAGGCCGCCCGACGCTGCCACCGACCCCATGGAAACAACGACTTTTTTCTTTTTTTTGAGAGCGACAATGGCTTCATAGATTTCCTGGGAGGCCGCAACCCCGCCGCCTGGTGAGTCGATGCGCACCACTACGGCTGCAATGGAATTATCTTTGGCGAACTCTTCGATGTACCCGGTTATTTCGGATGAATCAGAAATAACGCCCTCGATCGGCACCACGCCTATTTTTTCACCAAGCGAAAAAGTCCTTGTGGAAACCTTTCCGGATTGTGCCCCGACCCAATAAAACAAGACATAAAACAAGGTCCCGAGCGCAATGAGCAAGACCAGGCCAGCAATCACCGGATGCTTTTTCATGCTTTTTTATTCCTTGGGCTGGGGGCTTATTTTGACGTCGGCCAACGCCTGCGCAAGATTAGAACCGATGTTTTCCCGGTTGTTTATATATTGGTTGCCCGCCGGCGCCGCCGCAGGAGACGGTGCTTCCATTTCCTTGATGCTCAGACGTATTTTCTTTGTCCTGGGATCGATGCTTTTCACGACCGCAGAGACAATATCCCCGGCATTATAAAGTTCCGTCGATGATTTTACACGCTTCTGACTGATTTCGGAAATATGCACCAGTCCTTCGATGCCGTCTTCTATTTCCACAAAAATCCCAAAATCGGTGAAGTTGGTTATCTTTCCGGTCACAACACTGCCGGGCGCGTATTTTTGCGGAAGCTCGTCCCAGGGATTCTTTTCGATCTGTTTAATACCCAGTGAAAATTTTTCGTTGTCCACGTCAATGTTCAGGACCACCGCCTCCACCTCCTGACCCTTCTTGAAATATTCGGAAGGATGAGTGACGCGATGCTTCCATGATATGTCCGAAACATGCACCAGACCGTCGATACCGTCTTCGATACCGACAAACACGCCGAAATTGGTTATATTTCTGACCTGCCCCTTTACGATTGTCCCGGGAGGATATTTTTCCTTGAGCTTTTCCCAGGGATTGGGGCTGGTCTGTTTGAGACTCAAAGATACGCGCTTGGCCTCTGCGTTGACTTCCAGAACCACGATATTAATCGTCTCTCCGACATTCAAAACTTTGGACGGGTGCTTGATTTCCCTGGTCCAGAACATCTCCGAGATGTGGATCAGTCCTTCCACACCCGGCTCAAGCTCTACGAAAACACCATAATCCGTCAGATTGACAACTTTACCCTCGACCAGCACACCAACAGGATAACGCTCGCTGATATTCTCCCACGGATTTTCATGAAGCTGCTTGAGCCCCAGCGACACCCTCTCTTTTTCCCGGTCAAAGGAAAGAACTTTTACCGTGATCCGATCGCCCCTGTGAAACAATTCCGACGGCTTTGCTATTCTGCCCCAGGAGATATCCGTTACGTGCAACAAACCATCGATACCCCCCAAATCGATGAAGATGCCGTATTCGGTTATATTTTTAATGATACCTTCCACAACCGCATCTTCAACGATATTTTTCAGCGTTTCCTGCTTTTCGAGCTCCCTTTGCGCAGCCACAATGGAGCGCCTGGACAAAACAACATTATTGCGTTTTCGGTCATACTTTAAAATATTGAAATCAAGCGTCTGCCCCACAAACTGTTCGAGGTCCTTCACGGGGCGGACATCTACCTGAGAACCAGGCAGAAATGCGGTAATGCCTATATCGACGGACAGGCCGCCTTTAACCTTATCCATCACCGTTCCTTTGATGGTCAGATTATTTTCGCTGACGTTTTTGATTTCATCCCAAACCTTGAGCCTGGCCGCCTTTTCTCTGGACAGGACAAGGCTGCCGTCTGCGTCTCTTTTGTCGATGAAAACCTCTATATCGTCACCGACGGAAACAGAAACATTTCCATCTGCATCTTTAAGTTCTTTGATAGGGATAAAACCTTCCGATTTCCAGCCCACATCGACCATGACCGCATCGGCGGTGATCTGCACAACCTTGCCGCAGGCAACGTCTCCATACTGGAACTGGCTGAGACTCTGTTCGTAGAGTTCCTTAAAGCCCATGTCTTCTTCTTTTTTGGGTTGTGCCGTGGTGGTTTTTTCGTCGGAAAGTGAAGTTTTGTTTGCAACCTCCTTTTCGTTTTGCGTGTTTGTGTTGTTGTTGTTAACCATTAACGAATACCCCCTGTTTCTTTGAACATTTTTAATCTGTGTCAACTAACATACAGAATATCAAATAGCAAGACAAATCCATGCGGCTTTCACTTCTGGACGCAAGGATTGCACCCTGCGGCGCCCCTTACGCGCTTCAGAATTAATTCGACGACTTGTGGGATATTCAAAGAGGTTGAATCAATAACCAGAGCGTCCCGGGCCGCTATCAGGGGCGCCGCGTCTCTGCTTGTGTCCTGCCTGTCTCTGGCTTTCATGTCACGCGCGACAGCCTTGATGCCGCCTGTTTCATTTTTCAGACGCAGCTCTTCGGTGCGCCTTTTGATTCTCTCTTCAATATCCGCATCGAGGAAGAACTTGAATTCGGCACGGGGAAAGACAACCGTTCCCATATCTCTGCCTTCAGCCACAATCCCTCCTTTTGCTCCTGCCTCCTTTTGCAGGGCAAGCAGCTTTTCCCGCACCACCGGACAGGCGGAGATGACGGAGGCGACAAGCCCTATTTCTTCAGTGCGGATTTTATCGCTGACATTTTCCCCGTCGACAAAGACCGTCATTTTACCTTTGATATTTTTGAGTTCCACTTTCGTTTCCCGGCAAAAAGAGGCGAGGCCTTCGGGAGCGTTGATATCAATTTTGGTTTTCAGCGCTTTATATGCCAGCGCGCGGTAAAGAGCGCCCGTGTCGAGGTACAGGTAGTTCAATGCGGCGGCAACCGCCCTGCTCACCGTGCTTTTGCCCGCCCCCGCCGGGCCGTCAATCGTGATCACTTTTTCCATCAAATCATCCTTCCTCGTCCGTATCCTGCTTGCCTTTTTGCCAGGAAAACCTTGCCTAAAACTTTCAAAGCGGCTACTATCCGCTTACCAAAAAAAACGTCACATGATTAAATATGTTCAAAATTATTCGAAATCAATACTTTTCTTCATTTGCGGCCGCCTGCCTCATGCTGCTCATGACGGTTGAGCCGGCATCTGCGGCCTTCACTATCGAGGACGAAAAAAAGCTCGGCAGGGAAATTTACGAAAAGCTCGAACAAAGTAATTTTATCCTCCACGACCGGATACTGAACACCTACATTACTGATGTGGGCCACCGGATATTGGCCCGCTCCGATAAGGCTTCTTTTAATTACACTTTTTCCATTGTCAACAGCACCGGCATCAACGCTTTTGCCACACCGGGGGGCTACATCTACATCAACAAGGGGCTCATCTCGGCGGTGGAAAACGAGGCGCAGCTAGCCGGTGTCATGGCGCATGAAATCGCGCATGCCAACGCGCGCCATATAGCCTCCATCATCGAAAAATCACAAAAACTGAATATCGCCATGCTGGCCGGTCTTGTCGCGGCGGCTTTAATCGGCGGAGGCGGGGAGGCCACGGCGGCTATCGCCGCTTTTTCCGTGGCGGGGGCAACCTCGATGAGCCTCAAATATCAGCGCGAACATGAAGAAGAGGCTGACCGTCTGGGCATCACCTATCTCGTGGGCGCAGGCTATTATCCGGCAGCCATGGTCGAGTTTCTTAAGATCATCAAACAATATGAATTTTTCTCCAAAACGATACCGTCATACCTGAGTACCCATCCGGGAACCGACGACCGCATTTTCTATCTCGACAGCCTTCTTGAAACCCAGTATCGTAAAACGGGCGGGGCGCAAAACATCGTCGGCAACTTTGTGCGCATGCAGGCGCTTATTGCCCAGAATGCGGACGACCTGAGCAGGCATCACAGGCAGCTCACTGAAGACCTGAAAAAAAAACCGCATGATGTCGATCTTTTATACGCGCTGGCGCTCACGGAAGATCAGCTCGGCCGTCCCGGTGCTGCTTTGGAACTGCTCAACAAGGCGCTGGCCATCGCCCCCGAAGACGTGGACATACACAAAAGCATCGGTCTGATCAGTCTGAAAACCGGAGATTCGGCCGGTGCCGCAGCCCATCTGCTCAAAGCGTCAAAACTGCGTCCCGAGGACGAACAAATTACACGGGCGCTGGGTAAAGCTTATTTTACGGCGGGGGAATACCAAAAAAGCCTTGCATATTATCAGGACCTGGAAGCAAAATTCCCCGACGAATCCAATATCCTGTACCAGATAGCCATGTGCCAGGGGAAGCTCAACCGGCCGGACGAGTCTCATTACTACTTCGGCTTGTATTTCAAAAAAGAAAACAAAAAGGAAAGCGCGCTTTTTCACCTGCGCAAGGCCCTGCCCTACTATCCGGCCGGCTCGTCACGGGCTGCCGCTATTTCCGCAGCGATCAGTGAGCTTACCGCGGGCAAGCCGGACAAGCCGCAGGCAGACGAGAAAAACGACTGATTCCCGCCATCAAAAAATGGAAACACAAAATAAAACCACCGGTCAATTTTTGTCATTGCGAAATTTCTTCCAATACATTATAAGGGCCGCGTCAATCACCTACCCGAAAGGAGTTTAAATACAGTGAATATTCTAATATTCGGCCCCAACGGCAGCGGCAAAGGTACTCAGGGAGCTATTGTTCAGAAAAAATACAATGTCCCCCACATTGAAACCGGCGTTATTTTCCGCCAGAACATTTCCAACAAAACCCCACTGGGTGAAAAAGCGAAAGCCTACATCGACCGCGGCGAACTGGTTCCCGATGACATCACCATCCCGATGATTCTGGACCGCCTGAAAGAGGACGACGCCAAAAACGGCTGGCTGCTCGACGGGTTTCCCCGCAATCTGGCTCAGGCCGAAGCCCTGTGGGAGGCGCTCAACAAAGAGAACATCAAGCTGGATATCGTCATCGAAATCGACCTGGACCGTGAAACATCCAAAAACCGCATCATGGGCCGCAGGCTTTGCAAGATAGACAACAACCACCCCAACAACATTTACATTGACGCCATCAAACCCCATACACATGACGGTAAAACCATCTGTCGCGTCTGTGGATGTGAGGATTTGTCTACACGCAATGATGATCAGGACTCGCAGGCGATCGACAAACGTCACGGTATCTACTACGACACCAAAACCGGCACACTGGCGGCGGTTAATTTCTTCAGAGAAAGGACCAAAGTCATTGTCGTGGACGGCCGTCCCGGCGTGAAGGAAGTTTCCGAGGAGCTGGTGCAGAAACTCGGATAATTGCATCCGGAAAGATTTTAGTATAAAAGCCTTCCATAACACGGAGGGCTTTTTTTAACGGTTTATGGAAAATATCAGAAACTTCAGCATCATCGCACATATCGACCACGGCAAGTCAACGCTTGCCGACCGCCTGATCCAGTTTACCGGCATCAGCAATGAGAGAAATTTTCAGGATCAGATACTCGACAATATGGACATCGAACGGGAGCGCGGCATTACTATTAAAAGCAATGTGATTTCCCTTCCCTATCGGGCGAAAGACGGAAAAGATTATACGCTTAACCTGATCGACACGCCCGGCCATGTCGACTTTTCTTATGAAGTTTCCCGTTCACTTGCTTCGTGTGAAGGGGTTTTGCTCTTGATTGACGCGGCCCAGGGGGTGCAGGCGCAGACACTGGCCAATCTCTATCTGGC